>Ga0302323_100002057_pt1 | contig 16352 bp, 15 predicted proteins | sample Fen_T0_3_FD_201950 | JGI IMG/M metagenome (GOLD analysis project Ga0302323, IMG submission 201950) | Peat permafrost microbial communities from Stordalen Mire near Abisko, Sweden - Fen_T0_3 | ecosystem: Environmental > Terrestrial > Soil > Wetlands > Permafrost | place: Sweden: Abisko... | reverse complement strand
CGGACTTGCTACCCGATTTTTTACAACTGGTAGATAAAGATGTGATAGCTATTAAAGCTACTAAATAATACAGCCTGTACTTCATTGTTTTTAACTTTGAGGGTATTGGGCAAATGTAATGATTATTTTTGTTTATCATCATTTTTATGATTGATTCAATTTATATTTTTCAGGTAAATTAAGCCCGTAAAAAACGTAAACGATAGAAATATTCAAATATTGTGTTTAAAAAAACGGACTTATGCCAATTATTATTAATAAAATTAAAACTTGCCGGTATCAAAGGGGAGGGGTAAAACGATTTTAACCTGACGGATAATTGAAAGTGTAATTTCGCTAGTTTTTTGTTATCAGCAAAAAAACCGGCTAATTTATTTTCAACAAATTTGTTAACGCAAAAAAACAAGCCGCTTTTTTTCCGGTTTTAATCAAGTTCCTGTTTTTTATTTAGCAGGCAACAAGTTTACTAAATAAATCACAGTGTGGTAAAGGGTTTTATAGTTTTTCAAAAAAAACAAACGCTTACCTTTTCAGATTTTATTTTTTTAGAACCTACGTGTGCATCGCCTTTTGTTTTATAATTTGATCGCTTGTGGTAATACTCCAATTATAAAATACACTATCTTATTTGTTCGGTATACATACCTAAAAATCAACTTATTTTATTGCGAAAACCCATACAGACATCTATAAATTTGTATAAAGAATACCCATACAGATAAATGTTTTCGGCATTCGTATCCTACTATTGCAGTTGTAACTATCTGACCTTAAGAAATGTTAAAAAAATCACAAAACGCCATAACGATTATCCAGGTTAATAATTACCCTGATTTTAGGATGTAAAGAGAAAGTAGAAAACTATTTCTTTTTAAGAGAAGAAAGATAAATTTCGAGGGCGCTTACCATACTTGGCGCCTGTGGCTGAGGCGCTTTAATTTGTAAAACCAGGCCGGCTTCTTCTGCGGCTTTGAAGGTATTGGCGCCAAATGCTCCAATTGTAGTACCATTCTGTTTGAATTTAGGGAAATTCTCCATCAGGCTTTTAACCCCGCCCGGAGTAAAAAAGCAGATCAGGTCATAATTTCGTGCAATTACGTCGGTGATATCGTTACTTATAATCTTATATAAAACCGGAGTTGCGTATTCGCAATTATGCATTTTAAGCCAGTTGGTTATCTCACTGTCAAAAGATTCTGAACAGGGATAAAGGAATTTTTCGTTGTCTTTATGCTTGTTTATTACGTCAAACAGGCACTTATTGGTCCCATCAGCACTGTAAAACACCTTGCGCTTGCGGTACAAAATAAACTTTTGAAGATAAAGGGCCACCGCTTCGGTAATACAGAAATATTTGGTTTCCTGCGAAACGCTTACTTTCATTTCATCGCAAATACGAAAAAAATGATCAATAGCATTGCGGCTTGTAAAGATTACTGCTGAAAAACTGGCAATATCAATCTTTTGTTTACGAAACTCTTTGGCCTGAATACCATCTACAACTATAAAGGGGTGAAAATCAAGGCTTAGATTGTATTTTTTAGCCAAATCAAAGTATGGCGACTTATCGCCATCAGGCTTAGGTTGGGTAATGAGTACTTTTTTTACTGTTTTCCCTGAGGTAACAGTGTGTGTTGAACCATTTTTAACCATAATCGTTACTGAGTGCTAAGCAAAATTACAGGTTTTTCGTTAAATAAATCATTAAACCCTTGTAAATCAGCAATAGGGGTACTATTTCAAGGCCGGTTATGTACAATAAGAAATGGAATTTGCTGATTTTTAACTGGTTTTGAATGAGAGCATAGGAGCGAAAGAAGCGTAATAAAAGAAAAATTCCAATACTCATTAATGAAACCAGTGCTGCTATCCTGGCAATTTCCGGCTCAGAAAAAGCCAGCACAATAACAAAAGGAACTAAAAAAATGCCAATGATCTTGTTTATCAGAAAAATTACAAAAACATAAATATTCACTTCAGCTTCCAGTCCGGTAATCCACCCGGTAAATTTTAAAGTGCAGTATTTTATTAAATAAACCAACCCCATCAACGCTATGGAGGAAAAAATAGCCAGCCATTTGTTATCAGCGTTAGATATCCGATACTGCGATAAAAGGATATATACATAGATACCCCCACTGATCACAAAAAAGATATTAAAAAGGAAAGATGGCAATTTTGCCTGTAAAAGCTGATCTGTTATCTGGTTTTGCCTGAGCGAAGTATTAAAGAATACCCTGAAAAGGTTTGTAAAATAACGACCGTAGAAGTACCTTAAAAACGCAAGCAGCAGTACCATAGCTGCCATCAGGTAAAAAAATGCATCGCCTGACCTTATTTTTTTTGGCTGTACCGCCAATGAAACACCCTCTCCTTCTGTGTTCAGCAGTTTGTTCTTAAGTGTGAAGACGGGCCTGGCCGCAACGACAAGCTTAGCAGAATCTGAAGCTTTAACGGTATCTGCAATCAGCGTTTTTTTTAATGAATCTTTACCAGTGATAAGCGTATCGGTAGTTTGCGCACATAATGAGTTGGATAAAAAGAAAAGGAATAAACCAAAAAAATAAATCGGCTTCACTAAGTAAATATTTTTTGCAAAAATAGATGCTGTGTGTGATACTTTTAAAAGTAATTCACATATCCAAAATGAATTTTAGAACCTTCACGCAGATTAAACTTAACATCATCACGCTTACCAACAGCATAACTGATATTCAACAATCCGAATTTTGTTTCAAAGGCTAGCCCAAGACCGGCGCTGATAAAATTATTATTCAGGTCAATATTTTGATACTTGTTTTTAACCCAACCTCCATCAACAAACCCAAACATGTAAGAGTTCAGCTTAAGCCGGTAACGGTATTCCGCGGTAAGCACTGCATACTGCGTAGCATAAATACTTTCTTCGTTAAATCCTCTTAACAGTTTATAGCCACCAATTTGAAAAAGCTCGTTACGAAAAGTACTGGGGCTGATAAAAAGGCCGCCATTGACAGCCATTTTAACTGTTGCCTGTTTACCCACAGGAAAAAAATGAGCTGCAGCAATCTTAACCCTGAACTGGTAAGAACGGGCTTTTACCGAATCGTATAAACTGGCATAATTAAATAACGGATCTTTTAAATTCAGGATCTCGTTATTCTTTTTAATGTTCTTAATGCCTACAGATCCTGTAAGTTTTATTTCGTTGCCTTTGCGGGGGTTTAGCTTATAATCGGTTTTATTCCATTCATATTCCAGGCCCACATTTACTGCTTTAACATCAATATTGGGCGGCAGTTGCCTGGTAGCTTTTACCAGGTTGGTATCAACACCTGTGCCCAGCAAAAAACTGTTTTGCCACTGCACAAATACTTTACCCGATTTGTTTACCGACAAAAGATATTGCAAACCCAGGGATGCATTGATTTGTAAAAAAGTAGAATCTTTTTTGAAAAGATCAAATGCAAAATCGAAACCAAAGGCCGAATTAAATATATAGGGTTGCTGAAAACCCAGGTTTAACCGGGGAGATTTTGGTTGCAGTTGCTGCCATTTCAATAAAATACTTTCGCCATTACTCAATGCATTTTTAAGATCCAGGTTTACATCTGCAGTCAGTTGCAATTTACCCGTTTGAGTGGCGCTGGGTAAAAAGCCAATTAAAAAATTGGCCTGGCTGCTTCTTTTAGATGCAAGGTACAGATTGAGGATAGAACCTGTGCCCAACATGGTAACATCGCTCGGCTGAACTGTCTGTAAATAAGGCAGTTCAAGTATTCGTTTATCTACCTGTTCCAGTTTTTCCTTGTTGTATAAACTGCCATTGGATATAGCAAGATAGTGCCTGAGGAATGGTTTTGAAATTTTTACCCTGCCTAAAACCCTGATGCTATCGATATGGTAAAGAGGCCCCTTTTTTGCCCTTAGCAGGGCTTCCATTTTTTCTTCATCAAGTTGGATGCTGTCCAGGAATATTTCGGCAAACGGGTAACCGTTTTTTTCGTAATAATCTAAGATCTTTTGCTGTATGCCAATTAACTGCTGAATGTTAAATAGTTTGCCTTTGTAATCTTTTTCCCTAAAGCCGCTTTCATCCATGGCTGCTTTTTCAATGCCTTCCGGCATTAGCTTTATCCATTGGTATTGTTTGCCCAAAAACAAATGAATAAGTGTGGCATTCTCCTTTTCAAAAACACTGTCAACCGAAGCTGTAGGATAACCTTTCGAACTTAATAAACTAACCAATCCCTGAACATAATTATCGCAGGCAAACTTATTTGCAAAAGCCGTTTGCAATTTTAATGGCCCGGCGTTAAAGGAGTTATCTTTGTCAACAAAACGTATGTTTAATTGATAAGGCAGATTTTTTGTTGTCTGTGCATGAGTGCTTAATGTAGCGATTACAAAGCCCATGCACAACAGCGCAGGAAACAGAATTTTAGAGCATATTAATTTAACAGGCGTCATTAATAATCAAATCTAAAATAATATCCCGATACTTACAGGGACTAAAACTAAAATCTTTGCCGGGCATTTATATTCATATCCCCTTTTGCAAACAGGCATGCCATTATTGCAATTTTCATTTTTCTACCTCGCTGGGGCAAAAAGAAAATATGATAAAGGCGATTGCTAAAGAAATAGCCGTATCCCCTCTTCTTCTCCCCGAAGAAAAAGATGATGCTAACAGAGAACAAGAGATTATTTCAACGCTTTACTTTGGTGGCGGCTCACCCAGTATTTTAAACATTGATGAGCTGAAATCAATTTTTGATGCTTTATACAAACGTTTTGTTTTTGCAGATGATATTGAAATAACACTGGAAGCAAATCCGGATGATATTACCGACATTAAATTGAAGGAATGGAAAACACTTGGCGTTAACCGGCTTAGCGTGGGCATTCAAAGTTTTGTAGAAGCAGAACTGGTTTGGATGAACAGGGCGCATAATGCCGCAGAATCTTTATCATGCATTGATAAAATAAACCAAGCCGGCTTTACGAATTATTCTGTTGACTTAATTTATGGTTCTCCTTTATTAAGTGATGAAGACTGGAAAAGAAATGTTGATATTGTTAATGAAAAAAACATTCCCCATATCTCCTGTTACGCTTTAACCGTAGAACCCAAAACGGCTTTAGACAAAATGATTGCGCAGCATAAAAAAGAAAATGTTGATGCAGAAAAACAAGCCCGGCAGTTCCTGTTGCTGATGGACTGGATGCAACAAGCCGGGTATGAACATTACGAGATCAGCAATTTTGCAAAACCAGGCTTAAGAAGCAAACACAACAGCAGCTATTGGAGTGGCGAGCCTTATTATGCATTTGGCCCTGCAGCCCATTCATTTGATGGAAAACGAAGAAGATGGAACATTGCCAATAACAGTTTATACATTCAATCTTTACAAAAAAATATTATTCCTTTTGAAGAAGAAGTGCTTACCACAACGCAGCAACTGAACGAATACATCATGACTTCGTTAAGAACCATGGAGGGATTGGACCTTGATTTTGTAATTGAAGTTTTTGGAGAAGATGAAGGTAGCAAGATTAGAGTAGCAGGTAGCAAGTATGAAAGCACCGGTAAATTAAAAGAAATAAATCGTAAACTTATCTTAACAAAGGAAGGTAAATTATTTGCTGATGGGATTGCTGCGGATTTATTTTCCTGAATGACTGTAATGCTTCTTTAGATACTTTACCAACTCAGCAACGCTTAAGCAAAGCACCATTAGTAAAATGGCAGTTGTACCGATATTTGAAAAAGAGAAAGGCATTGTTTAATTTTTCTATAATAAAGTTACTCCATTTATTTGGGAAAGCGCAGGTATTTCTACCTGTTTTATGTTTAGATAGTGTTATTTTTCTACACAAGAATTTATTTGATGTTAACCCAAAATTGCAAGATTAACCTTAATATTCAATTGATTATGAACGCTGAAGTTTTTTCTCAGCTTATACCAATGCCTCCTCAATACTGTTAAATCCTTCTTTTTCCGGCAAATTTTCCCATAATATCTTATAAACCGTATCTGCAATGGGCATATCAGCCAGTATTTTTCGATTAATGGTATGCATGCATTTACTGGCATTGTAACCTTCTGCAACCATGCTCATTTCCAGCTGGGCAGCTTTTACAGAATAGCCTTTACCTATCATGTTGCCAAAAGCCCGGTTGCGGCTGTGCAGCGAGTAACAGGTAACCAGCAGATCGCCCAGGTAAACCGATGCTGCGTAATTATTTGACCGGTGTTCTTCAGCCGGTTTACGGATATCTGTGTGACCAACTTCAATATTCTTAATGCCCGCTTTCTTTAAAAAACCGGCCATCTCATCGGCACAATTAGCTATGAATACGCTTAAAAAATTATCTCCGTAATCAAGCCCATGAGCAATACCGGAACCTACTGCATAAATATTTTTTAATACAGCAGCATACTGTACTCCAAATATATCGTCATTCTCCACCGTATTTAAATAGCGGGTTTTAAAGCATCCGGCTATTTGGTGTGTAGTTTTTTCATCAATGCCGGAAAAAGTGAGATAAGATAATTTTTCGGCCGCCACTTCCTCTGCATGACAGGGGCCAAGCACTGCAAAATAATTTTTCAGATCAACAGCAAATTCTTTCTTAAGATATTCATTAAGTAACAAATTGCTTTCCGGTAAAATTCCTTTAATAGCCGAGATGATCTTTTTTCCGGCGAAAATATTCCTGTCCAAACCACACAATGCTTTGTCTGTATAAGCAGATGGAATCACCACAACAATACAATCGCTGTTGGCAATCACTTCTGCAGAGTTGGTCGTTAATTTTAATTTTGAAGTATCCAGATGAGCAGCAGGCAAATATTGCGGGTTGTGATGCCGCTCCTGAATATGTTTGATATGTGCTTCACTCCTGTTCCACCAATAAATCGTATTGCCGTTGTCGGTTAAAATCTTTGCCAATGCAGTTCCCCAGCTTCCGCTTCCTAAAATTCCAAAGGTCATGTTTATAATTGATAATTGATTAGTGGATAATGGATAATTAGAGTCCATTGAATTTATACAAAATTATTAATTATCAATTATTTCATTATCCATTAGTTTACAGTCCTAATTTATCCACTGCCAGCTGCGCTGCGATCTGGCTGGCATCTTTTTTATTAAATCCCTTTGCTTCTGCAATTAATTCACCATCTACAGTGGCGCCAATGGTAAAAAGCCTTCTTCCATTTTCAAATTTTTCGTCCAGCGTTTCAAACTCAAGTGCCTTGCCGTTTTTATTGGCCCAGCCGTATAGCCTGTTCTTAATATTAATTTCCACATCTTCCAGGTCATCCATAAACATGTGCGGCATAATGATGCATTTCTCTACCCACTTGTGTGTGCCGGCATAGCCCTTATCTAAATACACTGCTCCAATTAACGCTTCAAGGGTGTTTCCAAATATCTGTGAAATCTTCAGTGCATTATCGTATTTGTTATAAAAAGTAATTTTTTTGAGACCCATTTTTAGAGCAATGTCGTTCAGCTTTTGGCGATTAACCATCTTACTTCTCATCTCGGTTAAAAAACCTTCGCCTTTATATGGATATTTTCTGAAAAGATAGTGTGCCACTATCGAACTTAAAACAGCATCGCCTAAAAACTCAAGCCTTTCATTATTTTCATCTGCGCCTTCCCTTACACTGCGGTGGCTGAGAGCCGTTTTGTAAAGTGTAATTTCCCCGGGAGTAAAGCCAAGTACATTACTCAACTGCTTTTTAAATTCCCGGTTGTGGGACTGGCTTTTAAAAAAGTCTTTTATGAATTGCAAAATGAATAAATAGTTTCCGTGAAATTAAACTTAATTATGTCAATTAAAATTAAGAAAAATTTACTTTGTAATAAAGTTGAAAAGAAATGCAGGAAAATCCGGCATAAAATTAAGCAACATATTTTTTTACAATAACAGAAGCATTGTGCCCGCCAAAACCAAAGGTGTTGCTTAAGGCAGCATTTACTGTACGATGCTGTGCTTTGTTAAAAGTAAAATTAAGTTTTGGATCCAGTTCCGGATCATCGGTAAAGTGATTGATGGTTGGAGGTATAACATCTTTAACCACAGCCATAATACAGGCTAACGCTTCTAACACACCAGCCGCACCCAGGCAATGGCCGGTCATACTTTTGGTAGAGCTGATGTTAAGATCATAAGCATGTTCACCAAAAACGTTCAGGATGGCTTTTGTTTCTGCTAAATCACCAAGGGGTGTGGAGGTACCATGTACGTTGATGTAGTCAATGTCTTCGGGTTTTAAACCTGCATCTTTTAATGCCACATTCATTACATTTTGCGCACCAAGCCCTTCGGGATGAGGAGCTGTGATATGATGTGCATCGGCAGTTGCACCACCGCCGGCAATTTCGCAATAAATTTTTGCGCCGCGGGCAAGTGCATGTTCCAGGCTTTCCAAAACTAAAACGCCGGCGCCTTCGCCCATAACAAAACCATCGCGGTCTTTATCAAATGGGCGGCTGGCAGTTTTGGGGTCATCGTTTCTTTCACTCAGGGCTTTCATGGCATTAAAACCACCAACACCCGGCGAACTGATCACCGCTTCACTACCACCGGTTACAATAATATCGGCCTTACCCAGCCTGATTGTATCAAAAGCATCAATAATAGCATTAGTACTGCTTGCGCAGGCACTTACAACTGCATAATTGGGACCTCTGAAACCATAACGCATAGATATCTGCCCTGCGGCAATATCCAATATCATTTTGGGAATAAAGAAAGGATTGTAACGTGGTGTGCCATCGCCTAACGCAAAATTGCTCACTTCTTCATAAAAAGTGGTGATACCACCAATGCCACTGGCGAAAATTACACCTACCCTGTCAACATCAACATTTTCCCTGCTAATGCCGGCATCTTTAATGGCTTCATCGCTTGCTATTAAGGCAAACTGGGTAAAGCGGTCAATTTTTCGGGCTTCCTTGCGTTCAAGGTAATCGGTGGGTTCAAAATCTTTAACCTCACAGGCAAACCTGGTTTTAAACTTACTGCAGTCGAATTGTTTGATAAAATCACAGCCACTCACTCCTTCAGTCAAACCCTGCCAATATGCTTCAACAGTTTTGCCTAAAGGAGTCAGTGCTCCCAATCCGGTAACTACAACCCGTTTTAATTCCATAAAATTTGCCTGTGATAGTTAAGTTAATTACTTAGCGTGTTCCTCTAAGTAAGCATTGGCCTGACCTACAGTAGTGATGGTCTCAGCCTGCTCATCGGGAATAGAAATGTTGAATTCTTTTTCAAATTCCATAATAAGTTCTACGGTGTCCAAGCTATCGGCACCTAAATCGTTGGTAAAAGAAGCTTCCGGCGTAACCTCCGCTTCATCTACTCCTAATTTGTCAACAATTATTTTCTTTACTCTTGTTGCAATGTCTGACATGATAATTAAATTTAGTTTGTATTGGTTGCAAAAATATACATTTTGCAGTAATTGCAAAGAAATAGATATTGTTTGATAAATACCCATTTAGCGGCATAAAATTTTCCAGTTTCTTAAATCCGGTTTTCGTTGCCCAGGTTTAAGCATTTAATTAAACATTTTACTTGTAAGTCGTGAGCAAAAAAATTGTATATTGTAAACCCGTCTCTGCCGAAACTTTAACCTTTATCAAAAAAATATCCGCTTATGGCCTTAAAGCAAATAGACCACGGCACTAAAGAGTACCTGCAAATGGTAAAACTCAGAAATGAGATACTGAGGCAGCCACTTGGACTTTCCTTTACACCCGATGAATTGGCAAGGGAAAAAGAAGATATACTGATAGGTGCTTTTGATGAAGATGTTTTACTGGCCTGCTGCATACTTACCAGGGCCGATAATAATTGCATGCGCCTGAGGCAGATGGCTGTGCAGAATAACCAGCAGGGTAAAGGCATTGGTGCCAGTATGATGAGCTTTGCCGAACTGGTAAGCCGTGATAAAGGCTATAAAAAACTGATCATGCATGCCCGGGAAACGGCTGTAGGCTTTTACGAAAAGCTGGGTTATAAGGCTGTTGGAGATCGGTTTACAGAAGTAACAAATAAGCATTATGTGATGGAGAAGAAAATGTGAGTTTTTAGTTCCTGGTTTTTAGTTCAGCGATTTACAATTCAGAATTATTCTGGAGATTTAGAGTTTTCCCCAACCAAGAACTAAAAACTGAGAACTCATTTCTGCCCAATCTTAGCCTTCAATATCTTCCTCGCCTCATGCTCATCATCGCCTTCAAAAGCGTCTTTGGGTACAATAAAAAATGAACGGCTGTTAAAGTAGAGATGAAAAAAATGCGGACTCTCCATCCAGGTACTGAATTCGCTCCAGTTCCAGCTTCTGCCACCCCTGTCATTTTCAATCCTGAAGATATCATCCCCTAAAATTGCCCTGAAGCGATCCCGGAACGTTTCTGCCTTTCTGTAAACCATATATGGCATCGCAAACCAGAATATGATCATCAATGTAAACCAAAGCAGCGAGCTTATTAAAAATGCAAAGGGCGAAATCTTTTTAAAGAAGAATAACCCGGCCGACAGGATTGCAAATACATTTACCAGTATCATCATCACTTTAATTTCCCGGCGGGTTATAAAATGATAGCGTAATGCCTGTATTACTTTGTTCTTATCGTAGGTAAAAAATTGTGATGTCATAAAACAAAGATAAAGGATAGGCTGTTGGCGAATATCAGCTCTCAAAAAAATACCCGGTCCGTTCCATGGAAGCTATTGTCAATATATCCGGATAATTAAATGCCGGTTTCCTGCAACTCATTCCGCCTTTTCTGCAACTCACTCCTTTTTGATTGCAGGAGCCCCCGATCGTTGGTACTATTGGGTACTGAAATTTTAAACTCAATCATAATTTATCAATTCTAAAAACTATTGTCATGAAAATTTTAAAACTTTTATCAGGCGTTGCATTAAGCCTGCTTTTTTTACAAACCAATGCACAGGAAGCTCCCAAAGGATTCGGCAAGGGAAAAGTTACATTAGCCGACAATACAGTTGTAACAGGTTTCATCAAAGACAATATCCGTAAAGATGCATCGGTAACTATACTGTTGAATGGTAAAGAAAAAAAATACCAGGGCGCCGATATAGCTTCCGCTGAAATTGATGCTACTACTTACAATTGCATCAAAGGTGATTTTTTTAAAGTAGTTTGCAACGGCGAATTAACTTTCTTACAAAAAGCAAGTGATGCTTCTTCCAAACCAACCACCATTGGAAGCGAAGTGTTTTTTATAAGTGGCACCGAAGGTAAACCCGGAGATTATTTTATTTACGAAAATAAAACGCAACAACTGAAACTGGTTTCAAAGAAAAATTTAAATGATGTTGTAACCAACAGCTTTGGTGGATATGCACCTGCCATTGAAAAAGCAAAAGCAGCACAAACCGATATTGCCCAGTTGAAGGGCGCTGTGGAATCTTTCAACAGCCGCAGCAGCAACTAAGGCTTAAAAAATAAAAATCCACAGGGTTAAACCACCAGGGTAAACCGGCAGTTCACTTATCTGTACAAAACATATGGATAACCTGCCGGTTTTTATATCTTTACTATATGAGGCGCACCAATTGCAAAATAGGATTTAACGATGGCTGGCTGATACTATTTACAGTGCCGGTGCTCAGCTTTATTGTGCCTTTTGTTTTTGGCGGATGCCGCTTCAGCCGCCCACCCTATTTCAGCATTGAGCTATACTTCAAAACCATGGTGATGATCGTTTGCCTGTGGGCCGGCGACCGGCTTATTATGATCTGGAGCCGTGGCAAATACCCACAGTTTAAAGATGTACGCAAACGCCTGCTTCACCAGTCTGTAGCCATGTTTATTTTTACGGTGGGCGGCAATAACCTATTGGGCTGGTTTATTGATGATATTGTTTTTAAACAAAAGAATGGCAGTTTTTTGTACCCCGACAGGCTTATCAATTCCAACGCTGCTGCCATATTCTGTACCATCATGATCATCGCCATTTATGAAAGTATTTACTTTATGAATGAGCTTAAAAAATCGGTAGAGGAAAAAGAAAACCTGAAAAGAGAAAGCCTGAAAGCACAACTGGACGCATTGAAAACACAGGTGAATCCACACTTCCTGTTCAATAACCTGAACACACTTACAGCAATTATACCCGATACACCCGACCAGGCCATTGAGTTTGTACAGCAGATGTCGAAAGTGTACCGGCACATACTGGAAGTGCAGGATGAAAAAACAATTCCGTTAAAAGATGAACTGGATGTGCTGAAAGCCTATGGTTTTTTATTAAAGACAAGGTTTGGAGATAACCTGGATATTGAGATTGATGTACCGGATGAAAAATTAAACCAGCAGATCGTACCGTTATCGCTGCAGCTGCTGATGGAGAACGCCATCAAACACAATATTGTTTCGGCCGCCAAACCACTCAGGATAAAAGTGTTTGCACAAAACGGCCACCTGCTGGTAAGCAATAACCTGCAGGTAAAAAATCAACTGATAGAATCAACAGGCATAGGTTTACAAAACATACGTAACCGCTATAAATTATTTGGCGATGATGATGTGCGGGTAGATGAAAGTGGTGATAGTTTTACGGTTTCCATCCCTCTTATACCATCTTGATTTTAAGCAGCCCGCAGGGCTCATTAAAATCTTAGATGGTATTATGCCGATTGCGGACAACTTTGAAATAATTAACTGTATAATCGGTATTATACCAAACTAACATGAAGGTAATAATCATAGAAGATGAAACACCTGCAGCCAACCGGCTGGGCAAGCTGCTGGAAAGCATCAGTGAGGAGATTGATATTGTTGAAAAACTGGACAGCGTTGCAACCTCGGTAGCATACTTTCAATCTGCCCCGCAGCCCGACCTGATCTTTATGGATATTCAACTGGCCGATGGTTTGAGTTTTGATATTTTTTCGCAGGTTCAGATAAAGACGCCGGTAATTTTTACAACCGCCTTTGATCAATATACTTTAAAAGCTTTTAAAGTAAACAGCATTGATTATTTACTAAAACCCATTGATGAAACTGAACTCAGGCTTGCCGTTGAAAAGTTCCGGGAACTCTACCACAAAAAGCCCAACGATTATTCCGACAAGCTGATGAAAATGCTGGCAGATATGAACACCGCAAAATATAAGGAACGCCTGCTGGTGAAACGCGGGCAGCAACTCAGCTTTATTAAAACAGATTCCACTGCTTTTTGTTATGCTGATGGAAAACTTTGTTATGCGGTGGATTTTAATAACAACAAACACCTGCTCGAAATAAATCTTTCGCAACTGGAGGAACAACTGCAGCCCAATAAATTCTACCGCATCAACCGGCACCTGCTGGTAAATATTGATGCCATAAAAAAAGTGCATACCTGGCTGGGCGGAAGACTGAAGTTAGAGATTACTCCTGCTACCAATGCAGAAACCGTGGTGAGCCGGGAAAGGGTAAATGGGTTTAAGGAGTGGCTTGGGCAGTAAATATTACCTGAATTTTAGATAGCAGTCAGTACACCCCGAACGGGTGGATACCCCGTCTACCTACCTATGCTGATAAGTGGATTGACCTATTGGGATACGTCTGGAACAGATGGATACCCCGTCTGCCTGCCTATTCCGACAGGTTGGGAAGAGGTGCGGACCAGGTTATGTAGAGGTGGGTACCCCGTCACCTTACCTATGCCGCACAGGTTATTTTGAGATGGCCCACCTGTAACTGACCTATGTAGAACCCATGGCCAGCCTATGAATATATCCACTTGCACGGGGTACCCACCAGTTCCAGACCTATTCTCACCCCTTAAAACGCATAAAAATACCCCACAGCAGCAGGGCATTTACTATAAGTTACTGATTTACAGGAGAAATCCTGGTCGTCCCGCGTTTTAGCTAATTACAAAGCTCCCCGGCAACCTTACCGCCGCCATCAACCGGCATACCACCAATTACATGGCCTCGTAAAGCTACATTCACAAAACTTACCCGACGATTTTCAGCCTTGCCATCGGGCGTGCTGTTATCTGCAACCGGCTTGGTATCTCCAAAGCCAACAGCGATCAGCCTTTTGCAATCCACACCCATTTCAATTAGTTTCTGGCAAACAACCATGGCCCTTTTTTCGGTAAGCGATTGATTGACTGCTGCATCGCCGCCGTTATCAGTATGGCACTCCACCCGTAACTGGCTGATGTACGATTTATCAGTAAGGTATTGTTTGATGATCTCCAGCGCAGCAATGCTCTCCGGTTTTAATTTGGCCGAGCCGGTCTCAAACAAAACGGGTTTTGAAATTTTCACTTCGTTGCCATCGAGTTTGTAATCCTGTGCCTGTAAAGTGATTACAAAAGAAACAAGGAGGATTGTGAAGAAATATTTCATAGTTGATGTTTTATGCGGTAAAGTTGAATTATTAATCTTAGATATCGCATACCAGCTGCCGGGTATTTTGATTTTAATTACTATACTTTTGAGAACATGAAGCTACATCAAGCTGATAAGAGATTATGCGCTGCTTTTTTAAAGCTATTATTGTTATGCTTTCTTTTTTCCTGCAATGAAAATAACCAACCCCGCCAAATCACCCCCTCCTTCTACTACTGGAAATCCATTTTAAACCTCACCAATTTTGAAAACCAAAAACTGGATAGCTTAAAAGTTAAAACCATCTACCTTAAATTTTTTGACGTGGATTGGGATGAGGCAGCGATGAAACCTGTGCCGGCAGCGAAGCTGCAAACCACAAGTAGAAATCAATTAAAAGGCTTTTCAATTATTCCAACAGTTTTTATTACTAATGCATGCATTCAAAAAATTGATTCATCGCAGGTAGAAAAATTAGCTGAAAATATTTACAGTCTCATTCTTGAAATTAAACAGGCAAATAATTTTGACAGCATCCCCGAAATACAAATTGACTGCGACTGGACGGCGGCCAGCAAAGACAAATACTTTCAGCTTCTGAAGAACACAAAACTCAAAACCCCAAACACAAAACTCTCCTGCACTATTCGCCTGCATCAAATTAAATTCCCTTCCAAAACCGGCATACCTCCTGTTGACCGTGGCCTGCTGATGTGCTACAATATGGGCAATTTAAAAGACCCGGCTTCTAAAAACTCTATTTTAGAAACCGAAGAACTAAAAAAATACATCGGTAATCTTTCAACCTATCCACTGCCATTGGATGTTGCTTTTCCCCTGTTTGACTGGAAGGTTTTATACCGCAATAATGTGTACGCAGGTTTGATACAAGGCCTGCCGGATGCAGCTTTCAGCAGTTCTTTCTGTAGTAAAACCAGCAACCGATATCATGTTTTAAAAGACACTTTATTGCAGGGATACAACCTGCGCAAAGGCGATATGATAAGGGATGAACAGAGCGATATTAAAGAAGTACTTGCAGCGGAAAATGAAATTGCTAAGCATCTGAAAAATACCCCGCTGAGGGTATCACTCTACCATCTGGATTCTGTAATTTTAAGCAAATACTCCACACATGAACTGGAAAGCATTTATAACAGCCTGCATTAGCACGGCCATTGTTTCGTTTCCGCAAAACATTATAGGTTGCGGCCCCGAAGCCGATCCGTATGATTATTACACTTCCTTCTTTCACCAGAACCTGCCCGATGCAAAAGGCTACAAGCCTTTTTACTATGTTGGATACCGTTCTTTTTACGATGCAACCGAGCCAACCGAAGTGGCGGATGTACTGGCGGATGAATGGGCGGCTTATTGCGGTGCTGCTGTAAAAAAAGCAGATGCAAAAAAACTGGTAAACAAATTTGCCTGGAAAGACCTTAACAATCTCTACTACAATCTTGAAAAAAACCAGCCGTTAAAAATACCCGACTCGGTAAAACAAAACAGCATGACTGTTTATTTTATGGCGAGCAAAGACCTGGAAGCGCTGGGTTATATCATGTACGCAAAACAAGTAGAGCCTTATGTGCTTGGTGGCGAAGGTGAGTGGGATGCTTTGCAGAGAGATAGTTTAAAAATGGCCAAGCTTATTAAAAACGGCCAGCAGTTGTATGCCGTGGCTAAAAAAGATATTTTTAAACAGAAATATGCTTACCAGTTTTTGCGGCTGGGCTTGTACAGCGGCCGCTATGCCGATGTTATTAACTGGTACGATGAGTATGCCGCCAAAGTAAGCTACAGCAGCGTGTTGCAACCGCTCAGCCTGGCATTAAAAGCGGGCGCATTATTTCACAATGGCGGGCAAAAAGAAGCAGCTTATCTCTTCAGTAAAGTATTTGCTGCCAGTACAGCCAAAAGAATTTCGAATTTTCTTGGCTTTACCTGGAGTGTAGATTCTAAGGCTGACAAGAAAGACTATTTAGAT
>Ga0302323_100002054_pt1 | contig 16360 bp, 10 predicted proteins | sample Fen_T0_3_FD_201950 | JGI IMG/M metagenome (GOLD analysis project Ga0302323, IMG submission 201950) | Peat permafrost microbial communities from Stordalen Mire near Abisko, Sweden - Fen_T0_3 | ecosystem: Environmental > Terrestrial > Soil > Wetlands > Permafrost | place: Sweden: Abisko... | reverse complement strand
CCCCCGGCGTTGTTCGTGTATTCGCCCGCTTTCGCGCCACCGCTCAACGCCAGCGCCAAGCCGACGAGTAACATGCTTTTTTTCATATGCTTTAAGTTCGTTTTGCCAGGTTTCTCTCAGATTGCTCAGGGTTTCAAACGGTAGAAGGCACTCCCCACCAGCGGGGCGTTATCAATATATTGGATCTGCCCAAGCGACGGCGTACCCACCGGATTGGCCACCACGGTCGACAAATCCGTCCACGGGCCGCTCACATCGGCCGCGCGCTGGATGGTGTAGGTCAGGCCCGGTGAGCCCCAGAAGGCCACCGTCGTGCTGCCCGCCCCAACGCTGATCGTCGGGCTCTGCGCCACCGTCGGGGCCGACACCGTCACGTTGACCACGCCGGTCGCCGTGCCGCCCTTGCCGTCGCTCACCGTGTAGGTAAAGCTGTCCGCACCAGTGTAAGCCGCCGCCGAGGTGTACTGCACATTATTGCCGCTGAACGTCACCAGGCCGCCGTTGGCGGACTGGGTCACGGAGGCAATCACCAACGTATCGCCATCCACGTCCGTGGCCGCATATTTGCCACCGAGCACTTGCAGGGTCTGCAAGACTTCCGTCTGCGCCCCCAGCGCAATCGGCGTCACCACCACCGGCGGATGATCCACGACCAGATACAGTTCATTGCCCACCAACTCCAGCGAGCCAAGCGTGCCCGCCGCGATGCCGCCACCGGTGACGCTCACCGCGGGCAAGGTCCCAGCGACCACTCCCAGAGTGGCGGCCATGGAAGAAGAAATAATCTTATAACTGCCCGCCGCCAGCGTCGCGCCGGTGTTGTTGATCTTAACCGTGGTGGTATTGGCCAGGGTCAACGTGCCGTTGGCGACCGTCAACGCCGGGGTGCCCGCCGCGTAACTCACGGAAATCGTGCCGGCACCGGTGTTGGCACTGCCGTAGAGCGAACCCGTGGCCGCGGCATTGTTGGACAAGGTCTGGGTGCTGCCCAAGGTGAAGCCGCCCGCCAGACCGGTCACATCAAAAATGGCGCCGCCCGCAATGCTGATCAGTGGGCTGGCGGCAATCGAACCGCTCCCACTCAAGAGCAAGGCACCGCCGTTGATCGTCGTGTTGCCGGTGTAGGTGTTGGCCGCGCCCAAAGTAAGCGTGCCCGGTCCGGTTTTATTGAGCGTCGTGCCGCTCAAGACACCGGTGAGCGTGATGTTATGCGCCGCGCTGGCCGCATCGGCCGCTTGGATGGTGACACTGCCCAGGCTCATGGGCAGCGACGATGACCAGTCAGCGGAGGCCGCCAAGGTGCCACCCGCCAGCGTAATCGTGGGCGTAACGTTCGCGGAGACCTGGACGATCCCGCCGCTGCCCACATACAGCGAACCGCCCGTCAGGTTCACCACCGCCGTCCCCGCAATCGCACCGAAGCCCATCCCAATCTTCCCGGCCTTGACCGTGCCGCCCCGCACCAACAGCAGCGAACTACCGGCGAAGGGTCCGCCCAACGAAATTCCGTTGACGGTGTCGTTGACCGTCAAGGTTCCGCCGTTCACATCCATCGTCGACCAGCGGCCGCTGTTGTTTAAGGCGATCGTCAGCGTCCCGCCGACGGTCAGGCTGCCGCTGTCAATGCGGGCGTTCACGCTGGAATTATCGAGCGTATTGATGCTCATGTCCAAGTTGTTGGTCACCGTCACGGTGCCGCCGTTGATATACAAGCCTTCCCCGCTGGCACCGGCGGCCGGTTGCGAGGAATTATTCAAACCCGTCCGCCCCAGGCTCAGATTGGAAACCGACAAGCTGCCGCCCGTGACACTGATCAAATCGCCGCCGGTGACCCCGTGGCTCATGGCCACGTCGGCACTGAAGCTGGCGGAACCAGCCGCCACCAAAAGCCCGGCCGAGTTATTGGCAATGCTGCCGGAGGTCGCGGTCAAAGTGCCGCCATTCACCACCAAACGCGCACCACCAACCGCCGAGACATTGGCCGCCGCGCCAGTGATCGCGCCGCCGGGATCAAGCTGCACCACGCCGGCACTGACGGTGGTGGCGCCGGCGTAACTGTTGTTGCCGGTCAGGGTGAGCGTGCCTGAACCCGCCTTGGTCAGGGAGCCCAAACCGGAAAGACTGGCGCCGAACGTCCAGGACGCATTGTTGCCCCCGGTGGTCAACGCCACGGCGGCCGGGGTGACGGCGGCATTGTTCAGAACCAGATTTTGCAAACCGGTCAACTGCCCGATGGTCGCCGCCGTGATGCCGCTGCCAAAGATCAGCGTGCCGCTGCTGTAATTCAGCACGCTGTTCTGCAGGGCCAGCGCATGGGCGAGCTGCAGCGTACCCGCACTGATCAGCGTCGTGCCGTTGAATGTATTGGCGCCGCCCAGCACCACCGTGCCCGGGGAGGCGGCCACGCTGTTCAACGTCAGATGATTCACCCCGGTGTTGCCCGCCGAAGCGATCACCCCGTTGACCGTGAGGGTTTGCCCGCCGGCCGCATCCACGAACGCCGTGGTGTTCGCGCTGCCGGTGGTGGCCCCGATCCCGAGGCCACGATTGGCGCTCAGCGAGGTCGAGCTGTTGGCCAGCAAATCGCCGCCAACGAACAGGAGGTTGTTGGCCGTGGCCGAACCGGGCACCGCCCCCAAATTGCCATCGGCGGAGATGCTCAAAGAGCCGCCGGCCAGCGTCGTACCGCCGGCGTAGGTGTTGGCACCGCTCAAGGTCAGGCTGCCGCTGCCGGCCTTGGCCACCGCGCCGCCACCACTAATGCTGCCGCCCAGCGTCAAATCGTTGCCGTTGTTATCCACCGTCGCGGTCATCGCGCTGTTGACGACGACATTATTGGCCAGGCTCAAGCCCGGCGCCCCCGCCTTGATCACATTATTCCCGGTCACGCTGACATCCCCGGCGCCCAGGGCCAGGCTGTTTTCTACCAGCACGGTTCCGCCCCCGGTCAAGGTGGTGCCGGTGGCGCCAGCCGCCGGACCGTAGGAATTGGCCGCCGCGAGCACCGTGGTCCCCGCGCCATTGATCGTCAGCGACTTGGCGCTGCCGGTGTTGGCGATGATCCCCGCCACCGCCAAGGCTTTTCCGCTGCTCACACTGACCGTGGCGTTGTCATTCAAGGCCACCGCTGTGTTAATCGCGTTGGCCGTGCCATCGGTCACATTGACCAAAGCGCCCGAACCGGTGTTGTCCAAGGTTAATGTGTTCCCGGTGTTGGCGATCACAAAAGAGTTGGCGTTGTTCATTACCAGGCCGCCCACCGTTTCGTTGGCGTCCAACGTCACCGTCCGGAGCACCGTGCCGGTTCCCAAGATCGCGGAATCTCCCGCGACACTGGGCACGGTCGGATTGCTGCTCCATTTGGTGGCATCGGACCAATTACCATCACTGTCCGTATTCCAGGTGCCGGACACCCCGGAAGCCGCCACCGTCAAGGTGACCGTGCCGCCGCTGGTGGCAAGGCTGGAAATCGTGCCGGCGGCAACGCCGGCCCCGGTGTAGGTCGGTGCGCCCGTGGCCAATGCCCCCGTGCTGCCGGCCGCGGTGTAAGTCATCAGGGTATAAGTGCCGGGCGCGAGCGGGGTGACGCCGGGAACATTGACGGTCACTGCATTGCCGTTCAACGTCACGACACCCACGGTCAACGGCGCCCCCTGGGTCAGAACGGCGGCGGCACCGGCCTGCCAGTTAACCGTTCCGGCCAGCGTGCCGCTGCCGCCGAATGTGGCGCCGCTGAGCACGGTAACGCCGCTGGAAGCCAGGGTGCCATCCACCTTCAAGGTGCCGCTGCTCACCGTGGTGCCGCCGGTGTAACTGCCGGTTCCCGATAACGTAAGACTGCCATTGACCGCCGTGCTTTTCACGGTCAACGCGCCGCTGCTGCTGCTGCCAATGCCATTGGCCAGGGTGACGGCGTTGCCGTTCACGTCCAGCGTGCCGCCGCCAGAATTAAAGGCGACGGCCTGGGAAGAAATATCCGTGGTGGTGCCGGCCGCCCATTGCAGGGTGCCGCCATTAAACGTCAAACCACCGGTGCCCAAACTGCCGCTGGTAAATTGGAGCACCCCGGAGGCCAGCACCGTGCCGCCGACATAGGTGTTCGCACCGCTGCTCAAAGCCACCGTCCCGGCGGCATTCACCGGGGTTGTGTTGGCGGTGCCGGTTCCCGAGCCAGGCAGCAGGCCCGGCACATTGCCATTCGCGCTGGAGGCGGGAATACCAATGGTCAGCGCCCCCGTTCCGCTGGCGCCACTCACCACGCCGTCAATCGTCATCGTGTTGCCCGTGGCCGCTGCCAAACCACCACCATTCCCCAACAGGACCACCGGACGTTTATTGGCCCCGGCGTTGTCCAAAGTGAAAGTGGCGTTGCCGAACAGCGTGCCGCCATTGAGGTTCACGGCTGCGCCCGTCGCCACGGCCCCGAGACAAGCGTCGGCGGTAATGACCAGGTTGCCGCCATTAATATAAGTTGGCCCGCGGTAAGTGCTGGCGGTTGATGAAAAAACCACCGTGCCCTCACCGGCTTTGATGAACCGGTTGATGTCATTCGCATCCCGACCATCCACCAGCGGCACGTTGACATTGTAATAGCCCAGAATGTTGTTCTGCCAGATGACGCCTTCCTGAATATCGGTGGTGCCGCCCGTGTTGCGGACCACCTGCCAGTTGGGTCCGGCCAGGATGGCATTGACCGCCCCCATGTTCGGGGTGATCAAAAAGCCGCCGACCACCGTATTGCCGTTGCCGGTGAAAGTCGTCGCGGTCGGAGTATTGTAACGCACGGTGTCACTAAACCCGCTGGCAGCAGCGGTTTGGTTGGCCAGCATGTCATAGTTGCCCCCGGCAGAATAGGCGGTTTTGTAGAACCCAGTCACCCGGCTGCCACCGATGATCGTATAAGGCGATGCGCCGGCCGTGCCGTCCGTCAAACTGGTGCTCGCCCAGTCGTACAAGCCCACCGTGGCATAAGCCGCCGCCCCCGGATTATTACCGGTAAAAATCGTTCCCCGGATCAATCCGCTCGTGCCACCGCCCACACTGGTGGTGGTAATGGTTGCGGTCGCCGCCACTGCACCGCCGGCCGCATCCTGGGTTGCCGGACCAACCAAGCGAACCGCGCCACCTGGCTGGAACGTCAAAGCGCCTAACGCCAGAACCGGAAGATTTGCCCCGGAAGCCGGCGCGGCGGTGATGATGGAAGTTCCCGGCGTGAAGGTGGTGCTGGCAAAAGTCTGGCTGCTGGCCGCACTGCTGCTGCCGCTAATTTGCAGCGTGCCGCCGCCGGGCGAAAACGCCGACGTGCTGCTGATGATGGTGGCCGCCGCACCGGCGGCATTGAAGTCCAGCTTCAGCGTGCCGGCATTCACCGCCGTCGTTCCCGTGTATAGATTGGCCCCCGTCAGCGTCACCGTGCCACCCCCGGTTTTCGTCACGCCACCCGCGCCGGAGATCACCCCGCCAATGGCCATGGTGCCGCCAGCAATGGCATTCAGGCTGTGCGTCGCGGTGAATTGCAGGTTCAGATTGATCGTCTCCAGACTCAACGAGTTGTCCACAATGCCGCCGGTGGAATCAATGCTGTTGCCCGCCAGCGTAAACGCCGGCGCACCGCTGTTGAAGGTCAGCCCCAGAAAGGAAGTCAGCGCCGTAAGATTATTATTCAAGGTCAGGCCACCGGCGCCCTGCGCCCCAAACACCGGCGTGTCGCCCGCTATGGGCGGCGTGTTGGCACCGCTCCAGTTTCCGGCGGTGGCCCAGTTGTTGTCGCCGGCCGCGCCGGTCCAGACATCATTGCCAGCGGCCTGCAGGCTCAACGTGCCGGCCAACAACCACAGGCCGCTGCTGAAAACGAGATTTCGGGTGGGGAACTTCATAAGGTTACGGGATTGCGATGGTTTCTGCCGGGGTAAAACCCAACCACGTTGACGCTCGGGGTGGCTTCTGGTCACCTCGGGTCTTGCAGACAGGCCGACTGAACGGCATGGCGGGTTGGCGCGACAACGTGATCTGGGTTTGCCGTATCATAGGCCAATGCCCCTGCCCGTAACATCACCAGTTCTGGTGATGTCATTCATCACCAATCCAGCTTCAGCTACCGCAACGTCAGCGGGTGCGCCGCGTCATCGCCTTGAAAATGCCAGACTTGCAGGCCGGTCGTGGCCTCCGCCTGAACCGATGCCCCGAAACCGGCCACCGTCTTCGACGGCCAGCGCACCGAACAATTTTCCAAAGTGATATTGTCCGCGTGGCGAAAATTAAAACCATCCGTCGCGTGCGGTTCCACCGGCGTAAGCACTTTCGTCGGACGGTTGTCGTAAACCCCGCCAGCGTATTTCGTCCAGCGGTCGAACTGCATCGCCACGTTCTTGAAATGCACCTGCTGAATGTGGCTTTGCTCCGTGCCGTTCACCCGGATGCTGTTCTCGGCGCGGCCGGAAACATTCTCCACCAGCACCTCATGCAGCCGCCCCAGCTTCGTCGCCGCCGTGCGCGGGATGGCCGTGAACGAAATCGCCTCGCCCCTGCCCCACCAGGGATCGCTGTGGTACCGCGCCACCAGCTCAATCTCGCGGAACGTGATGTTGGAAATATCCCCTTCGTCCCGCAACTGGATGCACAAACCCCGGCTGCTGGAAATGATCTTGCAGCGCTCAAACACCACGTCATGGATGTCGCTCGTCGTCTCTGTCCCGATCTTCAAGCCGGCGTCCTGCGTGCGGATGACACAATCGTGTACGCGGATGTGGGCGCACGCGCCGAAGTCATTCGTCTGCCGCGTGGCCTTGATCACAATGGCGTCGTCCCCGCAAGTGATCCGGCAGTTTTTAATTTCCACGTTGCGGCAATGGTCCGGATCAATCCCGTCGTCGTTCGGCACATCCAGCCGGTTGTCCACCGTCACGTTATCCACCAGGACGTTCTCGCAGCCCAGCATGTGCAGGCCCCAGAACGGCGCGTCGGCAAACGTAATGTCCCGAACCACGAGATTCGTGCAGCCCGTGAGCACAAACATCTTGGGCCGCCATTCCTTGAACAGCCACCACTCGTTCGGCGCGTCATATCCGGTCATGAAGGCCAGCGATTGCCCCAGAATTTTCCCCTGTCCGGTGATTTTCAAATCCGGCGCGTTGCTCGCGGTGATGAAGCCATCCGTCGCATAGTCGCCCGGATTCGTGCTGATGAGCAGGGTGCCTTCCAGATGAAAATCAATGCCGCCCTTCAAATCCAGGGTGCCAACGAGAAACGTGTGCGCCCGCGGAATCAGCACCTGGCCGCCCACCGCCGCCGCCGCCGCAATGGCGCGCTGCACCGCCGCCGTGTCCAGCGTCGTGCCATCGCCTTGCGCGCCGTAGTCGAGCACGTTGAACGGCTTCGCCCCCAGTGAAAGCGTCAGCGCCAACAGTGCGCCCGTCAGAAATTGTTTGGTTTTCATGGAAAATCATTTCACCGCCACATCCCAAACTTTGGCCCGCCGCGATTCGCCCGCCGGCCCGGTCACTTTGAGCACCACCACGTAATGGTCAGGTTTGGCGTAGCGGTGAATGGGATTTTGCTCCGCCGAGGTTTCGCCATCGCCAAAGTCCCAGTGCCACGTTTTGATGTCGCCAGCGGACAAATCCTTGAACGCCACCAACCGCCGCTCCATGTCCACGACTTGAAACGACCATTCCGCCGCCAGCGCCGGACGCAACGCCGGCTCCAGCGGCATGAGCTTGAACGCGCAAAGCTGGTCCGCCTGCCCATACATCGTGTGGTGGCGCGAGAGATTCCAGAAGCCGTTGTTCGTGTCGCCGGAATTCGCGTCATCATAGTCAATGAGCGCAAACGAGAGGCCGATGATTTTGTCCTCTTTCAGCACCGATTCCACCGCCCGCTGCGGGCCTTCGGCGCCCGCGTAGTCAAAGGGGGTGATCCAAAACTCCAGCACATAGTGCCCGGGCTGGCCGGGTTGGAAATGATACCGCTGCGCCGCATTCGCATACGGCAGCGCCTTGAGCCATTGCGCCGGCCCCCACACCATGCACCAGTCCTTGCCCGCGGCGGGAGTGAAAATGTGATAATTCTGCGCGTGCGTTCCCTGCAAGGTAAAATAGGTTTCCCACTGCCCCAGCACCGGCCGCGCCGGTGAAAACTTTTCAATCAGCGGCCCGCCGGAGAGATCGCCATCCACCACCACTTCCAACGTGTCGTTGTGCAGGTCCGGTGCGGCGAAATCCCAATAGTCATCGTCCGCCTCATAAAGAAAATACAGCCGGTTCAAACCCTTCACCCAGCCGGCCTTCAAGCGAATCTTCGGCGTCGCTGCCTCCTGCCACTGGCGCTTGCCGTAGTCATCCACCAACTGGTCGCTGCCGATGACATAGTTTTCCGGCACCAGGTTCCAGTCATTCGTTTCGCCATCAATGCGCGGGATCTGGTCCGCCGGAAACTGAAACACCTTGAAAACGTCGTTGGTCCGGTCCAGCGCGCGGGCTGCCGGGCCGTTGACGAGCACGACCCCGGCCAGACAGGCCATCGCCACGGCGCGGAAGGAGAGCGGGTTCACGCCCTGAATTCCCCCATGATTGCGCCGCCGAGTCAATTCCGGAGTTGCGCCAATTCTGGCGATGCGCGCCCGCCGCCGCTCCCTGAACCCGGCCGCCCGGGTACAACCTGCGGCTGACACCGGTTTGGTGGCCGCCATCCGACCAACGCCGCCATCCGACCAAAAAACAGGCATTATTATCCCCCGTGAAACCCACCGGCCAAATTGTCTAAAAATCCCACTTTACAACCGCACCAAGTCGGCGTAAATCAGTGTATTGATCACCCAGTAGAAATCCGCCTCCAAGCCCGGGCTGGGGGGAAGTGTTTATTTTTGCCTGCCACCAAGGCACATCCAAGAGACTTTGACCGTGAAAAATATAACGTTAAAGTTTTTAGGCATTCAGGTTCGAAGCCGCACCCGTACCGACAGCGGCACCAGAACGGCCCCCCGGTTTTCCCACCTGGGAGTGTTCCGCAAACCGGCAAAAAGGCGTAACCAACCCCCAATCTAGTTTTTTACGCAAGTAGTTATATTTAAATTATATGCAATGATTTTACCGTCCACCCCGGATTTTACAACCTAAACCAGCCCAATTTCACCCCTGCCGGGCCGGCCGGTTGGCTCTGACAGCAAGCCCGGCGGCACGGACGAAAAATATTTTACGCAGCTTTTACATTTGCCTGACAACTTTCCCTGCCCGAACATGTTATCTATATCACGGATCGAAAAAACCATCAGTCATGAATAAAATAATTGCCGCCTTCACCGTGACCGGTTCCCTGACGCTCGCCGCCAGCGCCGACCCGGCCCTCACCATCTACAATCACAGCTTTGCCGTGGTACGCGACACTGTGCCGCTCGACCTAAAAGCCGGCCCCAACCCCCTCCACTACACCGGCGCCACCGCCCAGGTGGAGCCGGACTCCGTGATCCTGCGCGACCCGGCGGGCAAACACTCGCTGCAAATCCTCGAACAGAACTACCGGAACGACCCGGTGAGCGAAGCGCTGTTGCTCTCGCTCAACGAAGGCCAGACGATTGATTTTGAAAAGCTGCGGATGAAGGACAACACCAAGATCCGCGAACTAATCCCCGGCAAAATCGTGCGCAGCGGCTACGTGCCCGGCGGCGAGGCGCAGTCGCCGATCATTGAGGTGGGCGGCAAATTGCAATTCTCCCTGCCCGGCACGCCGTTGTTTCCCGATCTCGGCAGCGACACGCTGCTCAAACCCGCATTCAACTGGCTGCTGCAATCCGATACCTCCGGCAAATTCGACGCCGAAGTCGGCTACGTGACCGGCGGCTTTGACTGGAGCGCCAGCTACAATCTCGTTTCGCCGGAAAAAGGCGACATCGTGGATCTCGTGGGCTGGATCACGATGAAAAATGAAAGCGGCAAAACATTCGAGAACGCCAGAATCAAACTGCTGGCAGGGGATGTAAACAAGATTCAACCGCCTCCAATGACGACGCTGGGCGGCGTGAGACCCCGGGCCATGGCGATGAAAGCAGCCTACGAGGCAGCCCCCGCCGTCACCGAAAAGGCGTTTGATGAATTCCATCTGTATTCCATTGCGCGCCCAACCACGCTGCACGACCGCGAGACAAAGCAGGTCGAGTTTGTCCACGCCGAGAAAATGCTCGCGCCGACGATCTACGTTTATGACGGTGCGGTTGGCTACCGCTTCTATGGCTTGAACCTGGATCAAGGCTGGGGGCAGACAGACAACAAAAAAATCCTCGTCCAGCGCGAATTCAAGAACGCGGAAACAAACCAGCTCGGCATCGCCCTGCCCAAGGGCAAGCTGCGCTTCTACCGGCGGGACAGCGACGGCCAACTGCAGTTCGTGGGCGAAAACGAAATTGACCACACGCCGCGCAACGAAACCGTCCGCGTGACGACCGGCAACGCGTTCGACCTCGTGGGCGAACGCAAGGCAACGAATTTCCGCACTGACAGTGCCGAGAAGTGGATTGATGAGACTTTTGAGATCAAGCTCCGCAACCGCAAGCACGACGCGCCGGTGGAAATTCGCGTGGTTGAGCATCTTTACCGCTGGAGCAACTGGGAAATCAAAGCCAAGTCCGACGAGTTCACGAAAAAGGACGCGCAGACCATCGAATTCCGCATCCCGGTGAAACCGGACGAGGAGCGCACCGTAACCTACACCGTGCATTATTCCTGGTAAAGCCTGCCTGCCCATAAACAAAACAGCCGGAACGAGTAATCGTTCCGGCTTTTGTTTGCCCCGTCACGCGGACGGGCTAAAGCTGGTTCAGCGCAGGCGCCAAGTGATGCGCGCCTTGTGCATGTCGTAGGGCGACATCTCCATCTTGACGCGATCGCCGACGGTCAGGCGCACCCAGCGTTTGCGCATCTTGCCGCAAATGGTGGCGAGCACGAGATGCTTGTTGTCGAGTTCGACGCGAAACATCGTACCCGGCAGCACCGTGGTGACGCAGCCTTCAACTTCAATGTGTTCTTCTTTCATGCAGACGACTAAAAAATGAAAAGGCGGAGTCCGGTTCATCCGAACCCCGCCCTGAAAATCCTAGGTTGGATTAGGACCGATTAATAACGGTCACGGCCGCCGCCACCGCCCTGGCCGCCACCGAATCCGCCACGGCGTCCACCACCGCCACCAGCCGGACGCTCTTCGCGGGGCTTGGCGATGTTGACCGTGAGGGCGCGACCACCGAGGTCTTTGCCGTGCAAACCTTCAATGGCCTTCTGCGCTTCGTCAGCGGAAGACATCGTCACGAAACCAAAGCCGCGGGGGCGGTTGGTCATGCGATCCATCATCAGGTTGGTTTCGGTGACCGTACCGAACGCGGCAAACGCGTCGTTCAGGTCGTTTTCGGTGGTATCAAAGGAAAGATTTCCTACGAATAATTTGTTGCTCATGTGTTTTGAATTACTGTCCAGACTAACACTGTACTAACAGACTGTTCCCGAACGCCGGGTTTCAAATCATCACTGAAACAAGTTCACTATGAGGATTTACCATGCCATGAAAGAGACAAGCTATCTAACAGAACGACCCCAGACTGACTGGTTTTGGCAGGATAGCAACAACTATCGGCAATTATTTTTGGCCGGGATTTGCGCACAAAATTTGGAATTGACGCAGGTCGCCCCGGCGGGGCGCCCCGCTCACGCGGCCGTACCGGCCGGAATCCACTCTGGCAATATCACCACCTGCCGACAGCCACCCGCACAATTCGCGACCGGCCAGATGAGGTGCAGCAACGGCAGCAACACCCCGCGATCATCTGCGACCAACCGTCGCGGCAGCACGGTGCTGCCGGCCGTAACACGCGGATCGCCTCCGGGCGATTACCAACCAGCAACTCCTGCGCTTGATCCAGCAGCCTCCGCTTTCCTTTCCCGCGCCGGCATTCCGCCGCTGCTTTTCAAAAACCCGCGCCCGGCACAGTTGCCTCACACAGTTGCCTGATTATGGTATCAGTTCCCGCCACGGTGCCATTGCTTATCGCGCCATGTATTATCTAACCCAGCGTCCTTCAGCCCCGCACAACCAAACGATTGGCGCAAATTGCGCCCGCCAGGAAATGCAAACAGTCATTTACATTCGGCTTTTCAACCAGCATGATGCCATCACTTGCGGAGAAACAGACATTCCGCCAGCAAGTCAACCAACAAATAAGAAACAAAGTTATGGCCGTTAAAAAAGCAAAAGTCGCCCCGAAGAAAATCGTGAAGAAAATCGTCGCCAAGAAAAAGCCGGCGGTGGTTGCCAAGAAAGTTGCAGCCAAGAAAAAGTAACCACTCCCCTGCTGTCTCTCCTGAAACACCTTCAGGAGAGACAGGTTCCAGCGGGCTGGGGAGGCCGCCGGAAAAGTATTTCAACATCTCTGCGACTTCCCCTTATTTGCCGGGCGCAGGGTATTGCTGAAAAAATTTCACGATCAGCCGGGGTGCCCCGGGATCGAACTCGTGTCCGCCGGGGTGGATATAGGCCACCAAGGGCGTACCTGTTTTGGAAGGATACAGTAGGCACGCCTGATCCCAAGCTTCCCCCGTCGATTTACAGCCATTCGCCCGGCGCACGGCTGCCATGGTCGCCTGTTGCCAGCTAAATTTCACCAGCGGATCGTTCCTGCCCGCCATGTGCAGGGCAGGCTTGGGCGGCAGGCGGTTCGCATAGCGGGCCGCTGCTGATGAAGGCGCAAACGCCGCAAACACTTCCCCCCGCGCCAACCACAAAAGATAGGTGAAGGCGCCGCCATTTGAATGGCCGGTGGCATAGATGCGCCGGGCATCCACGAGGTAATCCTTCTGCAACCGCGCCAGCACGGCATCAAAAAATTTCAGATCCCGGTCGCCTTGATCCCCGATAGCCGCCTGCCAGCCCGTCTTTTTACCCTCAGGATCGGTGATCTGTCCCGGCGTGTTCAAGCCCTGCATGTAAACGGAAATGGCTTCCGGCCAGTGGCGATCCAGCGCAAAGCTGCGGGCCGCCTGCCCCGCCGATCCGCCATGGCCATGAAACACAAATACTACCGGCATGCTCGCCTTGGCAGTATTGGTCGGCACATAAATCAAGGCCGTGCGCTCCACCCCGTCCACTGTGAAATTCAGGCGCTGAAATCCGGCCGCCAGACTTTCCGCATTCACCCGCGCCAGCGGAAGCAATGCCAGCAGCAGCCAAACAATAATCCAACGCAGGCGCATCCTCATGGCAGGCTAGACGCTGTCGGTCGAAAAAATGTTACTCGCGCGGAGGTGTAATTTGGCAAGCCACGGCCGCTCACGTTCGCAGGCGGCAGAACAGTCAAACCATCGCGAGGGCGATCAACCTCGCGATCCGGCAAGCTCACGCATCACGAATCACGAGCCTTGCCCCCCAATCGTGGCAGCTTACGGCTGCACCCGCTTGCCACGGACAAGGCTCCGGTGTTAGGCTGCGGACATGATTACCGCCCCCCTCAGCGACCGACACCGTTACACCAGGCTGTCGCCCTGGTTTGCCGCCGCCTTCGAATTTCTGGAACAGCTGCCGGCTGACAAACCGGTGGGCCGTTATGAACTGGATGGCGACAAATGTTTTGCCCTCGTTCAAAGTTACACGACCAAACCGCTGGCCCAGGCCACGTTCGAAGCCCATCAGCGGTATCTCGACATCCAGTTTATCCAGGCCGGCAACGAGACAATTCTGTGGACCCCGCTCGCCATGCTCACCCAGGTCACTCAGCCGTACGTCGCTGCGAAGGACATCACGTTCTTCGCATCGCCAGCGCACCAGGTCGCCATCCATCTGCGGCCGGGGGATTTCGCCATTTTCTATCCCGAAGACGGCCACGCGCCCGGCATTGAATACGGAGCGCCGACCACCATCCGCAAAGTCGTCTTCAAAATCTTGGCCAACTGACACGCTCCGTCAACACTGGCGGATGAGGGATTATTTCACGCGGCTGCCCAGATCGATGCGCACGGTCACCAGCGGCACCGCCGGCTCCTCCCGGGGTGCATCCGGACTGGTGAGCGGATGACGATGATAGGCATCCCACCAGGCAACCCGCGCCGCGAGCGGCCAGCCTCCCGCAGTCGGACACGCCAGCAACCCGGCCCGCAATTCCTCTGCCGACTGGGGCCGCGCGGCGGCTTCCTTGGCCAGACAGCGCAAAAGGAGTTGTTCCAGTTCGGGGCTGATCGGGGCCGAGATGCGCTGGCTCGGCGGAATCGGCGCGCTGTTCAACTGTTTCTCGTGAATCTCAGCAACCGTTTCCGCATCAAAAATATATTGGCCCGTCAGAAGATAATAGCCGAGCGCCCCCAGCGAATAGAGATCGCTGCGCGGATCAACCGGCTCCGAACCCCGGATGGCTTCCGGCGGGGTAAACCATGGCGTCCCTTCGATCACCTGGTCGCTGACGTCATCCGGCCCCGCCGGCGCGGCGGCGCGGTATTCGCGCACCAGGCCAAAATCGAGCACTTTCACGCAGTCCGGCACACCGCCCCGGTGGCAGAGAAAAATATTTCCCGGCTTGATGTCTCGGTGGATCAAGCCCAGCGCGTGCGCCTCGGCCAGTGAATCGCAGATCTGCGTGAGCACATGGATCACCCGGCTCTCCGGCTGCGGCCCATAGAGCGCGACCAAATCGTGCAAATTCAGTCCGCTCAGATATTCCATGGCGTAATAGAAAATGCCGTCCGGCGTGTGGCCGTAATCATAAACCTGAATCGTGCTGGGATGTGTGAGCTGGCAGGTCAGGCGTACTTCCCGCTCGAACCGCACCACCGCCGCCGCATCGGCGCGGTCCGGCAACAGCAATTTCACCGCCGTGTCGCGCCGCAGAAGCGCGTGGCGCGCCCGATAAACCACCCCCATGCCGCCCTCGCCGATTTTCTCCTCCAGCGTGTACTGGCCCAGCTGCCGCAACTTCAGCTCGGCTTCGCTCAGCCGCCGCCGCCAAGTCAGATTGGCAAATACAAACAAGGCGGTCGCACACAGCAGCAGAAACAGAAAGAGGCCCACAAAAACCTGCTGCAATACGCGCAGCGGGCGGTAGGCCTCAGCCGCATCAATCTGGGTTGCCACCCCAAAACCAAATTGGGACAGCCAGCACGAAGCGCCGACCACCGCCACACCGCGATAATCCCGGACGGGTTCCACCAGCACACTGTCCTCGCCCTCCACCGCACTCGTCACCAACCGGGTCAGAGGACGCGTACTGAGGTCAAAATTGGTGGCGGGTGCACCCCGGGTCAAATCCAGGCCGGGATCATGCAGCCGGAGATTGAGCGCGGAGCTGTTGTTCGTCGCGTCCAGCAGGCCCAACTGCTTCAATTGATCATCAAACCGGCTGTGGGAAATCATCAGCCCCGTCTGGTCAAATGCGTACGTTTCGCCGGAGGCGCCCGAGCGCGCCACGGAAAGAATCCGGGAAAATTCCTGATCCGGATTGATGATCAAGGCCAGCGCCCCGACAATATTATCGGCCGCGTTGCGCACCGGTGCCGCCACCTGCATCAGGGTGACATCCCCGCGGCGGGCCCGGCCATTATTCAGCGGCGGGGGCCGGTTATTACGGCGCACTTCATTGATGCGCTGCGGATCCAGCGGGTTTCGGCCGGCGCGTCTTTGCACCAGCAGTTCCGGCTTGAAAGGTGTGATGATGACCGGCTCGCCGGAGGCAAACATTTCAGCGAACTTGTTGGTATGGGCATCGGAAACCAGCAGGTTGCCGCCCAACTGGGGGCGGATGGAATTGGCCACCACCAGAAAATTTGTATCCACCAATTGGGCGACCTCATAACCCAGCGGTGCCAGACGCGGTTTGAAATCACTGACGAACTGCACCAACTCCGGCGGCGGCGCGCGGAACTCCCGCCGGATCGGCGCGGGCGCCTGCAAGATCCGGCTCGCGAGGGTGCGCACTTCCGGGTCGGTGGCGAGCGCCGTGGCAAGCCGGGTCTGGTTGGTCGTCCAGATGCCCAAGGCCGTGACGTTGGCATTCAGCGTGGCCGTCAACTGTGCCCGCAACTGGCTTTCGATGGTGTCGCGCAGCCGGTCATTGCCCCACCAACCGAGCAGCGCCACCAAGCCGGCGATGGCCAGCGGCAGTATCCAGATGGTTTGTTTCAAGCGTACTGACATCAGCAGTGAGGCAGACGTTCTCACTCTGATCCGGGTTTCGTCAATCCCACACATGGGGCTCCACTCAACTCAGGAACGCAACCGAAGAGGGTGATTGCTGCGGCCCAGAAAGGTTTAGGTTCCCAATTGGGTTCGTTTCGCCATTTTCCTCTTTTAGCGGCAACCTCCCAGTTCGGGGGCACTGATGCCGTTTGATTGGCTTGGAATG
>Ga0302323_100002052_pt1 | contig 16371 bp, 33 predicted proteins | sample Fen_T0_3_FD_201950 | JGI IMG/M metagenome (GOLD analysis project Ga0302323, IMG submission 201950) | Peat permafrost microbial communities from Stordalen Mire near Abisko, Sweden - Fen_T0_3 | ecosystem: Environmental > Terrestrial > Soil > Wetlands > Permafrost | place: Sweden: Abisko... | reverse complement strand
GCCAGGGTGGCTACCAGTCGACGAACAAGAGCGGCCGCTCGGCCGCGCTCGGCCCTCTGGCGTACGCAGACCTTGGAGGCGCTCCGGACGAGCCGGGTCGCTTCCAGAGGAAGGAGTAAGTCATGGCCGACTCATCTGGAATTGCATTCACGAACGTCGAAGGCCAGCTCCCGTCGTACTCCGGCGTCGTCGCCGCGAACGCCGGCTACGCGACCCCGACCGACCTTGTGGTGCTGCAGAACCCCGCCCCAAGCGGCGTCATCGTGCGCCTGATCCAGGTCCGGTTCCTCGCCGTCGCTACCGCGGCGTCTTTCTTCGATGCCTTCCTGCAGAAGCGCATCCAGCTCGACACTGGTGGTACGGCTACGGTGGTCACGCCGACCGTTCACGACACGAACGACGGCGCCGCCAAGGCGCTGTTCCAGTTCTACACCGTGGCGCCGACGCTCAACGGCTCGGCGACGAACGTCCGCACGAAGAAGGCGTTTCTCGCGGCGGCCGGCACGCCGGTCCTGCAGGATGAAACGGTCTGGCAGTGGGGTGAGCGTTCGATCCGTGCGCCGCACGCGCGTCCCGGCGAACAGTTCGCGCTGAACTTCGCTGGCGCTGGCCTTCCGGCCGGTTTCTCCGGCTACATCACTTTCGAGTGGTCCGAGTCCGGGATCAACACCCAGACTCAGCAGTTCTAATCTTCAAAGGGGGTACGTCATGCTTCTGCCGCTGAACGATGAAGAGGCCCAGGTCCTCGTCAACATGGTGAACATCGCCGTGCAGGCGAAGGGCCTCGAGGCCGCCGAGGCCGGCCTGCTGTTCCTGCGAAAGATCCAGGTCGCGCAGGCAGACGAAAAGGCGCAGGCGGCCAGGGCCGCCGAAGATGCCGCCAAGCCGAAGCAGGAGTTCCCGCTCGATGAGCCCGCGAAGGCCGGCGGGACGGACTGACATGGGGTTCCTCGACTTCCTGCCCATCGTCGGCAAGGTCATCGACAAGCTGATCCCTGATCCGGCCGCAAAGGCCGAGATGCAGTTGAAGCTTGCGACCCTCGCGCAGGCCGGGGAGTTCAAGGAGCTGGACGCGCAGGTTCAGCTCCTTCAGGGTCAAATCGACATCAACAAGATCGAGGCGGCCAGCGACGACAAGTTCAAGTCTCGCTGGCGCCCGGCAATCGGCTGGGTCTGCGCCATCTCGCTGTTCTGCTACTACGTGCCATACACGCTCGCGGCGACCGTCATGTGGATCGTCGCCTGCTGGCATTCCGGCACGCTCATGCCGCGGCCCGACCTTGGGATCGCGGATCTCATGGGTCTGGTAGCCACCCTGCTTGGCATGGGTACGCTACGGTCCTTCGACAAGAAACAGGGCCAGTCATGAAAGCCGGACCATCAAACCTCTCGTGGACTCCCGTCACCCAGAACACTGACGGCAGCGCCTTCGACCCGACCACGCAGGCCGGCATCCAGTTGAACCTGGACAGCCAGCCGGCCGTCTCTGTCCCTCTGGCGAGCGGCAACAGCTTCGATATGGCAACACTCGCCGCCTACCAGGCGCTGAAGGCCGGCGCGCACACGGCGTCCATCTGCCTGGTCACCAAGTCGGGGGCCGTGTCCGATCCGTCGAACACGGCGCCCTTTTCGGTTGGCTTGGTGCCAAAACCTCCTGCGGCTCTGGCAGTTGCTTAAGGATGGAATTCGACGCCGCCTTCGGCCGCCTGCTGGGGTATGAGGGCGGGTACGTCGACGACCCGGCCGATCCGGGCGGCGCGACGCGGTACGGCGTCACCCAGGCGGTCGCCCGCGCCCACGGCTACACCGGGGCCATGCAGGACTACCCTCTAGAGGACGCCAAGGCGGTCTACCGGGAGTCGTATTGGGACGCCTGCCACTGCGACGACCTCCCCCCGGAGGTCCGCTACGGCGTCTTCGACGCGGCCGTGAACAGCGGGACGCACGCCGCCGTGGCGTGGCTGCAGCGGGCGGCCGGGGTTTCAGCCGATGGCGTGCTAGGCCCCGTGACCCTCGCCGCCGTACGGGCCTCTCCGGCGGCCGTAGCCGCGGCCCTGTGCGGCGTCCGGCTGTCCTTCATGACGACCCTGCCGGCCTTCGACCACTTCGGCCGGGGCTGGACCAGGCGGGTGGCCGGTATTCTGCAGCTCGCTACCCCCCAACAGTAACCCTACGCTCAAGCTTCAGGTCAGGTGGCCGCCCTTCGGGGTCCATCGCCAGCCATATCCGCAGCCCAGACGCCGCGGGTCACCGGGCTCAAGCGGCGCGTTGTCTGTCGGGTAGTGGTTCCATCCGAAGCTGACGGCCCGCCCGTCCTTGCCCAGCGGCGTCCACACATAGCACAGCAGCCCCTGCCCGCAGATGAAGCCTCCCCACGGGAAGTAGTAGACCCAGACCTTGCCGGGCACTGATGGCGGGCACCAGAAGCTGAACTGCAGGTTGTCGGTGCGGTTGCGGTAGGCGGCCCACAGCCAGCGCCTGAGAGTGTCGCTGTCCTTCGGCCACAGCACGTAGGACTTGGGCGCGTCGTAGCCCTCCTCATCGTTACCCCACAGCCACAGCCAGCGGGGCGGATTGAAGACCTCCTTCTGGGCTACGACGCTGAAACGCGGGCCGCCGAACTTGATCCCGATGTACACCAGTAGCAGGCCGGGGAAGTCCAGGAGCGCGACCTTGATGAGCCCCATCATCAGGAACGTGACGATTGCCCACAGCAGACGAAGGTAGATCACGACTTCCCCTCCTTCGCATCGCTCGCGCGGGCGAGGGCTTCCAGTTTGCGGATCACGTTGCCGATGGTGAACTTACGGTCAGGGATATGACCGACGTACTTGACGATTTCCGGGATCACTTCGCGGATTCCGGTTTGAAGCCTCTCCACCCTCTCCCGGCTGGTGGTGAGTTCGGCTTCGCGCTCACTGCATTGTCCATATAGCTTGTTGTGTTCGACCTGAGCCGTAATTGCATCGCCTAGTTGACGGCCTAGTCCCGCCACCTGCTGCCGCAGCGCCTTGAGTGCGTCAAGGCACTGTTTAAGCAGATCCTCGTCATTAACGTATGGGGCTCCGCTGGTATCAGGCCATTTGACTTCCTCCTCTAGCCGCTTCTCCAGCGCGTCGTACTCCTCGGCGCTCGGCGTAGGGGCGGCGGTCATGGCGTGGGCTCCGTCCAAGGGTAAAGGTCCATCGGCTTGCCGCAGAACATGCAGAAGTTGATAGGACTATTCTCGTCGTCAAGCTCGGCATTGTTGAACTCGAAGGCATGATTGCAGGCTGTCTCCCACATGCCGTCTTGGTTCTCTTGCCACTCGCAGTGCGTCTTGCTCATTTCCCCTCCCACTCCACGCCCAGCGCATCGAGCGCGGCGCGGGCGATGCGTACTGAAGGCATCACAAACTGTGGATGCGCGTCAGCGGTTTGCATACGCGCAATCTCCACCAGCGCGGCGATGGCGGCAATGAAGTCAGAGTACTCAACATATGCACCATACTTGTGTTCCGGCATGTTGAAAGATGGCTGATACCGCTTAACCATCACTTGTCCCCCGTGACGCCGATGCGATCCTGATTCATGATCGCTCTGCCGATGAGTTCAACGACTTGGGGGACGACGGCGTTTCCAAGGGCTTTAAGTCTGTCCATCCGCTTGGGAACCCCATTAGCCACTCGACCCACACTGGGTTCAACGCGCCAGAAGTCTCTGAAACGACCATTGAAAGGTTCAATTGCTTCCCCTTCGCCTTGCGTCGCTGAATCGCAGGAGTCATTGCCCCCCCCCTGTCGCGGTGATCCCCCGCACTTGGAGTCGGCCAGTTCATTCTCATATGCACTTCTGCCGTGAGTGTTGGCGTGTTCCGCGTAAACTCCGCCGGATACCCCCCCTCTTTGTGTAGGTGCGCCGTTGGGGTAGGCCACGATCCATACTCTGTCGCGTCGGTGAGGGGCGCCAACGTAGGCAGCCGGTATGCAGTGCCATTCCGCGTCATACCCGACCTGGGCCAAGTCTCCAAGTACGGTGCCAAGCCCTCTACTAAGCAGTGCTGAGACGTTTTCCACAACGACGTAGCGGGGTCGAATTTCGCCAACAAGTCGCGCGTATTCGCGCCAGAGTCCTGACCTCTCGCCTGCAAGACCAGCACCCTTTCCGGCTGTGCTGATGTCCTGGCAGGGGAATCCTCCGCAGATGACATCGACTGTGATTCCATCGGCAGCCAATCTATCTGCCGTGAGGGTTCGCACGTCGTCATAGCAGGGGACGTTGGGCCAGTGCTTTGCAAGGACGGCTCTTGGGTAGGGTTCGCACTCACAGAAGGCGACGGTCTGCATTCCGGCTCGTTCAAGTCCAAGGGAAAATCCTCCAATACCGCTAAAAAGATCGAGCATCCTCATGGCGTGACGCCGATGCGCTTGAGGCAGTCGGACGCGAGTGCCATTGGCGTACGCTCGAAATCCTGACGATTCCACCCTTGATGTACTGACAAACCCTTCAACGTCTCCACCGCGTCCGCAAGCTGCGCCTTGAGGGCGTCGCGTTCGGCTTCACTCGCAACCACTGTGGCTACTGCTGCATCAAACCCGCGCTGCAGATGAGCAATCCTCGCGTCCTTCTCGGCAACGATGCGGGCGTGGTCGGCCATCTGTGCGTCATATTTCTCCGGCGCAATAACGCAAACGTCGCAGCCGTCAAAACCGTCACAGACTCCAAGCATCATGTGCTGCAATCCGTCGCTAGGCTTCACGGTGTCGGGGGCGGTCATAGTGAATTCCACCCCTTTTGCCACATGGTTTCTCGTGCCTTCACGCGCTTCTCCTCGATCAGGTCGTACCTGGCTTTGAGTTCGGCGGTCCGCACGTCCCTATCCAGCGTGTCAGGCGGAACCTGAAACTGGTCCGGAGGAAATGCAGACCTCCACAGGTCGGCGAGCCACATGCTAGTTGAGCTGCGCCGCGTACGAGCCACACCAGTCGCCCTTCTCCATGACGGGCCACGGCACGCGCTGGGCCAGCACTCCAACCTGGCCTGCGCCCTGCGGGATGAACTGCGCCATCATCTTTGGAATTTCATGGCGGCACTGTGTCTGCAGCGACCCATCAGGGCCAATCGCCGCCTCGTGGAACTTGCAGTTGCGGCAGTCCTTGCTCGTGATGATGTCGGTCACTTTTTCTTCCCCTTCTCGTAGTACAGGATGTCGGCCATGCGGTAGCGGATCGAGTTGCCGACCTTCATGAAGGCCGGCCCCTCGCCCAGGTATCGCCAGTTGCGCAAGGTTCCCTCACGGATACCCCATCGTTCGGCGAGCTGTTTGCTAGTGAGGAGTTTCAAAACACGTCCCCCTCGTCTTCGTCAGAGAGCCCGGCCAGCGGCGGCGCGGGAGTGGGCGCCTTCTTCGCGTTCTGCTCGGCCACGAGCTTCTTGGCTTCCTCGACGCTGATGGTGGGCTTCACCGGCTCTTTCTCCGGCTCGGCCTTCTGCGTGTTCAGAACCGTGTCGGCGTTCTCCTGCGCCTTGCGGCCGTCGACCAGCGCCGACAGGGCGCGCGGGCGGCGCTTTGCAGGCGTAGAGGCCGGCGCCGCCGTTGCAGAGCCTGCACCCTCGTTGGAAGGCGCAGAAGCAATCGGCTCTGCAGCGGCCAGCGCCGGGCCAAGGTCGGGATCTTCCTCCGGGTCGCGCAGGCTGGCAACGATCCCGGCATCCAGAATCGGAACGCGCTTCTTCAGGCGATGCAGTGCCGACTTCTGGGCCATGCGGTCCGGCCACGTCAGCCACGGGCCACTGTCGCCGGACTTGCTCGAGGAGCGGATGGTGGCGATGTCGTCCTTGTTCAGCGCCTCGATGTACGTGCGGCCGTCGACCTTCGCGCAGGCGTACACGCCAAGCGCGGCGCCCTGCGTGACGAACGGCTTCGGGCGATGCACGACGTGCTGGCCGTCGTCGTCGTACCAGATGTCGAACTCCTCGCCCTCGTACACCGTGGCGGCGTAGCAGCGGATACCGGCCTTGCCCATCTGCTTGATGATGCCCTCGACCATCGGCATCCACTGCACGACCTTCTTCCACACCGGCCGGTCCTTATTGCCGACGTTGGTGTTGAAGATCACGAGCGCGCCGTCCTTGCCGTCAGGCATGAGCCCGTCCGCGGCGCAGCGGCTGATCGCGTTGTACAGGCTCTGGCGGTCGGCATCCAGGAGCGCCGGGTTGTGCTGCAGAGCGACGATAATCGTCTGCGTGAAGCGGTCGTAGGTCACGCCCGGCGGCAGAAGTGCTTCTACCTTGTCGCGCATCTCCTCGGACTCGAGGACGCTCTGCACGTTGACCATGCTGGTGTTCTGTTCGGTGCTCATTTCGCTGCTTCCTTCGGTGCTGCCACCTTGCTGACGTTGACCTTGAACTGCCGGTAGGCGGCCCGAGTGTACTGCTCGACGACCCCTTCAGCGACCGTGCCGGCCGTGATGCTCACCCCTCCCCCGACGACGACCTTCGAGGCGTCACCGATCAGCATGAGGAGCTTCGACTTCACGGTCTTCTTCGCGTCCTCGGCCTCCTTGCCCTTCTTGCCGGCCTCGATGTACTCGTCGACCAGCGCCTTGATTTCCGCGTTGCCTTGCGCGTCCACAACCTTGTCGGGGTCGCCGAAGTTGTAGATGTGGGCAATCATGTCGGCGTCTTCCGGCAGGACCGGCGGCGGCGCATTGCCGGCCTTCACGTCCTTCCAGAACGCCTTGACCTTTTCCTGCATCGCAGCGCCGACGGCCTCGTCGTACTCGCGCAGGATCATCTGCAGCTTGTTGCCACCGATCAGGACCCCCATCGCGGCCCACTTGCGCTGGATCGTGTGGAGCTGGTGCTGCACCTGGATTTCGATGTGCGGCGGTGCCTCGTCGTCCTGTTCCTTGCCGTCTCCCTTGATCCACTGCTGCTTGTGGATCAGCCAGTCGACGCACTTGATTTCAAGGATTCCGGGACCCAACAGCTTGTAGGCGTCCTGCAGGACAGGCCCAGCCGGCGGTACTCCCTCCTTGATCCCGACGATTTCGTAGTCGAAGGACGAACCCATGCCGGTGCCATCGAGGCTCACGTAGGCATTGAGTTTTCGCACCTTCACGCCGTAGTCTTCGGCGATGCCACGGGCGACAGACTCTTCCTGCCGGAGGCCCCATGTCATGCGCTCGTTCTGCTCGAACTCGGTCGGCTTGTCCTGCCGCTTCGAGTGGTACAGCTCGAACGCGGTCAGGTAAGGTGACAGCCCGTGCAGCGCGGCCTGCTCTGTCGAAGAGACGTACTTGTGTCGGAGCGCGAGCCAGTCCTCGCGCGACTTCGGATTGTGGATCACTTGATAGCCCTCATGTGTCGCAGGAATTCCTTGTGGTAGAAGCGGGCATTCTTCACGCGAGAGCTGGCCCGAACCGTCTCGCCAGCCGCGTAGGAGGCAAGCGCGTCGTGCATCCAGCCGTCGCGCCGCGCCTCGTCCTTGCCCGCCATGTAGGCGTTGAATAACGCCGGATCGTTGAAGATGATTCTCTTCGCTCTCGTCACCATTTGCCCAACCCCTCTTGCAATAGCTTGAGCGTGAAGATACCCTTCCTGTCACTGGCTGTCAATTACTCAGGATGACATGCAACTTTACCCCGATCAGACGGTAGTGCTGGAGGCCGTCAGGCAGGCATACCGGGATGGATACCGTGCGCCGCTTCTGGTGTCTCCTACCGGCAGTGGCAAGACCGTTATGTTCTCAGTGGTGGCGAAGGGCGCTGCAGCGAAGGGCAAGCGCGTGCAGATCCAGTGCCACCGGCAGGAGCTGATAGACCAGATTGACAGGGCGCTCAGGGCTGAAGGCGTCGTCGCAGGAATCATCGGTTCCGACTACCCGGAAAGCCCGCGCGCCCCGGTGCAGATCGCATCGGTTGCAACGCTGGTAAAGCGCCTCGAGCGCACCCCGGCGCCGGACCTGATGATTACCGACGAGGGCCATCACGCAACCCTCGGCAATACGTGGGGCAAGATCCTAAATTACTGGCCCAAGGCCCTGCGACTCGGCGTCACAGCCACCCCGACACGCCTCTCGGGAGAGGGCCTGTGCGACATATACGACACGATGGTCATGGGGCTCACCGTCCAGCAGCTCATACACCTTGGCCGGCTCTCCCCCGTGTCGGTGTACGCCCCTCCCCCGCCCGACCTGTCTGCGGTCCACACCAGGATGGGGGACTTCATTCAATCCGAGTTGGCGGAAGTCATGGGTGGGAGTACCGTCACGGGGGACGCGGTAGCCCACTACCGCAAGCACGCCCACAACCTGCCGGCCATCGCCTTCTGTGCATCGGTTGATAACGCGCAGAAAACTGCCGAACAGTTTCGCAAGGGAGGCTACCGTGCTGTCACGCTTGACGGGAAGATGGACACGTACCTGCGGCGCGAAGTCGTCGCTGACTTCACGAGAGGAGCCATTGATGTCATCACTACTTGCGACCTTGTGTCTGAAGGGTTCGATGTTCCTCGAGTCGTCGTGGGAATCATGCTACGCCCGACTCAATCGCTGGGGCTTTATCTCCAGCAGTGCGGCCGGGTACTACGAACCTTCCCCGGAAAAGAAAGAGCCATCATCCTCGACCACGCAGGAAATGCTTTGCGATTCGGGCTACCGACGCAGACGAGAGAGTGGTCCCTCCAAGGGGCCGACAATAAAAAAGACAAGGGCGGGCAGGTACAGGCTGTCGGATCAGTAAAGGTCTGCAAGAAGTGTTACTCAGCGAACGACTCGTACCGCTCTACCTGCAAGGAGTGTGGCGCGGCATTCCCGGTGTCGGCGCGGAAGATCGAAGAGGTTGCCGGCGAGCTTCAGGAACTGACGGAAAGCACCGTGCGCTTCAAACAGGAACGCAGCGGCGCAAAGGACCTCGATGCGCTGATACAGATTGGAAAGATTCGCGGCATGAAGGACCCCGCCGGCTGGGCCGGTCACGTCCTCGCCGCGCGTGAGAAGAAGAAGGCTCAAAAGACTAGGGATGTGAACTATGGCTAATCGACACAAAGGCGTGCGGCTGCGCGAAGAGACGCAGCTTCTGCATGATGCGCAAGTTGCGTATTCCAACGGCAGCACGCGCCTGTTTCGCAACACCGTGGGCTCCGGCTGGGTCGGCCCTCACATCAATATGGGCGACGGCACCATCCTCATAACGCGCCCGTCGCGCGTCACATTCGGCCTCGGCGAAGGCACCAGCGACCTCGTAGGTTGGCACAGCATCGTCGTGACGCCCGAGATGGTGGGCAAGCGCGTCGCGGTGTTCGTCGGCGCCGAAGGCAAGGCCGGGCGTAAGATGCCGACGCCGGAACAGCGTGCGTTCCTCAACGTCCTGCAGTTCGCTGGCGGATTGCCAGGGGTGTTTCGCAACCTCGACGAGCTGCAGGCCACGCTCGACGGCAAGACTCCAGGGGCTAAGTAATGTCAATCGACTTCGACGGCATCGCGCGCACAGTGCTGGCGCGCGCACGGGAACTGCTCCCCCGATGGTTCCCGGCTGGTCACTTCGAGGGCAACGAATTCTGCATCGGCAACACCGCGGGCGAGCCCGGCGACTCCCTCAAGTTCAACGTCGTGAAGGGCTACGGCACCGACTTCGCCACCGGCCAGAAGTTCGGCGACATTATCGACCTGTACGCGCAGCACTTCGGCATGTCTCTGGCCGATGCCTCCAAGGAGCTGGCGAACGAGAACGGCGTCGGCTACACGCGCCTCGGCGACACACCGCCGCGCAGCGCGCGCCACGAGGAACCGCGCGAGGAGCTGGAGCTGCCACCGGAGGGCGCCGACACCAACCCGGAGTTGTTCTTCCACCGCGAGCGCGGCCTGCCCTCGGCGATCCATCACTACCGGACCACTGACGGCCGGCTGATGTTCGTCACGGCACGCTATGAGGTCGACGAGTCCCGCGGCGTGCTGCAGAAGGCAGTCCTGCCGTGGGTGTGGAGCGGCGATAGCTGGCTGTGCAAGGGGCCGCCGAAGCCTCGGCCGCTGTACGGGCTCGACTCCCTGCCGATGTGGCCCAAGGCCGCCCTGATGATCGTGGAGGGCGAGAAGGTCGTCGACGCCGCGCGCCTGGTCGCGTTCCCGAAGAACCCGGTCGTGAGTTGGATGAACGGCTCCAAGGGTGTCGACTCGGCCGACTGGTCGCTGCTGGAAGGCGTCAAGCGCGCGGTCATCTGGCCGGACGCCGACGCCCCCGGCCACGAGGCCATGTCTGCCGTGGCAGGCAAACTGCTGGCGCTGGGCATCGCGGTCGACTTCATCGACCTGTCGGGAGAAGACCTACAGCCGGGCTGGGACATCGCAGATGCCGTGGCCGCCGGCTGGGACATGGCGACGATCCAGGCCTGGGGCAAGGCCCGCCGCAAGCCGTGGCCGCAGACGCCGCAGGCGGTCGCCGAGGCGCCCCCGCCGGAAACCGCTGCCCCGCCGCCGCAGGAGGCGCCGGAGGAGCCGCCGCCCCGGAGCCGGACCGAGATGTGGGAACGCCTCGGCCTCGCCCGCAAAGGCAACGGAAACCCCTACACGAGCGTCGACAACGCCCTCGCCATACTCATGGAAGCCGTGCCGACCAAGGTCCTGCACTTCGACCCGTTCCTGAATCGTATCCAGATCCGCGAACAGGGCGCCAAGGCGCACACGAACCTGCGCGACGATCACATCCTCAACCTGCAGCTCATGATGCAGCGCAAGTACGGGCTGCAGGACATGGGGAAGGGCACGGTCGCCGACGCCCTCGTGCTGCTGTCGCGCAAGCGCCAGCGCAACAGCCTGCAGGAGTGGATCGGCCGGCAGGAGTGGGACGGGAAGGCGCGCGTCGACGAGCTGTTCGTCCGCGGCTTCGGCGCTGCGGATACCACCTACCACCGTGCGGTCGCCCGCAGCTTCGTCTGCGGCATGGTAGCCCGCGCGATGCGCCCCGGCTGCCAGCTCGACACCATGCCGATCCTCGAAGGCGAACAGGGCATCGGCAAGTCCCGCGGGCTCGCGGCGCTCGGCGGCGACTGGTACGCCGACATCGACAGTGCTATAGGCTCTAAGGAATTCTGCGAACAGATCCAAGGCAAGCTTCTCATCGAGCTGTCGGAGCTGTCGGCCATGCGGCCATCGGAAGTAGAGCGCGTGAAGTCCGGCATCACGCGCGTCGTCGACGTGTACCGCGAGCCGTTCGCGCTGCTGGCGACCGACCATCCGCGACAGTGCGTCTTCTGCGGCACGACGAACGCCGACACCTACCTGCAGGACGACACGGGCAACCGGCGCTTCTATCCGGTCAAGTGCGGCAGGATTGACCGGCAGTGGATCGTCGACAACCGCGCGCAGTTGTTCGCCGAGGCGCTGGTCATCTTCAACACGTCCGCGAGCTGGTACGAGGTTCCGGCCGATGAAGCACGCGCCGCAGTGGAGTCCCGACTTATCGGCGACACGCTGGCCGATTCGGTCGCGGACTACTGCAAGGGGCAGTTTGCCGATGTGGTCATCGCCAATATGCTGGTGTACTGGGACATTCCCCGGTCGCAGTGGTCGCCGCAGATCCAGCGTCGTATCTCCAACGCCCTCAAGGCAATGGGGTACGGCAAGGTCCACACAATGCGCGGCAATGTCTGGCGGCGCATCGACGTGCAGATTGACGATGCTGGCGGCATTCCTTCCGGCAACGTGTCGAACATCCGCAAGGCGCGCAAACTCGGCGGGTAAAAAGAAGCCCGGAGGCTGGTGTGCGACCGGGCTTTAAAGCCGGCCCGGAGGCCGGCGCTCACACGTTCCAGGGAGGGAACGTCTACGACTTTACCGGATCAACCGGAATAACGCGAGGTCGGCCCGCTTGCACTGTCGGCCGCGGGTCCGACGGTTCGCATATCGCCACCGGCACCAGGCGGTCGTCGTTCGTGACCATGTAAAGCCCGTGTTCCGCGGCGACCATCAGCACGCCGGAATGGACGCATACGCCGACCAGCTTCCCGGCTTCCTTCGGGATTGTAACGGGAATCATTTGCCCACCTTGCAACGATGCTCAATCCCTTTTTCTGTCCGCGGGATCATCTGTCCTGTCCGCGGTCCGCGCGTACATTCCTCCATGTACAGGGTGACGCCGCAGGCGCACGTTTCAATCTCGCGGCGCTTGTACCGCTGGGCACCTTCCATCGGTCTACCCTTGACGGCGGTCACGAGCATTCCCTCGCCATGCGGACCGTCGCGCAGTCCGCGCAATGGTGCGCGTGATCTGCCGTGGTAAGCGGCACGCCGCAGTCCGCACACTTCGAGCGCACCAGGTGAGCGCCCGTGTATATCGTCACGTCACGCGGCCGGCGGCGACGCTCTACGCCGTCCCAACCCTTCAGGCGCTCGCGCTCGGCGTCCTCGTGCTGCGCCAAGCGGCCGGCCAAGTGCAGGCACAAAACGATAAGCGCCACGATCAGGCACCAGGAAACCAGGATTGTATCGTTGGGGTTCACGGGGTCACCTCTTCGCCGTAGGAAATGTTAAGGGCCGTCGCCGTGCCTGTCAGCATCAGCGGCGCGTGCTTCGTCTGGTGCGGCCGGTATCGCAGGATGATGCCGGTACGCGCGATGCGGATATAGCTCGTTACGTCTAGCTTGTCCGCAACCTTCACGTCATCGGGGCTGAACGTGTCGGACTCTTTGCCGCCGTCATAGGGGTGCGTGTGGTACAGGCCGGCCAGTGTCGCGCCGTCCGGTATCACAATGCGGAACGTGAACGAATCGTCCCCGGTCCCGCGGCCCGGCGTGCTGTAGCAGTAGCGCCCGGCCGCGTCTCGGTAGATTGCCCCGCCGAACTCGTGCCGGCCGGCGGGTATGTGGTGGAACGCTTCGACCGCCGCGCGATCAAGGTCCGGCTGCCAGACGCAAGCCTGGTCCAAGGTGACGGCGATCATGGCGCGCACCCGAATAGCCGCACGAGATAAAGAACCGCCTGCCGCGGCGTAATGGGCACGCCTTTGTCCGCGGCCAGCGCATCCGTGTGGCGCATTATTTCGGCCCACTCTTCGAGTGTGAAGTGTATCTTCCGCTGCACAGCGGGCCTTCCCTTGGGGGCCGGCGCATTTTCGCGCATATGCCGGCCTGGGTACTCGTTGGCGATCATTCGCCGCGACTCGCAAGCGTGCGCTCGTACTCGTTCTCCCCGCGCGCAATCTCTTCATCGGTCGGGGGCTCCGGCGGCTCCGGGTCTTCGCCGCCGTCATCCTCCGGCCGGTTGTTCTCGCGCCATTCGTCAATGGCGTCCGACACATAGGCGTCGGCAATCTCGCGCCACTCGACGTGCGCAAGCGCCCAGCCCATGAGGTCGGAGAACACGCCGGTTGAAAGGCCCGGAATCTCTTCGAGCCCTTCGTCGTGCATGGATTCCAGGCGCACGGCAAGGTCCGCGGCCGCGTCGTCTTCGTCGCCCTCGGCGTCGTCAAGGCATTCCGTCACCAGCTCGGTTATGCGCTCTTGCGTCGCTTGCTCGTTGTCCATCCAAAGATGAACCAGCCACGTGGGTTTGTTCTTCCAGCCGTTATACGTTTCGTCGCTCATGTTCCTGTCTTCCTGTTGTGTGAGTGATGCAATCGACTGCCCTTGAGGCAGCACGCGGCGCGATGCGGGAACGGGTAGGCCATGCAAAAGCACGTCAACCGGTCCGTCTCGCGTCCGCTGAATCTGTGACCGTCCAACCGAAGTACCCCGCCGCACGCGCAGCGCGGCGCGCGCTGATAGTCGTCAGGATGCCGGCGCAAGGCCCGGCGCGTATCACACTGGCGGCAGCGGCAGGGGTAGCTCATGGCTTACTCTACGCTCAAGCTTGAGGGGCGCGCAAGAAACGCGCGCACGTATTCGACCAGCGCGTCGAATTGGTCCGGCTCGAAGTTGCGCAGCGAGTCATGTTCGCCGCTCTCCGGCGGGTATATGCCAACCATGACAGCATCGCGGTCCCACGGCAGGCGACTGCCGTCCGCGTCGGTAACCATAATCTGCCAGCCGTCCGCGCGCTCGAACCCGATGCACTCGCAACCGCCGCCGGTCGACCAGACGCCAAGCCCCAGCTCCAGGAGCCTGGACATGATCGATCCCGGCAGTTGCTGCGACTCGGCCACCATGTAGTCGCGCAGAATGTCTTTCAGGTTGTCGCCGGTCGTGCCGCTGAAGTAATGGCCGGCGAAGTCTCCCGCCGTCACGCCTAGAGAGTCCTGCACAACTTTGACCGCGGCGTTTAGCGCGTTCACGGCTTCACCCCTGCGGCGGCGAGGGCTGCGCGGGCTGCATTCATGGCAATCATCGCCTTGCGCCCCTCTGGTGTTGTCGTGATCGCGCACCATTCATTGAGGTAGGTCTGGCACTGGCGCAGCGCCTCGGCCAACTGCGGCGCGGCGGCGATCAGGCGGGCAGTTGCTACTTGCGCCTCGTCAGTCAGACGCGCGCCGTTCGCTCGCGCTATGGTGTAGTGCTTCCCGTGGTCTAGCGCATAGACGGTATTTCCGTCTGCAGACCACGGACCCGGCGGCGTGTTATTAGGCGTTTCGGATTTCATGCCGGCCCCCTTGTCAGTCCGGCGCGCACGGCCGCGCGGATGCTGGCGTGTACGTCATGGCGCGCGCGGCCCCAAAATATGCGGGCCTCGGCGAGCGGCAAGCGGCCCCAAAAGTCCGCGAACTGGCGCGCTTGCGTCCGGAACTCGGCGCGCACTAGGCCAAGCTCCCGCCGCGTGATGCTGCGCAACGGGTCCGGCGCGCTGCCCCCGGTCCATGCGTGGCGCGGTATCTGCACGGGAAGTCGCGCGACTTGCTCGGCAGTGTAGGAACTCACGGTCCCACCTTCACGCTCACTGGCGCGTATTGCGTGAACCAGCGCGGCCCGACTGACACGCCGACCCGGAATGTTTCCGTGCCGTCTGCGCTGTCGCAGTAGATAGGGGATACCCTGCCGCCCCCGCAATGCTCGCGCAGTTCCTTTTGAGTCCGCGCATGGACGGACTGTCCGTACTGGTCACGCCACAGATAGACCGGCCGCGGCTTCATGACGCGCACCCGCACGCTTCCAGGAACCTGGCGCGGTCGAAATTCGGGTTCTCCCGCTCCAGTGCGTCGGCCAAGTGGCCGACCGTGATTCGGTGCGCGACCGTGAAGGCGCGACCAGCGAGCGGCCCGGCGGATTCCAGCGCGTGCCGCATGGCGGCCGCAATCAGTACATAGTCTCGGCGTGTCATGTCAGGTTCTCCCGTTGTTGATGCGCGGTAGTGGCATCGCATAGCGGCCGCGCGTGGCAGCCGCTATACGCTGGCGCTACCTCTTGCCCAGCCGCGCGGCCCGATTCGCGGCCGCGTTCATCACGTCTGCAAGGTCTGCGAAGCCTGAGCGCGTGGCAGTTCCAGCCTGCATCAGGCAGTAGCGCGCGAAGCATTGCCATTCGCCATTGAAGGCGCGCAGTGAAAGCTTGCCTTCCAGCGTGTCAAGGATGAACGCGCACTCCTCTTGCGTGTCTGCGCGGTTCATAGCGGCCCAGCCTGCAGCACGGCGCCGCTCCACGTTTCGGGCACAGCCGCGGCCTCAAGCGCCGCGCGCGCCTCCTCTTCAGTTGCGAAGGTCGCAGGCCCGTAACCGAACGATCCGGGCGCCATGCAGTGCTGCACGGTATGCCAGTCGCGCGCTGTCATGGGTGCGCCGTCGCGGCGCTTCCAAGCCAGAACTGCAGGCACGGTCCCAACGAATCCCCAACGACCGGACGGGTACTGCATGACGTAGCAGGGTGCGCCGCGGATCATGACTGCACCTCTTTGACAATGGCCCGGAGAGCCGTGTCAATGTTTTCGTCATTGGCATAGGCATAAATTGCCGTTGTCAGGGGCGACAAGGGGGCGACGGCCCGTGATGCGTTCAGCGCGTCCCAACGGTGCCGCATGGGCAAATCTTTGGCGGCAGCTATTCGCGGGATGGATGCGTCCCTAGCAAGGTACGCGGACTGTGCCGGCACCAGCGGCAGACCGACAATCATCGCGGCCCGGAGCTGTGCGTAGTGTTCTGCGGTAATTTTCATGACTGCACCGCAGCGCGGTAGTGCGCGCGCCAGAACGCGCAGCGGCCTAGTGCCTCTCGTGCGCACTCGGCGAACAGCCGCGCCGTGCGGGGGCTTCCCTCGGCGTGATAGCTGCGCGCCTTGGCGGTCCATTCCCGCGCGTTTTCGAGGTTGCGCGAGTAGGCAGCGCGGCGGTACGCGGCGGCCGCCAGGTTTGATTTGTTCATGGTTCATGCTCTCCGGTATGTCTCGTGAGGCGAAATTGATGCGTTCACAGTGTCAGACGCTGTTATACGCTCAAGGTTCCAAAGCAGCATAGCTATTTTTGCCGTGCGTGCGT
>Ga0302323_100002050_pt1 | contig 16376 bp, 7 predicted proteins | sample Fen_T0_3_FD_201950 | JGI IMG/M metagenome (GOLD analysis project Ga0302323, IMG submission 201950) | Peat permafrost microbial communities from Stordalen Mire near Abisko, Sweden - Fen_T0_3 | ecosystem: Environmental > Terrestrial > Soil > Wetlands > Permafrost | place: Sweden: Abisko... | reverse complement strand
TGGCCGGGACCAGGGCCCGGCACAGGTTGAACGGCCCGCGCACGTTCACCGCGTGCAAACGGTCCAAGTCGGCTGCACTCGTGGCTAACAAATCGCCCACATGTCCAATGCCGGCGTTGTTCACCAGAATGTCGAGCGGTGGCAAGCCACTTGTCGCCGCCGCCGTGGCCGCGGCGTCACTGACATCGAGGACCAGCAACTCCGCCCGGCCCCCGGCGTGCCGAATCGACGCCACGGTGGCCGCGCCTGTCTCGGCATCGATATCTGTCACCCAGATACTCGCACCCTGCTGGGCAAGTAGTCGGGCGATTGCCTGCCCGATGCCGGAACCGGCACCGGTGATCAACGCGGTTTTCTGATCAAGGGAAAACATGGGGTTGACAGTTACGAACGGAGTCAGGCGTCCGCCGCACCATCACCAACCACTTTGCCGGATTCGCGAACGCGGTAAAGAGTGTTCCGGGGGAAGGTGTGACCGTCGCCCGCAAAGTGAACCCACGCGGGCGCCAATCTCGTCCTCGCGTCGGCCAGGCGGACAACTTGCCGGGACCATCGAACCGGTTATTGCCGGTTTCCCGCCATCCCATCGACGCGGACCAATTGCACGAGGAGGATTGGGTGGCGATATCCACTGATTGCTCAATTCATGGAAATTTTTTGACGCCCCGTGTCTTCGTCAGGCTCAGTTTTAACTTTTTGTAACGCCCGGGAACCATTCAGGACTTTTCCCGACGACGGGTATCGAGCAAATTATTGCTCCACCAATTCGACCGGCAATCCGAACCGTATCGTCCATTTCACATTCAACCACCATGCGTTTTACCCCCGCGTTGCCAGCCATTCTACTTAGCCTGTTGCTCACGGCTTGCACGACCGTTGATGTGCCGCCAGCCACCCCGACGCCAAAGCCCGTGGCGGCGCCGGCGAAAAAACCGGCGGCGGCACCGGTGGCCGACAACTCCCTTCCCGCCCTGGCCATCCCGGCAGCTCCCGCGGCCAAGCCGCCCCAAATACCGGCCAGTCTCGCTCCCGAGGTGGCCTCGGTGGTAGTTCATCTGACGGATACCGAGCAAACCGACACGCTCGCTCACGACATTGTCGATACCACCGGTTTTCCGGAGGCCATCGCTTCCCTCGCCCCGGGGGCCCAACCACCCAAGATCGAAAAAGTCGACACCCGCGGCCAGCCACCGGCCCGCGGCCTCACGGCCGATGGCGATTCGGTCAACCTGGTCGAGCGCGATTGGACCGGCTTGGTACTCGTTCCAATCAACAAGTCTCTCTCCAAAGCCTACACCAGCGCGGTCAAATTGCTGAAAGTGGAAGCCCACCCGCTTCAAGACGGTCGCATCCGGGTCTGGATCCGGATGCTCAACCTCGACAAACTTCAATTGCCATCGGAAATCGCCTGCACGTTCAGCATGCGCGGCGACACTCAACCGGTGAGCCCCAATTTCTACGAACTGGAAATTCCATCACGCGAGTATCGCGATGTGTTCTTTGTCTCACCCAAGGGCGATTTGCTCAGTTACACGGTGTTGATCCGGTCCAATCACATCAACTACCGCATCAGTTCCCAGTAGGTCAGGAAACGGCCTGACCACGCGCGGGGTCAGGGCCCTGCGCGGATCCGAACCGAACGTCTGAAACACCCGGATGCCAGGCTATTTCACTGGAGCGCCGCCACCTTGTCCGTCACACCATCGATTCCGGGTGAGCTCATAGATCGCATGGTTTTCACCCGGTTGTTTCAACCTCGGATCCCTTTGCGGTTCAATACGCAGAAGTTGGAATCCATTCTTCACGAGCACCCGCCTTGATACCCTGTTCGATTCCAGCGCCATCGAGCCGATTAGTCGGAGCTTGAGTTGTTCAAACCCAAATTCCAGTACCCGCTTCACCGCGGTGCTCGCATAGCCGCGTCCCCAGTATTTCTGGCCAACCCAGTAGCCCAGTTCCTCCGCCTCATTCCGGGCAATCCCGTGCAGTCCGCAAACACCGACAACCACTTGGCCGGCCTTGATGGCAAAGACAAACGCCCGACCCTCGGCCCGCTCTTTTAGTTGTAATTCGACGAATTCTTTCGCCGCACCTGCCGGATAGGGATGCGGAATTCGAGTCGTCGCCGCGATGGCCGGATCGGCGGCCAGAAACTGCAACTCCGCGGCATGCGCCGGACCTAGCAATTCCACGTCAGCTGAAAGCGTCGGCGTTGAGTCACCCATTCGGTCCATTCATCCATTGACCGTCATCAATATTCCGGGGTCAAGCCAATGGCTTTTCCGGCCGAGGTCAAAATCTCGCGCCGGTTCAATCCGAATCGCGGCAGAATGGCTGATGCGCGCCTGTCTCATCGGGGGCAATCTGCGCGCTTCGCCCGACCGCGGGTTCCGCGGAGGTTTCCATTCCAATCGCTCAGGAGGATGGAATACTCTCCGCCGGCAGGTAGCCCGCAGCCTCGACGCCAATTCGCCGGCATAGGTCGCGAAACGCCTTTTCGCGATCGCCGCGCAAATCCGATTCGAACTCGAGGAAGACGAGTCGGAGCTCAGGATCGAAGGGTTCCTTGGACTGTCCGCAAACGTACAAGAGCATTGCCGCAAAGTGAACCGCCACCGCTCCGGCTCGATCAAGAGCGCCACGCAGGAGGGCCTCGACCACGAGTGGTGGATGAAAGGAAGCCACCTGCTCCAGAACCTGCGCCAAGCCCCCAAAAAAATTGGCCGTTTCCAGCCCTCGCACCAATGAAGCCGTTCGCACGGACTCCGAAATGAGATGCGGGGCACAGCGGGTAACGGTGTTGCGCACCTCCGGATTTGAACTGTCCATCGCCCCAACCAAGACATCGCGGGCCTGCGGGGTATCGAGCACGGCCAGGGCTTCAAGATCCCGCCAGTCGCGCGCGCCGCGTTGGATCAACCGAGCCTCGATCATCGACTTCTCCCGCATCGGCATCGCCCGAAGCGCGGCCAGGTCATAGCCAGCCCCGTCGTGCCATTTGTCGAAATCCAAGATCATGCTGCGCTCGAACCGACGCATCAGCGCGCCGGCGCTGGTTTCGCCGCCGTCGTGGGTGCCGGAAAAATCCAATTCCGCCCCTGGGACTCCCGCCGGGTTCGTCACCGGCGGCTCCATGGGCGGAGAAAAAGAAAATCCCGGCATTTCGCGGTGTCGGCGGGAGACGGCGGCCAGAAGCATTTTGAGCGTGAGACAGAAGTTAGGGAGGCTTGCTTCACCTTAAGGCAGAATCCTCGGCAGCGAAAGTGGCCGAATACCGGTGGCCGGACGCCTAGGCCAAGCGTGCGCCCGATTTCTCCATTATGGGCCCGCCGAACCACGCGATCGATTTTTGGACTTAGCATGCGCGTTGCCTCAACCCACTTTCATCTCCGCAAAATGTTCTTTTTCGTCATCGACCAGATGAATCGTCGAACCAGCGAGTGCCGTGCCGTCGACCGACAACGAGCCCGCCTCGGTCGAGTCCGACGCCACCCGGGTGATCGTGATGTGATAAACGGACCGCCGGAAGCGATAATGAACCTTGAAACCCGGCCAGTCCTTGGGCAATCGCGGCGTCAATCGCAGCTGGTCGCCCTCGCGGTTCACGCCTAGCAGCGTCTCGACCAGAAGCCGATACATCCAGCCGGCGGAGCCCGTGTACCAACTCCATCCCCCTCGTCCGACATGCGGTGCCATTGCGTACACATCGGCCGCCACCACGTAGGGCTCGATCTTGTACGTGGCGATTTGCTCGGCGGTCGCTCCGTGATTGACCGGATTGAGCAGCCGAAAAAGTTCCCAGGCGCGGTCCGTTTCGCCCATCATCGCAAAGGCCGTCACGGTCCAGATGGCGCCATGCGTGTATTGCCCGCCGTTTTCCCGGACGCCGGGTATGTAGCCTTTGATGTAACCCGGATTGAGGTCGGACTTGTCGAACGGAGGATCGAACAGCTGGATCAAGCGCCCGCTTCGGTGCACCAGCCGCTCGTTCACGCGATTCATGGCGTGGCGCGAGCGGAGCGGATCACCGGCACCACTGATGATCGACCAGCTTTGCGGCAGCGAGTCGATCTGGCATTCGGCGTTGAGCTGCGATCCCAGCGGCTCGCCATTGTCAAAATAGGCCCGGCGATACCATTCACCGTCCCAGGCATGCCGCTCGATATTCAGCTGCAACTGCGCCGCCTGCTCGAGGCAGCGCACGGAAAATGCCGCGTCGCCATGCGCCCGGGCCAAGGCTGAGAATTGCGTGAGCACGTCGTACAGAAAGAAAGCGAGCCAAACGCTTTCACCGCGACCGCCTCGGCCGACCAGATTCATGCCGTCGTTCCAATCGCCGCAGCCCATCAGAGGCAGTCCGTGCTCCCCGAACCTCAGACCGTGCTCGATCGACCGAACACAATGCTGGTAAAGGGTGGCCGTTTCTTCCGTCCTGACAGGCAGGTCGTAGTAGGCTTCTTCTTCCGGTTTGACCACTCGCCCCTCCAGAAAGGAAACATTTTCGTCGAGCACGCCCAAGTCCGCGACGCTGCCGACGTAGCGGCAGGTGACATAGGGCAGCCAGAGGTAGTCGTCGGAAAAGTGGGTCCGGACGCCGCGCCCGGCCGGGGGATGCCACCAGTGCTGCACGTCACCTTCCCTGAATTGCCGCGCCGCGGCGCGCAACAGGTGGGCGCGTGTGATCGCCGGCTCCGCGTGGACGAGCGCCATGACATCCTGCAGCTGGTCGCGGAAACCGTAAGCCCCGCCCGACTGGTAGAATCCCGTGCGGCCCCATACCCGACAGGTCAGCGTCTGGTAAAGCAGCCAGCCATTGGCCATAAAATTCACGGCCGGGTCCGGCGTGTCGACATTCACCGCTCCCAGCGTTCGCTTCCAATAATCCCAAACCTGATCGAGTGCTTCGCGGCTGGCTCCGGCGGGTCGATAGCGTTGAATCAAATCCTGCACCTCCGACCCCCCGCCGGCCACACCCAGTCGGAATGTCACCTCCCGCTCCGCGCCGACTGCCAGGTCAAGGGTGACCTGCAGGGCCCCACAAGGGTCCAGTCCGACCCCGCATTTTCCGGACAGCCGCACCCGCTTGAGCGCCGCGGGCTCCTCTAGGCTGCCGTTTCGGCCAATGAATTCCTTGCGATCGCCCGTGAAGGTTCGGGTGGCGTCATTGACATCGAGAAAAACCACCCGGTCGGGAAATTCGCTGTTATAGCGATTCCGCGCCAGAAGCGCCCCGGTCTTTAGATCCATTTCCGTCTGCACGTGAAGCAGGTTCTTGGGCCGGAGATCGCCCAGCACCCATTCCCAATAGCCGGTCACGCTCACGCGCCGCGGGCGGTTGGAAATGTTTCGCACCTTGATCACCGTAAACTTTACCGCCGCGTCCATGGCCACATAGACCCAGCACTCGGAAACAATGCCACGTTCGGTGTGTTCGAACACCGTATACCCGAAGCCATGGCGAACTACATACGGCGTCGCGCCTCTGGCCGGCCCTGGTGCCGGTGACCAGAATTCGCCGGTCTGTTCATCCCGCAAATAGAACGCCTCGCCGCTCGCATCCTGCACCGGATCGTTGTACCAGGGTGTGAGGCGAAATTCGTGGGCGTTTTCCGCCCAGGTGTAGGCGCTCCCGCTTTCCGAGACGACCGTGCCGAAGGAGGGATTCGCCAGCACGTTGACCCACGGAGCCGGCGTCACCTGGCCAAGCTGAAGCGTAATGACATATTCCTGACCGTCCCGGGTGAATCCTCCGAGTCCATTGGCGAAAACAAGGTCCCGCGGGGCCAAGGCCGACGGCTTTTCCGGTCCTTCCGAGCGCGACGGAATCAACAATGGGACCAAGGGTTCCCGAACATTTCGGCGGTCCAGCTGCTCCAACAGGGGCCCGTTTTCGTCGCTCATCACCACCCGAGCCGCAGACTGCAGCAATACTCGGTCGTCATGCGAAACCTGCTCGATCCGTCGTACAAAAATACCACCGGGCTTGTCGAGCAACTGGGCCTGGATGCCCGAGGCCACGATGGCTGTCATCTCGTCGTGCAGCGACTGACGGTAAACCGACAGGTCTTCGATCAGGATAACCAGTTCGGCAATCAAGCCCTTCATGCGCCAGTAGGCGTGCGCCTTCAAGAGTTGGCGGGCGAGATCCGTGCGCCGCATATCGCCGAGCAAGAGGACGACAATCGGGGCATCACCCGAGATTCCGTAGCTCCACAGACCGCTTTGGCCGCGCCGATTCCCCCCGAGAACACCGGGCGCGGCGCGGCGAAAGGAATCCGCGTAAACCAGAGCGCTGGCCAACCGGCCATAAGCTTGCGCCTCCGCTTCAGAGACATCAAGCTGGCGGAGGGTCACCTGGTTGTGGGTCCACGCCAGATCGAAGGCCCGGTCGGCCATGCGGGAGCTTTGGTATTTTTCGATCAGAACCATCGCCTCGTCGCGATTCTCCGCCGCGCCGGTGATCAGCTCGACCGCCACGGTCGCGTGAGCCGCCAGCGACACCGTGCGGCGCAAGGCAACGATGGGATCGAGCACGGCCCCGACCGTATTTGACAACGCGTGCGCTGATCGCATCGCCATCGGGCGGCTCAGGTTGCCGCCACGCCCCACAAAGCGGGCTCGATCAGTTTCGCACGACACGTCACCCATCACCGATTCGGGACCAACCAGCAGCTGGGCCAACCATGGCGGGCGCTCCTCCATCGACCGGGCGCGTCGCGTGCACAAAACGGCGGAAAGGCGCGGGTTGAATTCCGTCTGCACGAAAAGATTGCTGAAGGCCGGATGCGCCGCGTCCGCCGCCGCCGGAGCGAGCACCACTTCGGCGTAGCTGGTGAGCTCAATGACCCGGGGACTGTTGGTCCGGTTCGTCAGCGAGAGGCGCCGCAACTCCACGTTGTCCTCCGGCGAAACGCAGATTTCGGTATGGATCTCGAGCCCGTCCTGCTGCTGTCGAAATTCAGCCCTGGCTTGGGTGAAAATGGCCTCGCTCAACCTGGGCGACTTCATGGTGGGTTGATACGTGGCGGACCAGAATTCGCCCGACTCCACATCGCGCAAATAAACAAACATGCCCCAGCAATCCTGGGTGGCATCCTCGCGCCATCGCGTCAGCGCCAAATCTCCCCAGCGACTGTAGCCGCCTCCGGAACTGCTGATGACCACATGATACCGCCCGTTGGAGAGGAGATGAATCTCCGGGGCGCGCGGAATCGGGTTCGAGATCACTCGCATGACACTCTCGCCATCCACCGCGAGCGTCCGTGATTCCTCCAACTCCAGGTCCCCCGAAAAGACATTCGCCGCGGTTTTTGGTATCCGCTCCTGCAGGAGCAGGTCGGCCGCCTTCAACAGTGGTGAGGCCATGAAGCGACGCTGCATCGGCCGGTCGCGGAGCACATAAGCCAGGGCGAGAAGGCTCATGCCTTGGTGATGGGACATGTACGAGCGTATCGTGACGCTTTTCTCCTCGGGCGGCAGATGGGACGGCGTGTAGTCGATCGCCTCATAGAAACCGTAGGTGCCTTCGCGGCCCTCGGCCGCCAGGCGCTGGAGATTTTCGCAGGCCTCGCGCGGTGCGATCATCACCGCGAGCGCCGTCGCGTAGGGGGCGATCACCAAATCGTCGGCAAGACCGCGCTTCAACCCGAGCCCCGGCACCCCGAAGGCCCGGTACTGGTAGTTCGACTGCCCGTCCGTCCGATTGTAGCCGGACTCGGAAATACCCCAGGGTACTCCGCGGATTTGGCCGTAGGCAATCTGCTGGCGCACCATCGACCGACAGGTCCGATCGAGGAGCGTGTTCTCATAGCTCGGCATCACCAGCAGCGGCATCAGGTATTCGAACATCGACCCACTCCACGAAACGAGCATTGGTTCTCCGCCGGACGCCACCAGAAGTCGGCCCAGCGAAAACCAGTGATCCTGCGGCACCTGTCCCTGCGCCACCGCCACGTAACTGCCGAGACGCGCTTCCGAGGCGAGCAGGTCAAAATAACTCACATCCATCCGCCGATCGGTGACGTTGTAGCCAATAAAAAAGAGATCCCGCGAGGCATCGAGCAGGAAGCGAAAGTCCATCAACGAGTGATTTTCGCTCTCCGTGGCTAGAGCCTCGATCGCCGCGACACGTTCTCGCGCGCGACTCGCGGCCAGGCGCAAGCAACGCATCAGCTCACCTGCGGCGCCGGCCGCCGGCGCCGCGCCATTCAGCCCATCAGTCCCTTCGCCCGGCAATTGCCCGGCAATTGAATCGAACGAGCGGTCGAGTTCGGCCAGTTCGCTCAAGGTTGGAATTCGGTCGAGCCGCACCAGAATTTCACCCAGTACGTCCGCCGGAGACGGTCGGTGGGCCTCAGTCTTCAGCCATGGGGCAAGAAACAGCAATTCCGTCAGCTGATCGGCACTGTTTTGCCGCAGGAGTTGCGCCCAGACCCTCGCCGGCTCCGCCGCGTGGGCCAGGCTCGCCGCCAACTGCGCCGATCGGTCGGCCACGCCCTCCAGTAGCGCATACGCCGACCGCAACGACACCGGCGATTTCGCCAAATCAAGGTTCAATTGGAGGAGAATGGGGTTGTTTCCGGCCAAGCCCTGCACAATTTCTAGCGTGTCCTGCAGACCCGCGAATACCTGGGCGCTGAAGATCTTTTCCCCGATCATCTCCCTCAGGCCGCCGCTCAGGGTCAGCAGATGTCCGGCCAAATTGCCACTGTCCACGCTTGAAACATACTTCGGTGGGAGCGGCTGCAGCGTGCGAGTGTCATACCAGTTGTAGAAATGCCCTCGATGCTGCTCCAGTTTTCGCAAGGTCGCGAATGTCGCTTCCGTTCGATCAATCACCAGGCCCGCCGGGAGGTACCCGAAATCGCGGGCGGCAAGATTAGCGAGCAATGCCAAACCGATATTGGTGGGGGAAGTGCGGGCGGCCACGACGGGCACCGGCAGCTCCTGGAAATTGTCCGGAGGGAGCCAGTTTTCTCGCGCATTCACGAAGTTCTCAAAGAAGTACCACGTCTTGCGCGCCGTCTGCCGCAGAAAACCCAGTTGATCGTCGGTCAGATCCAAGCCCGAGACGACGATGGGCCGGCTGATCCTCCAGGCGATCAAGGGGGCGGCCAGCCAAGAACCAATCAAGGGCAGCGTCAGCAGCAACGAGTCCGGGGAGGAAAAGGCCAAAAGTGATCCCCCAATCATGGCGGCAACGGGCGCGAACCACATGGTGGCAAAAAACCCCGCGAGGCTCGTGCTCGCCGTCCGTTCGGAATCACTGGAGGTCTGCCACTCCAGCAACCGTCGGCGCGACAGCAACAGCCGCCACAGGGTTCGTCCGATGGCATCGACGCTGATAAAGGCATCATACGGCAGGAAAGCCAGCATCAGGAGAATCTGCGCAAACTGGCGCGCGGCGCCGCGAGCCGTGACCCGGAGGTGCATGAGCCACGGTTGGTCGGACGGAAATCGAAACAAGTCGGTCGCCACCGGCAAGAATCCCGGAATCGCCATCATGCCCAGCAGCAACAAAGGGCCCAACGCACCGGGGGCGGCGAGGGACCAGCTCCCAAGCAAGAACGCGAGCTGTGCCACCGGCACGAGACTGCGACGAAGGTTGTCGAAGATCTTCCACTGCGCCAACACCGAGATCGGGTTGGTAACCCGATGCGTGTCGGGTCCTGGCACCCGGGAAAAGAGCCATTGGGCGATTTGCCAGTCTCCTCGGATCCAGCGATGCCGCCGGCCCATGTCGACGTTGTACCGTGACGGGTAATCCTCGTACAGTTCCACATCGCTCATGAGACCCGAGCGCGCGTACGCCGACTCCAGCAAGTCGTGGCTAAGGACACGATTGTCGGGGAATCGCCCCTCAAGCGCGCGCTCGTAGGCGTCCACTTCATAGATGCCTTTGCCGATGAATGATCCCTCGTGGAAAACATCCTGGTAAACATCCGAAACCGCCCGCGTGTAGGGATCGATGCCGGCCTCGCCGGCATAGATGCGAGCAAACCACGAGCGACGCGAACCCGGAAGACTGACCCCGACCCGCGGCTGCAAAATTGCATAGCCCTCGACGACGACTGCCCGTGTGGGATCGAACAGAGGGCGATTCAGCAGGTGGGACATAGTTCCGACCATCTGGCGGGCGGCGTCCCGCGGAAGCTGGGTGTCGGTGTCGAGGGTGATCACATATTTGATCGACGGCAGAGCCGAGGGATCGCCCACCACAGTCGAGAAGTTGTTCTCCGGCCGACCGCGAAGCAGGGCATTCAATTGCGTCAGCTTGCCGCGTTTGCGCTCGTATCCCATCCACGTTCGCTCGGCCGCATTCCAGCGACGCGGCCGATGGAAGAGGTAGAAGCGGTCGGAGGAATATTTTTGATTCAGGCGGATGACCCCGGCTCGGGCGCGCTCCAGCAAATCCGCATCCGCCGGCATAGTCTCGAGCGCGGCGTCGAGAAAATCCGTCAACAGCGCGAAATGCAACCGGGCGTCGCGATTGGCGAGATGATGGATCTCCAGGATTTCGATCAGGCGATCCACACCGGCCAAATCAACCAGCATCGTCGGTACAACGACCATCGTCGGGCTTTCGGACGGAATACCCGATGAAAAGTCGAGCCGCGGCAACACGCGAGGCCTGGCCAGGAAGGTCGACGACCAATTCATCGCGGCCACGGCGACCTGGCTGACGCACAGCGCGAAAAGAGATGCCGCGAGCCCCATTTTCCAGAGGGGTTGAAGCCAAAGGGAGGCCACGGTGTAGAACCACAGGGTGAACAACCCCGTGATCAATCCGATTCCTCCCAAATAAAAAACCTTTGGCCAACGCTGCACCATCCGCGAACCCAGGTCGGTCATGGATCTCGCAGCCTGAATCGCCCGTTCGAGCCGAGGCCGACCGCGATCGATCAGGTAATAGCCGACATGGGCGGTCCGGTCCCCCGGCCCATTTTTCGCGGCGACTTCGCCCGCGAGGTCGATGGCTTGGCGCGCCACTTCCGCCTCCGTCAGGGTGGTTCGCCTCGCCAGTGATTCGATCGCGTGCCGGTACCGGTCTCGCGTGGCGAAATCCATCGCCGGGTAGACGTTGGCCGGGTCTCCGCGAAGGGCTTGCTCGACGACGCTGAGTCCCTCGACAAAATCCTTCCAGTTCATCGAGCTCAAAAAGCGCAGGCTGGCGATGCTGTGACTGACCGAGACCTGGTCCGCCGCCTGACTTTGACTTTCCTGCTGAACCAGTTGTTCCATCGATTGTCCTTGTCCGGCCAACCGCTGTTCCAACCAGGTCCGCGCCAGGTGCAGGACCGGGCTTTGTCGCGAGAGGCGCTGGCTGATCTCGGCCACGAACGAACTCGTCAGCGGCAAGTCCGATTCGGCCATGTCGGCCACGACAATGATCAAGTCAGCCGGGCTTTTTTCGGCCATGTTCTGCAACCGATCCATCCACATGTCGGCGAGGTCCCGATCCGCCCGCGCGGTGACCAGCCGCGTAGTAATGCGCTGAAGATTTTCGATCAGGCCCAACCGGAGCATGATCGGGATCGCCCACAACTCACCCAACTTCAGTGGCGTCACGGTCTGATAGGCGGCGATGAACGCGTGCAACGGCCCCGAATCAATCTGCGCATCCACATGGGAGATCAGCTCGAGCACAATGTCGTAGACCCGGGGCAATCCGGCTGACGGGCCCTGGAGCAGCCGGGGCAGTTCCCGACTGTAACTTTGCGGGAGGTGGCGGCGGGCCAGCTGAACTTGCTCTTCGATCAGATAGAAATTGTCGAGCAACCACTCAGCCGCGGGAGTGACCTTGCGACTGGGACTGACAGCCAGGGTGGCATGGTTGAACTCGCGAAAGATTTGCTCGTTCTCGTCGAGACGATCAAGGAGGTGATTGGACCGGCCTTTCGCGCCAATCCGATGATCAGCCGCCAAGACCCGGGCATGGCGCGCCTGTTGCTCCCTGGTGAAGAGTTCCGCGCGCAACGGAGGCTCGCTCGCGCGGGAGCGCAAGCGCGTCTGCCTGGCCATCCAGGTTTGCCAGCGCAAAGAAACAATCGCCATAAACGTCGTGATTTCCGGAGACGGACTGCCGCTCCCCAGTGGTAGACCAATCTGGATACATCCAGTTCAGCGCAAAATGGTTGCCCGGCAAAAAGGCCAGTGCGCCTGAGTCATCAGGGCGGCCACCACTCGTGCTACCGACTAGGTTCAATCTTGTTCGTGGCGACGGTGGGAAGGGGGCTGGCCGAGAACGCGTTTGAACGCGCGGGAAAAATGGTAGGGATTGGCGAATCCCAGGGCATCGCTAGCCTCCTTTACGCTGTAATCCTGATAGCGAAGCAGTTCATCGGCTTTCCGGATTTTGAGCCCGAGCAAAAACCGGGCGGGACCCTCGCCAAACACATGGACACACCGCGTCGTCAAGTGCCTTGGGCTCATCGCCGCTTCGGCGGCGAGTTTCTGGACGGTTGGATTGGACTGCAGATTCCGTTGGAACAAGGCCCCGAGCTTTTCGCGCTCCACTTCAACTTGAGAAAGCCGGCGAAACGGGGCACTCAATACTGTCTTGGGCAAGCCGCGGATGATTCGCCAAAAAAATGCCTCCAGCAAACTGTCCTGAACCGCCTGCGCGTGAATCGCGCCGGCTTCAGCTTCCCGTTTTAGCTCGCGAAAGACGAACGCTTCGCGGCCATGCGTCCCTCGACAGATCTGATCACTTGGACTCACCTCATTCTGAAAAATCGGCACCGCTTGGTCCCCTTGCACCGATTCAACCACGCGGAAGTGGAGCACAAAATGTCTCTGCCCGGCACGCAGGTGGTCCTGATGCCAGTCACCCGGTTTAATGACCAATACCTGTCCCCGGCCTAGTCTGAGCTGTTCGCCGTTCAATTCACACCAGTAGGGACCGCATTCAACCAGGATCACCTCGTAATTTACGTGCCGATGCCGCGGGTATTCGTAGGTCCCTTTCATCTTGAGCCGGTGAAAATCCTCGAACACCAACCGGATTCGGCTTCCAGGTTCGGACGATTGGGGCCGGCGAAACCTTTCCTTGATCATATTCATGGGGAGGGGCGAGAAGTGGCGCCAAAGCGATAGGCTCATCTTCGTAACCAAACTGCGCAAATAGATATGCTAGTGCGTCCGCCGGTATGGAAAAGCCGAGTTTGGTCGGGCATACTTGCGCCTCGCCTGAGAATACTTCCACCCATGAAAACTATTTCCACCCCGCCCTCCGTCCGTGCGGTCGCCAAGATGATCGATCACTCGTTGCTCCACCCGACGATGACCGACGCCCAACTCGATGCCGGCTGCCACCTCGCCGCCCGCCACGATGTCGCCACGGTTTGCGTCAAACCCTACTACGTCTCACGCGCCGCGGAAATCCTGCGGAGCACCGATGTCCTGGTCTGTTCCGTCATCGGGTTTCCCCACGGGAACAGCCATACTTCGATCAAGGTTCTCGAGGCCGAGCTGGCCATTCGCGAGGGCGCCAGGGAAATTGACATGGTCGCCAACGCCGGCCGGATCCTTGGCGGCGACCAGCGCTATGTCACCAGCGACGTCAACGCCGTCCAGCAGGCTTGTGTCGCGCACGGCGCGGTGCTGAAAGTGATCTTCGAAAACGACTTTCTCGAAGATGCCCATATTCTCCGGCTTTGCGCCATCTGCTCGGATATCGGCGTGGCCTTCGTGAAGACGTCGACCGGTTATGGCTTTGTGAAACAACCGAACGGCGACTACAATTATCGGGGAGCAACCGACCATCATTTGAAACTCATGCGCGCGAACTGCCCGTCCACGCTTCAGATCAAGGCCGCCGGCGGGGTGCGCACGCTCGACGATCTGATGCGCGTCCGCAGCCTTGGGGTAACCCGAATTGGCGCCACCGCAACCGAGGCCATTCTCCAAGAGGCCGTAAAGCGCAATTTCCCCGGACCCATACCATCGGGAATGATGATCAAACCGCACGCTGGCGCGCCCGCATCGACCCCGGGATACTGAGTGGGCCGAAACTGCCCAGCCAACGAGACTATCGCGGTGTGGGTCGATCCAGGGCAAAAAGTGCGGTCCAATCGCTGGAGCCAACTGCATGGATCCCATCACCTCACAATCTGCATCAAACTCTCCTTGGCGCGGGCCATAAACAGCCTGGATCCGTCTAAGTGCTTCCTCTGAAATCGTAGCGCAAAAAAAATGAGCCCGGAAACCGGGCTCATTTCTATGGAAATCGGATACCTTCGACGATTAGCGGCGGGCGCGTTTTGCAAACGAGGCCAGACCGAGCATTGACGCACCGAGCAGGATGACGGTGGCGGCAGAGTCAGGGACGGACTGGGTGCTATCATTCACGCGAAACGCGGCGACAACGAAATTTCCCGCGCCGCCAGCTTGGGTTCCGTCAAGGAGGTTGAACCCACCCTGCGACCAGAGAACATTGTTGTTATTGTAGAAGAAATTCTGGTTGCCGTTTCCGTTGAAGGAGAACTCAAGCTGATAGAGCGTGCCCGGGAGAAGGGTCAGCGAGGTGCTGTAATCGATCCACTGCAGGCCCCGCGTCGTGACAAGACCACCGCCCGAACCGAACACGGTGGCTTGGGAATTGAAGTCATTGATCTTCCAAGAGAGATTGATGTTGGTCAGATCTTCGTAAAGTCCGACCGAGGTAATGGTGGTAGCAGAAGCAACCTGAAAAGTAATTCCACGGCCTGCTGCCCAACCGTCGTTTGTGTTCGTCGTCCAGACACTTCCGACCGTGTCATTTGGTGGAACGAAGGTTGTGGCCAATGCAGATGCGCTCAGGGAAACAAGAGCGAGCGTTACGATACCAAGGGATCCGAGGAGTTTCATAGTAGCGCACTCCTGCAAATAGCATGCCACTATTAAAATATTACTTATAACGCTATATATCAACGTTATAGAACACAGGCTTCGAATACCAAATAGTGCATAATGTCGGATATCTTTACCAGAATCCCCTATACGCGTCGGGATATTGCTCCTAAAATACTCATTCGCATTATCTTAGCGTACTAATTCATTCCGTCAGCTTATTTGACAGCGGTTGATCCATTCGGCCTACCGGAACTTTTTTGGAACGGCAAAATTCAGCGCTCTATGCAACTTACCAGCCGAGTGCTTGGCGGACCACGGGCTCGAGTTCGTTAGCCATCAACTCGTGTTCTGACCCGGTGGGATGACCGTTGCCCGGGACACCCGGGTAATGACTCAACGAAGCGAGGAAAACCTTGGTGCTGCCCACGCGCCGCACGACTTGCTCGAGATAAGCATGCAGCACTTCACGACGCGGACCTGTCCCCGGGGCGTTCACCAAAATCGGAGAGTCCATCACGAAGATCCAAGCCCCAGGTGCATCGCGCTGGATCTTCTCTATGAACTCCACGTAGCTGTTGATGAAATCATTCTGATCCGGGATGCCCTGACTAAAATCATTGGTCCCAAGCTGGATTCCGATGGCATCGGGCACATATCGGGAAGGCAGCCACCGAACCGCGGGATCGTCGGGCAAGGCGAGTTCATAAAACTGGGGCGCATTCCGGGTATCGCGAATTCCCTGCCAATCCCGAATGATCCCACGCCCACCATAACTGACAAGGTGGCATTGGGCGCCAAGTCGCCGCGCCAGGATCGCACCGTAAGACAAGCGGGCGTTGGAATTCATCTTGTCGCGCATGTCCCGGCCAAGTTCGTAGGCCGTCATTTCCCCACACGTCACCGAGTCGCCAATGAACATCAGTTTCCGTAACGGCAGGTCGGGCGTTGCCAGCCATTCTCCTCCCGTCCCCAGACTGAAACCCAGATAGCCGATCGTGCCCTGCCAACTCTCGTTCCTACGAGTGATCGTCACTACATGCTCGGCCGAAATATCCGCCTTAATGATGGTGTATTCCCCTTCTCCCTTGTGGAGGCGAAGCAGTGTCGGCGTGCCACCATCAAGGCCGACGTCAACATACAGGTCATCGTCAGAGGCATTTGCTCGCATCACGAGGACATTGCTTCGAAAATGCAGATGTGCCGTCACTCCCGGGAAGCCAAGCTGCACCGCACCCGTCGTCTCCATGAACGTGCGACCTTCATAGGCGATTCCTGGGTGATTGGCGGGCACCATAACAAGAGAGCCAGCCGCGACGGCCGAAGCAACGCCACTTGCGCCGCCGGTAGAAAAAACGGCAAACGCCACCAGCCTTGCAAAAACTTTCACGGCCTTCGGAGCGGCATTAGCGCGCAGCAAGTTGATGAGGGAAACCGACCGCCTCCCGACTGCCAATGGTCGCGATTGTCGGTTCGCCGGGGCATTCAATTTTTGGTGGCCGATCATCAAACGAAGAAACCGAAGATTCGCCAAGTCTACTGCGCCT
>Ga0302323_100002049_pt1 | contig 16379 bp, 14 predicted proteins | sample Fen_T0_3_FD_201950 | JGI IMG/M metagenome (GOLD analysis project Ga0302323, IMG submission 201950) | Peat permafrost microbial communities from Stordalen Mire near Abisko, Sweden - Fen_T0_3 | ecosystem: Environmental > Terrestrial > Soil > Wetlands > Permafrost | place: Sweden: Abisko... | reverse complement strand
GGGGTCGGAGGCGATGAAGACGGGCAGGGCGTTGACGAACGCGACCTGGGCGTCGATCGCGCACTGCGCGTAGAACTTGTCGGCCGCCTCGGAGCCCACCGGGAGGTAGGAGACGAGGACGTCGGCCCGGGTGTCCTTGAGGACCTGGACGATGTCGACCGGCTCGGCGTCGGACTCGTCGATGGTCTCGCGGTAGTACTTGCCGAGACCGTCGAGGGTGTGGCCCCGCTGGACGATGACGCCGGTCGGCGGCACGTCGCAGATGCGGATCGTGTTGTTCTCCGAAGCCTGGGTGGCCTCCGCCAGGTCGAAGCCGACCTTCTTGGCGTCGACGTCGAAGGCGGCGACGAACTCCACGTCGGAGACGTGGTAGTCACCGAACTTGACGTGCATGAGCCCGGGCACGGTGCCCGAAGGGTCGGCGTCCTTGTAGTACTCGACGCCCTGGATCAGGGACGTCGCGCAGTTGCCGACGCCCACGATTGCTACTCGAACCGAACCCATGGGGCTTGTTCCTTCCTTTTCCCTGTCGAGGGTGTTTCAGGTGGTGGCGTCAGCCGCTGCATCGATCACAGGGGCTGCGCTCGTCGGGGTGGTGCCTCCGGGACCGGCGTCGCCGGTCTCGGCGGGTGCGTCGGCGACGCGCCCGGGTTGGTCGTTCGAACGCTCGGCGTTGATCAGGTCGGTGAGCCACCGGACCTCGCGCTCGACGGACTCGACGGAGTGGCGACGCAGCTCGCTGAGGTAGCGGTCGTCGCCGCCCGCGGCGTACCGGGCGCGGTCGAGCCGCTCCTGGAGCCGGGTACGGCGACCCTCGAGGATGCGCAGCCGGATGTCGGCGTCGGTGCGGGAGAAGAACGCGAACCTCATGTTGAAGTTGTCGTCCTCCCACGCCGCCGGGCCACTGTCGGTGATCTCCTGGCCGAAGTACTGCCGGCCGGCCGGGGTGATCTGGTAGACGATCCGCTGCCGGCGTGACACGCCAGGGGTCTCCGCGGTGACCTCGGTGATCCAGCCGGCCCGCAGCAGCCGCTTCAGCGCGGGATACAGCGAGCCGTAGGAGAGCAGCCGACCCCACCCGAGCAGCAGGTTGAGCCGCTTGCGCAGCTCGTAGCCGTGCAGCGGCGACTCGTGGAGCAGGCCGAGCACGGCCACCTCCAACGATGCCGCCTTGCGTGCCATCCGGTGTGTCCTGCTTCTGGGAGAGGGCGGGGTGTCGTCGCGATGTGTCGCAACGTTCTATCGAGGCAATCTATCGCAACGATATATCAGGAACGCAACTCCGCATTTCGCCGGGTGTGGTGCGGCCCCGTACTCTCGTCCCGACGGCGACCCGGGCAGGGGCGTGCCGCTGTCGTGTGCACCGATCCCCCGACGCACATCTGGAGTGACCTGTTGAGTGCCAAGCGCAGGGCCGAAGGCCCCGCTGTCACGCGCAAGCCGCGCCGTCCTGGCTCGACCAGGCCGCGGCTGTGGCGCGTCGTGAAGTGGTTGCTGATCCTGGCCCTGGTGGGATCGCTGATCCTGATCGGCGGCTTCGTCTACCTGTACAAGACGACGCCGATCCCGGACCCGAACAAGGACTTCCAGACCCAGACGTCGTTCGTCTACTACAGCGACGGCAAGACCGAGCTCGGCCAGTACGCCACGCAGAACCGGCAGATCATCTCCTACGGCGACATGCCCAAGCAGCTGCGTGACGCCGTGGTCGCGGCCGAGGACCGGACCTTCTGGACCAACAGCGGCATCGACCCGAAGGGCATCATCCGGGCGGCGTTCAACGACGCCCGCGGCGGCGCGACGCAGGGTGCGTCCACGATCACCCAGCAGTACGTGAAGATCCTCTACCTGACCCAGGAGCGGTCCCTGAACCGCAAGGTGCACGAGGCGATCCTGTCGCTGAAGCTGCAGAAGCAGCAGAGCAAGCAGGAGATCCTCCAGGGCTACCTCAACACCATCTACTTCGGGCGCGGCGCGTACGGCGTCCAGGCCGCGGCCAAGGCGTTCTTCGGCGTCGACGCCGACCAGCTCTCCCTGCGCCAGAGCGCGGTGCTGGCCAGCGTGCTGAACAACCCGTCGCAGTTCGACCCCGCGAACGGCAAGAGCAACAAGCAGGCGCTGCTCGCCCGGTACCGCTACGTCCTCGCCGGCATGGCCTCGATGAAGACGATCACCCCGGAGCAGGCCGCGCAGGCCGCGAAGCGCCTGCCGAAGTTCCCGGTGTTCAAGGAGTCCAGCCAGTACGGCGGTCAGAAGGGCCACATGCTCACCCTGGTGCGGCAGGAGCTGCATCAGCTCGGCTTCACCGACGACCAGATCGACGGCGGGGGCCTGCGGGTCACCACCACGTTCACCCGACAGGCGATGGCGGCGGCCGCTGCCGGTGTCAAGCAGGTACGGCCCGACATCACCGACCGGCAGCTCCACGTCGGGGTGGCGACGGTCCAGCCCGGGACGGGCGCCCTGGTCGGCTTCTACGGCGGGCAGAACTACCTCAGGTCGCAGATCAACTGGGCCGAGGCGGGCGGCATGGTGGGATCGACCTTCAAGCCGGTCTCACTGGCCGCCGCGATCACCGACGGCTACTCCCTGAAGAGCACCTGGGACGGCAACTCGCCGTACTCCTTCCCCGACGGCCTCGAGGTCCACAACGAGGGGGCGCCGCCGGGCACCAGCTACGGCTCGGCCGTGACCTCGACCTATGCGCTCGAGCAGTCCATCAACACGGCGTTCGTCGACATGTCCAACACCATGAAGAACGGGCCCGACAAGATCCTGTCGATGGCCAACAAGATGGGGATCCCGCCGGCGAAGGCCGACCCGCACTACCCGGGCATCCCGAGCTCGACGCGGGACCTCGAGCCCGACGCGCTGATCACCTTGGGCAAGGCGCGGATCAGCGCCATCAACATGGCCAACACCTACGCCACCATCGCCAACGGCGGCCAGCGCGCCGACGTGCACGTCATCGACAAGGTGACGAGCAGTGACGGCACGGTGAAGTACCAGTTCAAGCCGCACACCACGCAGGCCATCGACCCCGACATCAACGCCGATGTCAGCTATGCGATGCAGCAGGTCGTGCTCCACGGCACGGGCACCAACGCCCAGGCGATCCAGCGTCCGGCCGCCGGCAAGACCGGTACGGCGACCAACAGCCTCGACCAGGTCTCGTCGTCATGGTTCGTGGGCTTCACTCCACAGCTGGCCACCGCCGTGATGTATGTGCGCGGTGACGGTGACAACCAGCTCGACAACAACTGGCTGCCGCCCTACAACGGCGCGTCGGGCTACTTCGGTGCGGGCTACCCGACGGCCACCTGGGCCGCGGTGATGAAGCTCGACCTGCTGGGCGAGCCGATCGAGAAGTTCCCCCCGGCTGCCAACGTCCCGGCCAAGCAGACCGACCACGCGCCGCTGCCGACGTACACGCCGCGGCCCACGCGCCACACGTCGCGCCCGACGTCGAGCGCGCCCACGTCGAGCGCACCGACCTCGAGCGCGCCCACGTCGAGCGCGCCCACGTCGAGCGCACCCACGTCGAGCGCACCCACGTCGAGCGCACCCACGTCGAGCGCACCGACCTCCCCGCCCACGCCGGGCGCCTCGGCGAGTGCGCGGCCGATGGCGATGCAAGAGCCCTGGTGGTGAACGACTCGGGGAGTGACGACCCCGAGCCGGTCGTCCACCCGACCCGGGACGACCCGATCACCGCGGCGCTGAGCCGTGGCGTCGGCGGCCCGATCGGCGAGCGAGCCGGACGCCACGTGTGGTGGACGCCGGTCCGTGTCGTGCTCGCCATGGTGGCGGTGGTGTGCGCCCTGGGCTTCGTCCAGAAGGCGCCGTGCTACCAGACGAAGTGGAGCAACCAGCAGGCCCAGTACTCCGACCTCTGCTACTCCGACCTGCCCTACCTCTACGTCGGCCGTGGTTTCGCCGAGCTGGACTGGCCCTACTCCGACGCGATCTCGGTCCGTGACCGTTACAGCGTGATGGAGTACCCCGTCGGCATCGCCTACTGGGCCTGGGGATCGGCGTACGTCACGCACTGGCTGTCGGGTTCGCCGAACCTCGACGCGCGCGGCGGCTACTCCCAGGACCAGCTGGCCGCCGACCCGCAGGTACGGCGGGAGACGATGCTCTTCGTCGCGGTCAACGCGGTGGGGTTCGCCCTGTGCGCGCTGCTCGCGGCGTGGTTCCTGACCGGCGTCCATCGGCGGCGACCTTGGGACGCCGCGCTGTTCGCCCTGTCGCCGATCCTGCTCTTCGACGGGCTGATCAACTGGGACCTGCTGGCGGTGGTCTGCGTGGCAGGGGCACTGTGGGCGCATGCCCGCGGTCGCCCGGCCCTGACCGGGGTGATGCTCGGCCTCGGGACCGCGATGAAGCTCTACCCGCTCTTCCTGCTCGGCGGGCTCTTCGTGGTGTGGGGCCGCGAGCGCCGGTGGCGCGACCTGGCGGTGGCCACCCTGAGCGGCACCGGCACCTGGCTCGTCGTCAACGCGCCGGCGTTCCTCGGCGGCAGGCAGGAGTGGAACGTCTTCTGGACGTTCAACTCCCACCGCGGCGCCGACCTCGGTTCCCTCTGGTTGATGTTCGACCAGATGACCAACCAGGCGACCGCTGTCCACACGATCAACGTGACGTCGTGGGTGCTGTTCAGTGCCTGGTGCCTCGGGGTCGTGGCGCTGGGTGTCCGCGCGCCGGTAACGCCGAGGTTCGCCCAGCTCGGCTTCCTGCTCGTGGTCGGCTTCCTGCTGGTCAACAAGGTCTACTCACCGCAGTACGCGCTGTGGCTCCTGCCGCTGGCGGTGATGGCGCGGCCGCGGGTGCGCGACCAGCTGGTCTGGCAGCTCGGTGAGGTCTTCTACTTCTGCACGGTCTGGTGGTACCTCGCCCACTACCTCGACCCCGGCGGCGGTGGCGACGCCGGGTTCTACTGGCTCGCGATCATGGTGCGCGTCGCTGCCCAGCTCTACCTCGTCGCCGTCGTGGTGCGCGACGTGCTGCTGCCGGAGTACGACGTGGTGCGCTCTCCCCGGCAGCGCGGTGACCAGGCGTGGTGGCGCCTGTCCGCCCCCCGCCAGCTCAGCCTCTAGGCTGCCGCGCCCGACCGTCAGCTGACGACGACGCGGTCGAACCGGGTGATCGTGTGGCGCACGCGCACCGCGATCTCCTCGCCGATCACGGGGACCCGCGGGCCGTGCGGCAGGAAGAGCATCGACGCCTGCATGTGGGGCGGCTCGGCGAACAGCCGCAGCTTGCCGTCGACGGTGAACGGGGAGCGGACGAAGCCGACGGCGTCGAGGCCGCCCCGGGCCAGGGTGGCGGCGCGGGCGCGCACGGAGTGGTCGCCGATCGGTGCCTCGAGCCCGATGCCGTGCGCCGTGCCGCCCGAGACCACGAGGAGGTGGCCCGCCTTGGGTGCCGACCGGCCCCGGTAGCCGAAGACGTCACCGCGCTCGACCTCGTGGACGTCGAGCACGGTGGCGGTCACGGTCAGCGCGCCACGGTCGCCCAGCCAGAGGTCGGTGCCGATCCGCGGGCGCACCTCGAAGTCGGCGTACGACGTGCGGAGCGAGGCGAGCTCGGGTGCGGTGAGGTGGCTGACCCAGAGCGTGCGGGTGGGCAGCTCGGCCGCGACCACGTCGTTGACCAGGTGGACCACCTCGGAGAGATGGGAGCCGGCGGCCAGCGGCAGGTGGAACGCGACGCCCTCCAGCCGGGCCCGTCGGCGCTCGAGCAGCGGAGCGGCCGCGCGGAGCTCCTCTGCAGACATGCCGTGGCGTCGCATCGAGGTCAGCCGTTCCAGGACGATCCGGGCCTGCGGGTCACGGTCGAGCAGCGCGACCAGGTCGGCGAGGCGGCTGACGGTGTGGATGACGCGTCCGGGGGGGAGGTCCTCGACCGGGACCTGGCCCGTCGGGCGCCACGGGGTGAGCACGAGCAGGTCGCCGGAGAAGCGCTGCGCGACCTCGGGCAGCTCGTCGTACGTCCCGACCGCCAGCGTGTCGACGCCGAGCCACTCGGCCTTGCGGGCCAGGCGGCCGATGCCGAAGCCGTAGCCGTTGCCCTTGGCGACCGGAGCCAGTCCGGGGTTGGCGTCGGTGACCTGGCGAAGGTGCTGCCGCCAGCGGTCGCCGTCGACGGTCAGGGTGAGGCTCATCCGCGGCGTCCGGGGATCAGCCGGGCGAGGGAGCGGCGGTTCAGGTAGAGCTGGAACCCCTGGTAGAGGGCGCGGTTGAGGGGCAGGTCCCACTCGCCCACGGTCTCGACCGCCTCGCCGCCGGTGCCGACCTTGAACTGGATCAGCCCGACATGGGGGTCGTCGGCGTCGAGGGTCTCGGTGATGCCGCGCAGGTCGTAGACCTCGGCCCCCTGGGCGATCGCGCCCCGGATCATCGCCCACTGCACGGCGTTCGAGCCGCGGACGTCGCGCTTGTCGGTGGAGGAGGCGCCGTAGGAGTACCACGCATGGGTGCCGACGCGGACGCCGATGGTGGCCGCCACGAGGTCGCCGTCGTGGTGGGCCAGCCAGAGCGTGATCCGGCCGGGGTCCTCGGCGCCCAGCGCGTCGTACATCGTCTCGAAGTAGGCCAGCGGCCGCGGCGTGAAGTGGTCGCGCTCGGCGGTGTGGGCGTAGAGGTCGTGGAAGGCCTTGAGATCCTCGGCGGCGCCTGGAGAGACGACGACACCGGCCTTGTCGGCCTTGCGGATGTTGCGGCGCCAGAGCTGGTTCATGCCGGCGAGCACGTCGTCCTCGGTACGGCGGGACCCGTCGCTCGCCGTCAGCGGGATCACGAACGTGTACTGCGGCTGCCCCGCGGCGAAACCGCCCTCGGCGACCTGCTGCTGCCAGCCGAGCCCCTCGAGCTGCTGGACGACGCGGGCTCCCGCGGCGGACCGTTCGAGCGGCGCGACGTCGCCGAGCCGGCGTACGGACTCGTCCGCGACGCCCTCCTTGACCTGCGCGGCGCTCCAGCGCCGGGTCACGACCGGAGGCCCCATCCGGACGCCGAAGGCGCCTTGCCCGCGGAGGTGGTCGGCCATGGGCGTCAGCCAGGCACCGAGGTCGTCGGCCGCCCAGTCGAGGACCGGGCCCTCGGGCAGGTAGGCGAGGTAGCGGCGGACGCGCGGGAGCTGGCGGTAGAGGACCAGACCGGCCCCGACGAGGCGCCCCGCGTCGAACCAGCCGAGCGACTCGGCGCGCCACTCGGACTTCACGGTGGCCCAGGCCGGCGTCTGGAGGAAGCTCGCCCATGACTGCTCGCGCAGGAACGCGAGGTGGTCGGCGGCGGGGATCGGCCGGACGGTCAGGGTCACGTCGACGAGGCTACCGGGGCCGGTCGGAGCGACGTCGATGCCGGGAGGGGGCGACGGGAGCGGGGGAGATGCGTCACAGTAAGGGCGCATGTATCAGGCACGCCGTGGCGCGCTCCTGAGCGTGTGGAACCGGATATCCCCCGACTCCGAGGACGACCACGACGGTGAACTCTGCTGCAGCCCCGTCCGGACGTCCGACGTGCCGGTGGCCAACGTCCGTTGCGCCTCCGCCCGGAGGCGCCGCGGCCTACGTCCGACCTGCGCGAGGAGGACACCGTGATGGACGACGAGCTGCTCTACGACGCCGTACGGCGCGCGTGCGAGAAGCACGACCCGATGCCGCCCGGCATGGTCGACCGGATCGTGACCGTGGTGGGCGAGCTGGCCCGGCACGACGCGGACCTGGAGTTCGAGCTGATGCTGGTGGTCGAGCGCTTCCGCGAGCTGGTCGGGACCCGCGGCGGCTCGCAGTCCTACACCCTGCGCTTCGGCGCGAACGACGTGGAGCTGCTGGTCCGGATCTCGACCGGGGACGACGAGGGGCGGGCCCGGCTGGACGGCTGGCTCGTCCCGTCGGTGAGCGGCCCCGTGGAGCTGCGCCAGGTCGACGGCGAGAAGCGCACCTTCGACGGCGCGGCCGACGAGAACGGCCGGTTCGAGTTCTCCGACCTCCCGGCCGGCTTCTACCGGCTGTGGCTGGAGCTCCCTGACAACCACACGTTCGGCACACCTGCTTTCGAGATCTGATCCGTACCCCTGCTCAAAGGAGAGAACATGCCTCCCAGTCGTCGAGCCGAACCGGCCCGCGAACCCCGGCTTCCGCACCCCGATCGCCTGGCGACCGTCCAGGCGCGGGTGCTCGACCCGGCCCGCTCGCCGGTGGCCGACGGCTCGGCCGGACGCCCGACGGCGTACGTCGCGGACCGCGTGATGATCGTGAAGGACCGACGCACCGATCCCGAGGACAAGAAGTTCAAGGCGACGCTCGACCTGCTCCGCCAGGTGGCCAGTGAGCACGGCTGGTACGTCGAGCAGGACGCCGAGACTCCCAAGGAACGTGACCTGCAGCTGGGCGTCTTCACGGTGAAGGTGACCGCGACCTCGAGCCGGCGTCAGCCCGACGCGTGGCACCTGCTGCAGTTCGTGCGGCAGACCTTCGGGCGCGATGCCCTGCGCGGTGTCGACCTCGACCACATCGTGTCGACGGCGCCCTTCAGTCCTGCGCACTGGGAGATCCCGCACCCGAACCACTGGGAGATCCCCCACCCCGACTCGGGGTCGGCCGTCTCCGCCGGCCTGCTCAGCTACGGCCAGCCGGGCTTCGGTGGTCGCCAGCCCATCGCGTACGCCGGGCCGGCGCCGACGCGCGACAAGCCGGCCCGGGGCGGACGACGTCCGGTGGTCGCGCTCCTCGACACCGGGTGCTATCCGCACCAGTGGTTCGACGGGGGCGTGGTCAAGACCGACGTGGAGCTGAACGGACAGCCGATCGGCTACACCGGGAAGGCCAGTGACCCCGAGGTCCACGGAAACCTGGTCGGTCCGCTGGACGGTTCGGTCGACCGGATCGCCGGACACGGCACCTTCATCGCCGGTCTCGTGCACCAGGTGTGCCCGGACGCGACGATCCTGGCCTGGCGCGGCATCGAGACCACCAAGGCGCTCGTGGAGTCCGAGTGGCTGACGACGCTCGCCCAGATCACCGAGCTCGTGCGGCTCGACCGCGAGGGCAAGCCCGGCGGTCACCCGATCGACGTCCTGAGCCTGTCGCTCGGGTACTACCACGAGAACGATGCCGACGACCTGCTCGACCCGATCCTGTGGACCATCCTCGCCGAGCTCGGACGGCTCGGGGTCGTGGTGGTGTGCTCGGCCGGCAACGACGCGACCGAGCGCCCGTGCTACCCCGCGGCGTTCGCCCCGTGGAGCAACCACCAGGGGCCGTACCCGATCCGGCGCAACCGGGTCCCGGTCGTGTCGGTCGGCGCCCAGAACCCCAACGCGACGGACGCGCTCTTCTCCAACACCGGGCCGTGGGTGCGTGCCTATGCACCCGGGGCGGCCCTGATGAGCACCATGCCGCCGTTCAACGGTGGTCTCCAGGCGGTGGACAAGCTGACCGTGCTCGGACGCGTCCGCGAGTCCGTGGACCCGGACGACTTCCACTCGGGCGAAGGCGAGGACGGGCGGCGGCTCGGCGGGTTCGGGCTGTGGAGCGGCACGTCCTTCTCGGCTCCGGTCATCGCCGGCCGGGTCGCGGCGTCGATGGCTCGGGACCTGATGAAGGGTGCGTCGGGGAAGGACGCTGCTGCGGCCGTTCGGCGCGGTTGGAAGGCCGTGGAGGCGGAGACGGAGATCCGCAGGACAGAATAGGTCGGGTGCAGAGTGCGGCCGACCTCCACGAGGCGGGACTCGAGGCCCTGGTCGGGCGCCGCTTGGCGACCGCCCGCCGCCTCCTGGAGCGGTCTCGCGCTCTGACCTCCGACCGCGACCTGACGGCGCGCATCGACGCCAGCCTGGCGTTCATCACCGCGGAGCAGGGGGATCTCGGTGGTGGCCTCGCCGTCTGTGACGCGGCGCTCGCCGGTGGCGAGGTCTCCTACGAGACCACGGCGGTGCTGCACAGCCAGCGTGCTCTGATCCTGCTCCGGATGGGCGACACGTCGTCCGCCATCGAGGCCTTCGACGTGGGCATCGCGATGCTGTCGGACCCGGTGGAGCTCGGGAAGGCCCTCAGCAACCGGGGCGGCGTACATCTGGCGCGCGGGGCGGGACGAGCGGCGGCCGCCGACTTCTCCCGGGCCGTGACCCTCCTGAACGACGCCGGACACCCGATCGAGGCAGCGATGGCCGAGCACAATCTCGGTCTCGCGGACCTCCAGCAGGGCGACCTGGTCTCCGCTCTCGCCCACATGGATGCCGTGCGTCCCACCCTGCTGCCGTTGAGTCCCGTCGGCGTGGCGATCAGCAACCAGGACCGGGCCGAGGCGCTGATGGCAGCCGGGCTGACTCGTGCCGCGCTGGTCGTCCTCGACGAGGCGGCTCGCACGTTCGGCCACCACCGGCTCCAGCAGCGCCGTGGTCAGGCGGAGCTCACCATCGCGCAGGCGGCGCTCGCGACCGACCCGCAGCGGGCGTTGACCGCCGCGCGGGCCGCCAGGTCCCGGTTCACGCGCACCAGGTCCCCGGCGTACCGGGTCCGTGCCGAGGCGCTCGCCCTGGGTGCCGAGGTCAGGCTCGGACGCACCAGACCGTCGCTGGTCACCAAGGGGGACGCCCTGGCCCCGGAGCTGGCCGCGCTGGAGATGCCCTGGTGGGCCGCCGACGTCCGGCTCGACAGTGCGCTGGTCGTCCTGCGTCGCGGCGACCACGAGGAGGCCCGTCGCCGGCTGCGCGCGGTCCGCGTACCGAAGACCGCGCCACTCGCGGTACGTCTGCGGGACCGTGACGTACGAGCGGCCCTCGCCGAGCGGACCGGCCGACCGGCGGATGCGTTGACGCACGTACGCCGCGGACTGGCCGACCTGCACGAGTGGCAGAGCTCGTTCGGCAGCCTCGACCTCCAGACGATGGTGACCGGCCACGGCCGACGGCTCGCGGTGCGGGGGCTCCGGGTGGCGAGCCGCTCGCAGTCACCCGAGGTGCTCTTCGAGTGGTCCGAGCGGGCCCGGATGCTGGCCAGCCGCGTGCAGCCGGTGCGGGTGCCGCACGACGACCAGCTGGCCGCCGACCTGGCCGAGCTCCGCACGCTCGCCGCGAAGGAGGAGGCCTCGCGCGAGGACGCCGTACGTCAGGCGGAGCTGCGACAACGGGTCCGGGAACGCGCGTGGCGTGCCCGCGGCTCGGGGTCGTACGACGACCCGATGCCGCTCGCGGACTTCCAGGCGCGACTGGTCGGCCGGGCCCTGGTGGCGCACGTCGTCACGGCCGAGCGCGTGGTCGCGCTCGTCGTCATCGAGGGCACGGCGACCACCCATGACCTGGGGCCGCGCGAGGCGCTCGAGTCCCTGCTCGGTGGGCTGCTCCCCGGCCTCGACATGGCGGCCGCCCACCTCCCCGAGTCGTTCGCGCGGTCGGTCCGGGCCGAGGTGGTCAGCCGTGTCGCCCGGCTCGACGAGCTCCTGCTCGCTCCGCTCGCCGACGAGATCGGCGACCGCCCCCTGGTCCTCACGCCGTCCGGCGCGCTCGCGGCCGTGCCGTGGACGTTGTTCCCGACCAACCGAGGTCGGCCGGTGATCGTGGCCGAGTCCGCGACGTCGTGGGCCGCCCGCTCCGAGACGCCGCTGCGGTCCGGTACGGCCGGTTTCGTGGCCGGACCGCGGGTCCCGCAGGCCGAGTCCGAGACCAGCGCCGCGGCCCAGGTCTGGCCCGGCTCGCGGGTGCTCCACGGGGCCGAGGCGTCGGCGGAGGCCGTCAGCCGGCTGGCCGGCGAGGTCGACGTCCTGCACGTGTCGGCGCACGGGCGGCACTCGTCGGAGAACCCGCTCTTCTCCGGCTTCGAGCTCGCCGACGGGCCGTGGTTCGGCTACGACATCGACCAGCTCGGGCGGGTGCCTGACGTCGTACTCCTGTCGGCGTGCGAGATCGGGCGCTCGACGCTGCGCGGAGGTGAGGAGCTGATCGGGATGACGGCCGCCTGGCTGCACGCCGGCGCTCGCTGCGTGGTGGCGTCGGCGGCCGCGATCAACGACGAGGTCGCCCACGACGTCCTGGTGCGCGTGCACGAGGGCCTGGCCGAGGGCCTCCGCCCCTCCGGCGCCCTCGCCCGAGCGTTGCTCGACGTGGACCCCGAGGGTCCGCCGGCTCCGCTGGTCACCTTCGGCTGAGGGTGGTCACCTGTCCCGGCTCCACCATGTGATGTAGGTGAACCGGCACTTCCCACGCCGAATTGATCGTGGGAAGTGATGGTTCGTCATCATCACATGATGAAGCGGGCAGGCGCCGATCCCGCAGCGCAGCCCGGTCAGAGGCGGGAGCGGACCGCCTCGAAGTCGGCGACGTGGTCCTCGGCGCCGCCAGGGGTCTCGAACACGACCGGGGCGGCGGCGTCGCGGACCACCTGGGCGAGCAGGTCGGGGTCGATCCGGCCGGCGCCGACGTTGGCATGTCGGTCGGCGCCGGAGTCGAAGTCGTCGCGGCTGTCGTTGCAGTGGACGAGGTCGATCCGGCCGGTGATGGAGGAGATCTCGTCGACCACGGTCTCGAGCCGGATGCCGCCGGCGTGGGCGTGGCAGGTGTCGAGGCAGAAGCCGACCTGGTCGGAGCCAGCGGCGGCCGCGACCGCGTCGAAGACGCCCTTGATCTGGTCGAGGTAGCGGGCCATGGCGTTGTCGCCGCCGGCGGTGTTCTCGATCAGGAGCGGGATCTTGAGGTCGGTGGCCTCGATCGCCTTGCGCCAGTTGTCGAAGCCGACAGCCGGGTCGTCGTTCTTGTTCACGTGACCGCCGTGGACGATCAGGCCGCGCGCCCCGATCTCGGCCGCGGCGTCCATGTGTTGCTGCAGGAGCTTGCGCGACGGGATCCGGATCCGGTTGTTGGTGGTGGCGACGTTGACGATGTAGGGAGCGTGGACGTAGAGCCCGATCCCCGCGGCCTCGGCGTCGGCCCGGAGCCCGGCCGCCCCGCCGGCGTAGCGGATCTCGGGACCCCGGTAGCCCTGCGGGTCGCCGAGGAAGAACTGCACGTGCGGCGCCCGTCGCGCCTGCGCCTCGGCGATCGGATCGGTCTGCTCGACGTGGGCTCCGAGGGCGAGGTCGGCGGCTGCGCTCATACCGCCATCGTAGGAACGCCTACCGACAGCGCGCTCGCCGGTCGCAGGTGGCAGGCTGGTCCCATGAACGTCATCGTCCTGGTGGTCCTGACCCTCGCCCTCCTCGGCATCGTCGTCGCGGCCGGCTGGGTGGTCGCGGCCTCGCTCGGCAGCCGCTCGCGCGACTGATCGGCGCCCCGCGCGGCGGGTGCGTGGACGACCGCGGAGGATTGGGTGGGCCACTGGGCCCGCTGCTAGCCTTGCCCGGTTGTCACCGCTCCGGCGGCGACGACCTCGGCGGCCGACCCGCGTCGTACGCCGTGCAACGCAAAGTCCTCCTGCCACGGAGAGTCCGTGGCCGCTCTAGTCCAGAGGAGGTGGAGACCGCTGTGCGTGAATACGAAGTGATGGTCATCCTCGACCCGAGTCTCGAGGAGCGGACGGTTCAGCCGTCGCTCGACAAGTACCTCAACGTCATCCGCAAGGACGGCGGCAGCGTCGAGAACGTCGACGTGTGGGGCCGGCGTCGCCTCGCCTACGAGATCAAGAAGAACGCCGAGGGCATCTACGCCGTCATCCAGCTGACCGCGGAGCCGGACACCGTCAAGGAGTTCGACCGCCAGCTCGGTCTCAACGAGTCGGTGCTGCGCACCAAGGTGATGCGGCCCTCGGCCCACTGAGCCCACTCCGGGCCCACCTGTGGATCCCCGCTGGCACTTGTCGGTGCCTGGCGCCACGATGAGCCCACACGCGTTCAACCCTCACGAGGAGTCCTGACATGGCAGGCGACACCCAGATCACCGTGGTCGGCAACCTGGTCGACGACCCGGAGCTCCGTTTCACGCCCTCGGGCGCCGCGGTGGCCAACTTCCGGATCGCCTCGACGCCGCGCACGTTCGACAAGCAGTCCAACGAGTGGAAGGACGGCGACGCGCTGTTCCTCTCCTGCTCGGTGTGGCGGCAGGCCGCGGAGAACGTCGCCGAGTCCCTCCAGAAGGGGATGCGCGTCGTGGTGCAGGGCAACCTGCGCTCGCGTCAGTACGAGACGCGTGAGGGCGAGAAGCGCACCGTGTTCGAGATCCAGGTCGACGAGGTCGGCCCGTCGCTGAAGTACGCCACCGCCAAGGTGACGCGGACCCAGCGCTCGGGCGGTTCGTCGTACGGCGGCGGCCAGCAGGGTGGCGGTCAGGGCAGTGCCCCGGCCGACAACGACCCCTGGGCCACCCCGCAGGCAGGCGGCGCCCCGCAGGGCGGCGGCTCCGGCGGCGGTGCTCCGGCCAACGACCCGTGGGCGACCCCGGGCGTCAGCAACGACGAGCCGCCGTTCTGACAGGCCAGGCTCCGTCCGTCGAGGAGCTCGCGTAGCGAGCGTCTCGAGACCACGGTGCCGCCTGACAACTGAATATCCAGTCCAAGCCACCATTCCGGCGCGAGCCGGGCTCACTGAAAGGGAGCACCACAATGGCCAAGGCAGTTTTGCGCAAGCCGAAGAAGAAGGTCTGCCAGTTCTGCAAGGAGAAGGCGACCGGTGTCGACTACAAGGACACCACCTTGCTCCGTAAGTTCATCTCCGACCGCGGCAAGATCCGCGCGCGTCGGGTCACCGGCAACTGCGTGCAGCACCAGCGCGACGTCGCGATCGCGGTCAAGAACGCCCGCGAGCTCGCTCTGCTGCCCTACACCACGACCGGTCGCTGAGAGGAGCCGAGACATGAAGATCATCCTGACCCAGGAGGTCACCGGCCTCGGGCAGCCCGGTGACGTGGTGGAGGTCAAGGACGGCTACGGCCGTAACTACCTCCTGCCGCGCAACGTCGCGATCCGGTGGACACGGGGCGGCGAGAAGACCGTCGAGTCGATCAAGAAGGCCCGCGCCTCGCGCGCGGTCCGCGACCAGGACCACGCCGACGAGATCAAGGGCAAGCTCGAGGCCGCCCCGGTCGACGTCAAGGTCAAGGCCGGCACGGCCGGTCGGCTGTTCGGCGCGGTGACCACCTCCGAGATCGCCGGCGCGCTCGCCGAGGTCACCGGGGAAGAGGTCGACCGGCGCACGATCGCGCTGAGCAACCCGATCAAGACCACCGGCACCTACTCGGTGACGGTCCGGCTGCACGACGACGTGTCCGCCACGGTGGCGCTCAACGTCATCCCTGCCTGACCCGATCCACCTCGCTGTTCCACGCACGGCCCGCTTCGGTCCACCGGAGCGGGCCGTGCGTGCGTCCTACCCCACGTCCCATGTCGGGTGCCCGGGCAACCGGGCACCTACAGGCTGTGCATGACCGGTGGAAATCCCCCGTTTCGGCCCCGGGTCGAGTCCCGTGTCGACAAACCAACGTGCGAATCCCAGATGGCGAAAGGGTGAACGCGGTGATCGGCGAACTATTTCGACTGCACATGTGTGGAACCGCATCTGTGCAGGTCAGAGACGTGATGAGGGCGACACGGTGGGTGTTGTCCACACGTTGTCCACGGCTTACACCACAGGTCCGTGCGTGTCGTCCACGCTGGAACCGTAGTTATCCCCAGCCCCTGTGGACAACGGGCTGTCCGTGGTGCCCCGCGGGCACCTAGATTCACCGCTTGGCAGGACGACCGGGGACGACGTAGGGCCGGTACGACGGGTCGGGGAGCGGGGCAGAGGCCTCGCCGGACCGACGTCGTACGGCGCTGTCGGTGCTCACCCCTAGCGTCACTCCTGTCACACTCGTCGACCGCATGGGGCGTCGGCGCGAGCAGCGCGAGGAGCTACTGCGTGAGCATCACCGAGCAGGGTTCGTGGGACGTTCCGGGCCTGCCAGAGCCGCCGCGCGACGACTGGGGTGACGGCCCCGCGGCCTACGAGCCGGGGGAGCGCCCCAGCCGCCCGGGCGACCGCACCCCGCCGCAGGACAACGCGGCGGAGCAGAGCGTGCTGGGCTCGATGCTGCTCTCCAAGGACTCCATCGCCGATGTCAGCGAGGTCCTGCGCGGCACGGACTTCTACCGGCCGGTCCACGAGGTCATCTTCGACGCGATCATCGACCTCTACGGCCGGGGCGAGCCGGCCGACCCGATCACGGTCGGCAACGAGCTCCAGCGCCGCGGCGAGCTCGCCCGGATCGGCGGCGCCCCCTACCTCCACACGCTGTCCGCCAACGTCCCGATCGCCGCCAACGCCGGCTACTACGCCGAGATCGTCCGCGAGAAGGCCATCCTCCGGCGCCTCGTCGACGCCGGGACCAAGATCGTGCAGATGGGCTACGCCGGCCAGGGTCACGTCGACGACATGGTCGACTCAGCGCAGGCCGAGGTCTACCAGGTCACC
>Ga0302323_100002046_pt1 | contig 16404 bp, 18 predicted proteins | sample Fen_T0_3_FD_201950 | JGI IMG/M metagenome (GOLD analysis project Ga0302323, IMG submission 201950) | Peat permafrost microbial communities from Stordalen Mire near Abisko, Sweden - Fen_T0_3 | ecosystem: Environmental > Terrestrial > Soil > Wetlands > Permafrost | place: Sweden: Abisko... | reverse complement strand
TGGTGCTGGTGCTCGCCGACCTGGGCGTCCTCATCTACTTCATCGACCACGTCGCCAGGTCGATCCAGCTCCCCACGGTGATCGCAGGCATCGCGGCGGAGCTCGGGCGGGCGGTCCGCGCCGAGACCACCGAGACCACCGCGACGAGTGCGAACGACGGGCCCCTCGACCGGGCTGCGATCGAGTCCCTCGTCGGACTGCTCGACCGCGAGGGCGCACCGATCGGCGCCCCGAGCTCTGGCTACCTGCAGTACGTGACGTGGGTGTCCCTGGTCGAGATCGCGTCGGGGTGCGGCGCGACCATCCGCATGCGGCACCGACCGGGCCACTTCGTGACGCAGGGTCTCCCGCTCGCCGATGTGTGGCCACCCTCGACCGCCGACGAGATCACGCGCGGGCTCGTCGCGCTGCACGCCACCGGCGCCCACCGGACGCTGTCGCAGGACCTCGCGTTCGCCATCGACCAGCTCGTGGAGATCGCCATCCGCGCGCTGTCCCCAGCGGTGAACGACACCTTCACGGGTATGACGTGCGTCGATTGGCTCGGCGACGCCCTGTGCAAGATCGCACTGCGGTGGGAGCCGCGGCGCGTGTACCGCGACGACGACGGCGCGATCCGCGTGATCGCCGCCACTCAGAGCTTCGAGCGCCTGGTCGACCGGTCGTTCGACAAGATCCGCCAGGCCGGGCGCGGCATGCCCGCAATCCTGATCCGCCAGCTGGAGGCCCTCACCCGCGTGTGTCAGTACGCGCAACAGAGGGAGCAACTCGTGGCGCTCTCCCGACAGGCCTCGATGATCGTGCAGTCGGGGGCCGACAGCATCGCCGATGCCGCCGACCTCGCCGACGTCCGTGACCGCGCAGTCCGGTTCACCCGCGAGCGACGCGCTGCCGAGACGCGGATCACCGCCGCCGGTGTCGCCGCGGCGTCACGGGCGGTCGGCGAGCGCGCGGACGACCCGGTCGCGTAGCCGGCGCGCGAGACTGGGCTCACGCGAGCGTGGCGGAAGCGGCAGACGCGCCAGGTTTAGGTCCTGGTACCGAAAGGTGTGGGAGTTCAAGTCTCCCCGCTCGCACCCCTCAGTCGCAGAGGCAGGCGACGGTCTGGTCGAGGACCTGCCAGCGGAATTGCACCGCCGCCGACGCCTCGCCGCACCCGGTGCAGCTGATCCGCCACCCGGAACCGACTCGGGCGATCTCGAGCGGCGCCTCCCCCGTCGACAGGCGCTTGGCCTTGGCCTTCGGCTGGGCGATGACCGGCAGCTCGGCCAGCTCGATCTCGAGGTACGGAGCATCCGCCTCGGGCTTCGGGAGCCGGGGCTCGAGCGAACGGAGCAGGGCCTCGCGCTCGGCGTCGAGCGGATGGGTGCGGCTGAAGCTCAGGAGCGCGTAGGTGGTCACGACGTCGGTGGGCGCAGAGGCGGCCGCGGCCTGTTCGTAGCGCTCGAGCCGCTCCGGTTCGGGGACGACCTCCGGTCCGGGCGCCGAGAGGAACGCGTTGATCTCCTCGTGCCGCTCGCCGTCGAAGACCCCGATCGCCGCGGAGATCCGTTCGATCTCGTCGAGGAACCCGTCGCGCTCGACCCGGACGTTCGGGTCCTCCAGCGTGTCCTTGGCGAACATGATCACGAAGCGCGCCGCCACGCCCGGACGTTTCCGGCGCAGGATCCGCCCCATCCGCTGGATCATCTGCCGTCGCGTGCGACTCGCGCTCATGACGATGCCGAGGTTCGCGTCGGGCACGTCGACGCCTTCGTCGAGCACGCGCGGCGCCGCCACCGCGTGCAGGCGCCGGACGCGTAGGTCGTCGAGGATCTCGCGGCGCTGACCACGCGCGGTCGATCCGGTGATGAGATCGATCGACACGTGTGGGTCGAGTCGGTTGATCGCGTGGTTCGCGGCGCGCACCGTCTCGGTGAACACCAACGCGCCGTCGGCGTTCCTGATCGCTTCGGCGAGCGTGCCGAGCAGCTCGTACTTGCCGCTCGACTGCGCCACGATGTCGCGACGCGCGGAGAACGCGTCGAGATACTCGCGAGCCGCGCGACCGTTGGCGCCGGCATCGTGCTCGGCGAGGTGCGCGACGGCCGCGAGGAAGTCCCCGAACGGTTCGAGCGGCATTCCGTGGATGCTGCGCAGATGGAGGCGCGAGTTCACGAGCCGCTGTTCGGTCGCCGCGTACTCCTTGCGCTCCTGCGCCGAGAGTTCCACGCCGATGAACGCGACGCGCGGCGGCGCGCACACGCCGTCGGCGATGGCCTGCTCGAAGCCGTAGCGGTGGCAGATGCCGCCGAAGTACGGCAGGAGCAACTTCGCCACACCGTCGTCGCTGCGTTCCAAGGTTGCGGTCAGGCCGAGCCGCTCGTCGTACTCGCGCAACATCGCGCGCCGCAACGTTCCGCCGCCGAGGCCGTGACACTCGTCGGCAATGAGCAGGCCCCCGCGCTCGCCCGGCGGCAGGGGCTTGTAGGCCGCCGCCGAGTGGCGGGTCGCGACGAGCACGTCGCACGATTCCGGGAGGTCCTTGCCGCTGTCACCCAACCGTCCGATGCGCGCCGATGGCAGCGCACGCTCGAGTCGTCCGTGCCACTGCTCCATGAGCACCCGCGACGGCACCACCACGAGCACGAACCGGCCGCGGCGCAGCGCGTCGGACGCGGCGGCGATGGCGACGTCGGTCTTCCCCGAACCGGTGACCGCCTCGATGACTCCCCGGCGACCGCACCGCAGCCAACTGATCAAGGCATCGAGCTGCCAGCGGTACAGCTCGCGGTCCGGCTCATGGTCCGGCGCGCCGGGCGGGGTGGTGGCGATGCCGTGGATCGGACCGGGAAACATGGGGCGACCAATCTACCGGCCCCACCCCCGAACCGGGTTGCGCTATGCGCCGAGGAGGCTCTGCGCCGAGTTCTGGTTGGCCGGGTGCCGCAGCTTCGACATCGCCTTCGCCTCGATCTGGCGGATCCGCTCCCGGGTGAGATGGAACTCCTCACCGACCTCCTCGAGCGTGCGGGGCTCGCCCCGGTCGAGGCCGAAGCGCAACGAGATCACCGTCCGCTCGCGGTCGTCGAGCGCGTCGAGCACTGCCGCGATCTCGTCGGGCAGCATCGCCAGCACCGCGGCGTCGCACGGAGAGAGCTGGCTGCGGTCTTCGACGAGATCGCCCAACTCGGTGGCCGCATCCTCGCCGAGCGGCTCGGACAGCGACAACGGGCCGAGGGCGTAGATCATCACCTCGGCCACCTTGTCTTCGGGCAGGTCGAGCGCCTCGGCCAACTCCGCGCGGGTGGCGGGGCGGCCCAGCTTCGCTTCGAGTTCGGCCCGCATGCGCTGCAGTTGGGCGAGCCGGTCGTCGGCGTGCACCGGCAACCGAATCGTGCGCGCGGTGTTCGAGATGCCTCGCGAGATCGCCTGCCGGATCCACCACGTCGCGTAGGTGGAGAACTTGAACCCCTTGCGCCAGTCGAACTTCTCGACCGCGTGGATCAGCCCGACGTTGCCGTCCTGGATCAGGTCGAGCAGCGGAACACCGGACGCCTGGTACTTCTTGGCGATCGACACGACGAGCCGCAGGTTCGCCAGCACGAACGTGTCGTGCGCGGTGGCGCCGCGACGCACGGCTCGTTGCAGGTTCCGCCGCTCGTTCGGGCTCAACGAGTCCGCCCGTTCCGCGAGCTCGGTCCTCGCGCTGCACGCGTCCTCGATCTGCTGCGCGAGGCGGGCTTCGTCGTCCTTGGACAGCAACGCGTGCCGACCGATGTCGGTCAGATAGAGGCGGACCAGGTCTTCGTCGTCCTGCCCAGCTCGTCGTTTCGCTATCGCCATGGGTTCCCGACTCTCGCTCGAACTCTCCAACCTAGGGGACCGGGGTGGCGTTGCGGGCCACGCGGTTTGGCGGCCCGGCCTCCACCCGGCCAGAGTGACCGCCTCATGACCAGCCCGACCACGCCCGTCGCCTCACGGATCCCGCGCTCGCTCCTGGTCCTGCGCCACCGCGACTTCGCCCTCGTGCAGCTCGGCAACGGCGTGTCGCAGATCGGCACCTGGGGGCAGTACATCGCCCTGGGCTGGAGCATCCGCCAGCTGACGTCGTGGCCGTTCGCGGTGTCGCTCAGCCTCGTCGCGCAGTTCGTGCCGTTCCTGCTGCTCGCCCCGTTCGGCGGCGCGCTCGCCGACCGGATGAACCGACGCACGCTGGTGGTCGCCGGCAACCTCGCCGCCGTGCCACCGGCGATCGCCCTCGGCGTGCTCACCGCGACCGGCGAGCAGACGATCCCGCTCATCCTGGCCCTGGCCGCGCTCAGCGGGATCGCCACTGCACTCAGCCAGCCGGCGATGAGCGCGGTCGTGGGCGAGATCGTGCCGACCGACGAGCTGCCCGAGGCCATTGCGTCGGTGACGGTGATCGCCAACCTCACGCGCATCGCGGGGCCGACGCTCGGTGCGCTCGTGATCAGCACCTGGGGCCTCCAGTGGGCGTTCTACCTGAACGGCCTGAGCTTCTTCGCGGTCGTCGTTTCGTGGGCCTTCGTGCGTACGAAGCTGCGCTCGCACACGACGCACGAGCCGTTCTTCACCCAGTTCCGGCTCGGCGTGCGCTTCGCCCGCGAACACGCGCAGATCGGGTTCCTGCTCACCCTGATCCTCGTGATGACGCTCATGGTGTTCCACGTCGCGCTGATGCCGGTGATCGCGACCGACCTGCTCCACGCCGGCGCGTCCGGGTACGCACTGCTGATCACCGCGACCGGCGTCGGCGCGATCGGCGGCGCGCTGGTGGCCGGGGAGGTCGTCACCGACCGGCGGCGGCGGATCGCGATCGGCGGGTCACTGTTCGTCATCGCGTGCATGTTCGTGGTCATCGCGACGTCGCACTCGCTGGCCCTGACCTGCTGCGCGCTGGTGGTCTACGGCTTCGCGTTCTTCTCCTCGTCGACCGTGATCCAGGGATTGCTCATCGCGCTGTCGCCCGACGCGTTCCGCGGCCGGGTGATGGGCCTCTACACGATGATCGCCGCGGGCACCGTGCCCGCGACCGCACTGCTGGGCGGCGCCCTGGCGTCCTGGTTCAGCCCGGAGGTCGCGATCCTCATCTCCGCCGTGGTGATGCTGGGGCTGCTGACCTGGGTGCTGGCCGCCCACAAGCTGCGCCTGGTGCGTTTCGACCTCGCCGCCCAGGACGCCGACGACCCGAGCATGGGCGCTCCGTATGTCATCGACCCCCGCGTCGACAACCCGGCGATGGCCTCGGAGGCCCCGGGCGGTACCGTGCTGCCACCAGGTCGAACCGACAGGAGTGGGTCATGAGCGACGTCGTGGTGGTCGAATCGGTGCGGAGCCCCGTCGGGCGCCGCAACGGCGGGTTGTCGGGCATGCACTCCGCCGACCTGCTCGCCAACGTGCTCAGCGCCCTGGTGGAGCGCTCCGGCGTCGACCCGGCCGAGGTCGAGCAGGTGATCGGTGGCTGTGTGGGCCAGGTCGGCATGCAGACCGGCAACATCGCCCGCACCGGCTGGCTCCAGGCCGGCCTCCCCATCTCCGCCGCCGCCACCACCGTCGACACGCAGTGTGGTTCGTCGCAGCAGGCCACCAACCTCGCCTACTCGCTGGTGAAGGCGGGCGTCGTCGACACCGCGGTGTCGTGTGGCGTGGAACTCATGAGCAAGGTGCCGATGGGCGCCACCGTCCCGAAGGACAAGTTCGTCGGCAAGCAGTACAACCGCAACTACTGGAAGCACCACGAGCTCACGTCGCAGTTCGAGGGCGCGGAACGCATCGCCGAGCAGTGGGGCCTCACCCGCGAGCAACTCGATGCATTCGGCAAGCAGTCGCAGGACCGCGCCGCCGCCGCGTGGGCCGAGGGCCGATTCGACGCGCAGATCGTGCCGATCGAGGCGCCCGACGGTGACGACGCCACCAAGATCGTGTCGCGCGACGAAGGCCTGCGCGAGACCACGCTCGAGACGCTCGCCGGCCTGAAACCGGTGATGGAGCGTGACCCCGCGTTCCACACCGCGGGCACCGCGTCGCAGATCTCCGACGGCGCCGCCGCGGTGCTGTTGATGACCGAAGAGAAGGCCGCGGCCCTCGGCCTCGAGCCGAAGTTCCGCATCGTCGAGTCGTGCGTGGTCGGCAGCGACCCGGTGCTCATGCTCACCGGTCCGATCCCCGCCACCGAGCGCCTGCTCGCCCGCAGCGGGTGGACCGCTGACGACCTCGACGTCGTCGAGATCAACGAGGCGTTCGCATCGGTGGTGCTCGCCTGGATGGCGGAGACCGGTGCCGATCCCGCGAGGGTGAACCCGAACGGCGGCGCCATCGCCCTCGGCCACCCGCTCGGCGGCACGGGCGCGATCCTGCTCACCAAGGCGATGCACGAGCTCGAGCGCAGCGGCGGCCGCCGGGCACTGGTCACCATGTGTTGTGGTGGTGGCCTGGGCACCGGCACCCTCGTCGAGCGACTCTGATCCGGAGCGAACGGCGATGGGTGTACTGCTGAACGACGACGAGGTGTGGGCCGAGCTCGAACGCGCCCACACCGGCATCCTGACCACGCTGCGGCGCGACGGCATGGCCGTGTCGCTGCCCACATGGTTCGTCGCGCTGGACCGCCGCGTCTACGTGCGCACGATGGCGAAGACCAAGAAGGTCACCCACCTGCAGCGCGATCCGCGTGCGACGTTCCTGGTGGAGCGTGGCGACCGGTGGGAAGAGCTGTGCGCAGTCATGCTCTACGCGTCGGTCACGGTGCACCACGACGGTCCGCTCACCGCTCGCGTCGAAGCCGCGCTCGAAGCAAAGTATGCGGCGTCCCGCACCGACTCGTCCGCCATGCCCGACGCGAGCCGCGAGCACTACGCCGGCGAGTCGGTGGTGCTCGAACTCGTGCCCACCGAACCGCCGGTCACCTGGGACAACTCGAAGTTGCGGTTGCGATGAGCGCGGCCCGGGTCCCCTACGACGAGTTCTCGCTGTTCCACGAGAACGCCGAAGAGTTCGGCATCGCGTACGACGCCCCGCCCGTCGTTCGCCGCGAGTTCGTAGCGGTCGAGCCGGGCCGGCGCCTCAGCGCGCTCGTGTGGGGTGCCGCGCCCCCGGAGCTGGCGCTCATCCACGGGGGCGCGCAGAACGCGCACACCTGGGACACCGTCGCGCTGGCGCTCGGACGGCCGCTCGTCGCCATCGACCTCCCCGGCCACGGCCACTCCGACGGCGGTCGCAACGGTTCCCTCGACGTCGTCACCAACGCGCAGGACGTCGCCACCGCGATTCGCGCCCTCGCCCCCGATGCGCGGGTGGTCGTGGGCATGTCGCTCGGCGGCGCCACCACGCTCGCGCTCGCGGACCACGCGCCCGACCTCGTGGCGTCGGCGGTGCTGGTCGACGTGACCCCGGGCGTGAACGAGTCGAAGTCGTCGCACATCGGCGCGTTCGTGAACGGCCCCGAGAGCTTCGACAGCTTCGACGAACTCCTCGCCCGCACCATCGAGTTCAACCCCACGCGCAGCGAGGCCTCGTTACGTCGCGGCATCCTGCACAACGCAGAGCAGCGGGAGGACGGGTCGTGGGTGTGGCGCTACGCGCGCTTCCGCACCGACGACGACCACGAGCGGTCCGAGCACCCCGACTTCGCGTTCCTGTGGGATGTCATCGGCGCGTTCGACGCGCCGCTCGTGCTCGCGCGCGGCATGCGCGAGGGCTCTGTCGTCGACGACGCCGACGAAGCCGAGTTGTTGCGCCGCAAGCCCGACGCGCGCGTCGTGCACTTCGAGGACGCCGGCCACAGCATCCAGGGCGACTCGCCCGTGGAGCTGGCCGCACTCCTCGATGAAGTTGCTTCCTAGACCGGCGGCAGGCGGTCGAGGAACCCGACGATCGCGTCGTTGAACAGGTCATTGCGGTCGCCCGCCACCATGTGACCCGCACCGGCGACGTCGGCGTACTCCGCGTGCGGCGCGAGTGCGAGCATCTCGCGTGCGCCCTCCTCACTCAGCAGGTCGCTCATCCGACCGCGGACGAGCAACGTGGGAACGGTGAGGTGCCGCGTCGCCGCCTCGAGCCGCTCGTGGTTCATCACGTCGTTCGAACGGGTCTCGTCGTCGGTGCTCTCGATCCCGCGCATGAACGCCGGGTCCCAGTGCCACACCCAACGGCCGTCCTCGCGTAGCCGCACGTTCTTCTTGAGCCCCGAGAGATCGCTGGGGCGCGGCCGATGCGGGTTGTAGGCGGCGACGGCGTCGGCCACCTCTTCCAACGAGCCGAACCCGGATTCCAGGTTGGCGGCCATGAAGTCGCCGATGCGCTGCACGCCCTCCGGCTCGGTGCGCGGTGCGACGTCGACCAGGACCAGGCCACGTGCAATCGGCGTCTCGGACTCGCCGATCGCGAGCAGCGAGGAGATGCCGCCGAGCGACGCGCCCACGAGCACCGGGAGGGCCACCGCCCCCACCTGCGCGCACACCTCCACGATGTCGCCCGCGAACCGGTCGATCCCGTAGCGGCCGTCGGGCGACCACTCGCTCTCGCCGTGGCCGCGAAGATCGACGCGGTACGCCCGCCATCCCCGCTCGGCCAACACCTTCGCGGTGCTCCCCCACGCGTAGCGGGTCTGCCCGCCGCCGTGGAGCAGCACCGCGGGCGGCGCGGCGGGATCGCCGGCGACGTCGGCCGCGAGCTTCAGCCCGCCGGTCCCCTCCAGCTCGATGCGCTCCACCGTGGTTCCCCTTCTCCGACGTGCCGGTCAGACGTGCTCGGTCAGGCGTGCCGGTCAGACGTGCTTGGTCGTGCCGCCGTCGACGCGCACGGTGCCACCGGTCATGAAGCTCGACGCGTCGCTCGCGAGGAACATCGCCGCGCCCACGATCTCGTCGGGGCGGCCGATGCGGCCGAGGTAGTTGGGCAGCTCGACGTCGAAGTTCTCCGCCCACGACCTCGACGCGTCGGTGAGGAACGGTCCCGGCATCAGCGTGTTCACCCGCACCTTCGGCGCGTAGGCCTCCGCGAGGCCCACGGTCAGCGCGTTGAGCCCCGCCTTCGCGCAGCCGTACGGCAGCTCGGTCTGGCCGATCATCTGCGACCCCGACGTGCTGACGTTGATGATCGACCCGCCGTCACCCTCGGCCATGCGCGCGCCGACGAGCGAGCCGAGCCGGAACGGACCCTTCAGGTTCACGCCGAGCGTCTTGTCGTAGAGCTCCTCGGTGACGCTCACGAGGTCGGGGTACAGCGGCGACATGCCCGCGTTGTTGACGAACACGTCGCAGCGGCCGTACTCGGCGTAGATCGCGTCGACCAGCGCGCCGCACTCGTCCCACTTGGCGACGTGGCAGCCGACCGCCAGCGCGCGGCGCCCGGTGGTCTCGCGGATCTCGGCCGCGTATTCGTGGCAGGCATCGACCTTGCGGCTCGCGATCACGACGTCGGCGCCGGCCTCGGCGAACGCGCGGATCATCTCGCGCCCGAGGCCGCGAGCGCCGCCGGTGACCGCGGCGACCTTGCCGGTGAGATCGAACAACTCGGCGGTACTCATGGATCCCTCCCCACCAGCCGGCCGGGTCGGATGGCCGGGCGCGGGGAGAACCTAGGCGATTACGCTCCCACCCGTGAGCCTCCGCCTCGTCCTCGACACCGAGAAGTGCACCGGTCACGGCCGGTGCTACGCGCTCGCCCCCGACCTCTTCGACTCCGACGACGCGGGCCGTTCCGTGCTCCTCGTCGTGGACCCGTCCGCGGAGCAGCAGGCGCTCGCCGAGCGCGCCGTCGCGAACTGCCCCGAGCAGGCGATCACCCTCTCCTGATGACGTCGCCCGCCCCCGCGCTCAAGCCCCTCCCGCCGGTGGAACAGGTCCGCCCCGGCCTGTGGAGCATCCCGGTCCCGCTCCCCATCCCGCTGCGCTACGTCCTCGTGTACGCGTTCGCCACCGACCGCGGCGTGTACATCGTCGACGCCGGGTGGAACACCGACGAGGCCTTCGACGCGCTCGACGACGGGTTGCAGGAAGCCGGGTTCGGTGCGGCCGAGATCCGCGGCGTCATGGTCACCCACATCCACCCCGACCACTACGGCCTCGCGGGCCGGCTGCGCGACCACTCCGATGCCTGGATCGCACTCCACCCGGCCGACGCCGCGCTGGTGCACGACCGCTACGAGCAACCGGGCGACCTCCTCACCCGCATGGGCATCATGTTGCGCCGGTTCGGCGCGCCCGAGGAGGAACTCGAGGCACTGCGCGACGCGTCGATGCCCGCGCGTCCCTTCGTCGACTTCGCGACGCCCGACGTGCTCATGGAGGACGGCGACCGCCCCGAGATCCCGGGGTGGGACCTCACGGCGGTGTGGACCCCGGGCCACTCCCCCGGGCACCTGTGCTTCTGGGAACCCGCCAACAAGTTGCTGCTCACCGGCGACTGCGTGCTCCCGCGCATCACGCCGAACATCAACCTCAACGCGCAGAGCGGCGACGACCCGCTCGGCGACTACCTCACTTCGCTCGAACGACTCGCCGACTTCGACGCCGAGGGCGCACTCCCCGCCCACGAGTGGCGCTACGACGACCACCGGGGTCGGCTGCTGGAGATCCGCGAGCACCACGAACTGCGCTTCCGCGAGATCGTCGCCGCTATCGAGCAGGGACACGAGACCGCGTGGAGCGTCGCCCCGCACATGGACTGGTCGAAGCCGTGGGACGCCATCGATCCGCTGATGAAGCGCATGGCCGTCGGTGAAGCCGCCGCCCACCTGCGCGCGCTCGCCCGGCGCGGTGTGCTCGACGAGATCGACGGCGAGACCATCCGCTGGGCGATCAAGGGCTGACGCGGTGACCCTTTCGGCCGACGACCGCATCGAGCTCCACGAGCTCGTCGCGCGCTACGGCAGCGTGGTCGACGACTGCGACCTCGACGCGCTCGGCACCGTCTACACCGAGGACGCTCGCTTCACGCTCGTGACCGCGTCCGGGCGCGAGGTGCACAAGCAAGGGCTCGCGGAGATTGGCGAGTTCCTCACCGCGTCGAACTCCACCAACGCGCACATTCTCACCAACATCACCACCGCGGTCGAAGGTGCGGGCAACGACGAACAGGCGATCCTGCGCTACCGCATGTCACCCCCACGTGGGGCAGACGACCTCTTCTCGATCGACTACCGCGACGTGGTCGTGCGCATCGACGCAGGCTGGCGCATCGCGGATCACACGATCACGATGCGACCCCTGCCCGGCAGCTAGCGCTGGGTGCCGACCACCAGGTCGCGAAACGGTGTGTCGCGGTCGACCTGCGGTTCCTTCGGGAGGCCGAGGACGCGTTCGCCGATGATGTTCTTCTGCACCTCGGTGGTGCCGCCCGCGATGCTGATGCCCGGCGCCTGCAGGAACGCGCGCTTCCTGTCCTCGGCCCCGCCGTCCCCGGCTTCCCACGCCACGCCACCGGCGCCCACGATGTTCAGCGCGAGCCCGGTGGCGATCTTGTCGAGCGCGGTGATGGCGATCTTGCCGACCGACGCCTCGGGGCCCGGAGCACGCCCGGCCTGCGCGGCGGCGCGCAGACGCGCGCCGAGCAGCAACAACGTGCGCTCGCGGAGGTAGACGTCGGCGAGCGCCTGGCGCACGAGCGGGTCGCGGTTCGCGCCACACACCTGCGCGAGCGCGACGAGGCCCTCGAACGGTTCGCTGCTCAACCCCTGGCCGCTGTTGCCGGCACCGAGCGCGGCGCGCTCGTTCATGAGCATGGTGACCGCGCACCGCCAGCCCTCGTCGACCGGACCGAGCAACGCCGTCTCCGGCAGGCGCGCATCGGTGAGGAACACCTCGTTGAAGTGCGCGCGCCCGTCGATCTGGCGCAGCGGTTTCGGGTCGACACCGGGTGTGTGCATGGCAACGACGAACATCGAGATGCCGCGGTGCTTGGGCACGTCCGGGTTGGTGCGCGCCAGCATCAGGCCGTAGTCGCAGTAGTGCGCGCCCGACGTCCACACCTTCTGACCGTTGACGACCCACTCGTCACGAGCCGAATACTGCTCGCGCACCGCACGCGTCTGCAGGCTCGCGATGTCGCTGCCCGCGCCCGGTTCGGAGAACAACTGGCACCACAGCGTGTCGGCACGCAGGAGACCGGGCAACAGCGCGCGCTTCTGTTCCTCGGTGCCGAACATGAGGATCGTGGGCGCGCACATGCCGAGCCCGATCATGAAGAGTGACGCGGGCGACTCGAAGCCCTCGGCCTCCTCGTTGAACACGCGTTGGTGCTCGGCCGTGAGCCCGGCGCCGCCGTACTCCGCGGGGAACGTGATCCCCGCGAGCCCGGCGTCGGCCAGCGCCCGCTGGTAGGCGACGGCGCGGGCGCGCGACTCGTCGTCGGTCTCACCGGGCTGGTGCCGCCCGGCCATGTGCCGGTGTTCGTCGAGGAAATCACGGCAGCGGGCGCGGAACAGGCCAAGTGCGTCGGTCACGGCGGCAGAGTACCGTCGTCGCCCATGTCGAACGAGCAGACCTTCCTCGACCTCATCGCCACGTGGGAGCACGGCCCCCGGATCTTCAACCAACGGGTACGCGAGCTCTTCAGCCACGACTGCCAGTGGATCCAGCCGGGCATCCCCACCACCACGGGCCCCGACGAGGCGATCGCCCTCGCCGACGGCATGCAGACCATGGGCATCAGCGGGATCCGCGTCATCGTCCTGGCGGTGGCGAGCAGCGCCGACGGCAACACCGTCTTCACCGAGCGGATCGACGAGATCGTCGGCCCGGAGGGAACCCTCATCGGATCGGTGCCCGTGGCCGGGGTCACGCAGTTCCGCGACGGGAAGATCTGCTCCTGGCGCGAGTACTTCGACACCGCCGCGCTCGAGCTGCCCTCCTGAGCTACTTCCGCTTCTTCTTGCGGCGCAGGAACTTGCCGCCCTTCTGCTTCTTCTCGAACTCGTCGAGGATGTCAGGGGCGGCGGAGTTCACGATCTCCTCGGCGGCGTCGAGCAGCGCGGCGATGTCCTCGCCCTGGGGCTCGGGCTCGTCGGTCGGCTCGTACCCCTTCTCCAGCGAACCGACCGCCCAGCCCGCGTCGTAGCGCCGCATCTCGAAGCCCACACAGTTCTCGGGGCAGCGCCACGGCGCCTCGGGCGCGAAGTCGATGCGGCACTTCCGCACGACCTCCCCCGATCCGTAGGTCCGGCTCTCGTAGTGCCTGCAGTCGGTGCGCATCGCCATGGAGGTCAGTCTTCCTTGTCAGCCGAGCCAGGCGTCGGCGCGTTCGAGCAGGAACCGGCTCACTTCGAGACAGCGGTCGAGCATCTCGCACGACACCGCGTCGCCGTCGCGGATGTGCAGCAGCGACACCGACTGGTGCGCCACGATCCGCAACGAACGTTCCGGGGCGTCGGTGGCCGCGGGGATCGAGTCGATCGCCGAGACCTCGAGTGGCAGATCCGGACCGCCGCTGCCGGCGAGCTCCGTGGCCAACACGAGGAGGTCGGGACCGTGGGTGAGCGGCGGCAACGCCCAGGTGAAGTTGAGCGGGAAGTGGAAGTCGTCGGGCGGATCCTCGACGTCGCCGAGTTCGATCACCGCGTCCTCGAAACCGAGCAGCACCCGGGGGTCGATCTCCAGCGACAGGTAGAGGTCGACCGGGCCCTCGCAGCCTTCCTCCGGGTGGAGGTCGACCTCCCAGTTCTGGCGCAGGGAGTAGCTCTCCACGAAGTGGCGCTCGTCGTGCACGTGGAACCCGTGCTCGACCGCGTGGTCCTTGAGGTCGGCCACGAACCCGGCGATGTCGATGACTGCCATCTACTGCTGCCCCTCCATGGCCTCCGCGGCCTCCATGACCCGGAGCCCGTCGGCCAGAGTACGGAACGCACGCCCGCGGTGCGACACCGCGTGCTTCTCCTCGGACGCCATCTCCGCGAAGGTACGCCCGTCGCCCTCGGTGGGACGGAACACCGGGTCGTAGCCGAAGCCGTCGCTCCCTTGCGGGGCCTCGACGATGTCGCCCTCGACGTTCCCGATCGCGGCGACTTCCCGGCCGTCGGGCCACCGCACCAGTGCCACCGTGGTGAACCGCGCCGTGCGCCGTTCCGCCGGGACACCCTGCAACTCCCGCAACAACTTCTGCACGTTGTCGTCATACGTCGCGTCGTCGCCCGCGTAACGCGCCGACCACACGCCCGGCGCGCCGCCGAGCGCGTCGACCTCGAGGCCGGTGTCGTCGGCCACCGCGGGCAGGCCGGTCGCCTCGACCAGCGCGACCGCTTTCAGCCGGGCGTTGTCCTCGAGGGTGACGCCGTCTTCCACGACCTCGGGCACGTCGACCGGGCGCGGCAGGACCTCGACCGCGAGACCCGCACCGAGGAGGATCTCGGTGATCTCCGCCGCTTTGTGCGGGTTGGCGCTGGCGAGGACGAGCTGCACGGGCGGCGGCCGGACTACTTGCGGCGCGGCGCCGGCGGCACCGCGGTGAGCTCGCGCTGGAGGGCGAAGATCTCGTTGATGCCACCCTCGGCGAGCATCAGCAGGTTGTCGAGCTCGTTGCGCGAGAAGGGCTCCCCCTCGGCGGTGCCCTGCACCTCGATGAACTTTCCCGCGCCGGTCATGACGATGTTCATGTCGACCTCGGCGCGCACGTCTTCGGTGTACTCGAGGTCGAGGTAGCCGAGCGCGTCGACGACGCCGACGGAGATCGCCGCGCACTGGTCGGTGAGCGGGTGGGCGCCGAGCTTGCCGGCGCCGACGAGGCGCGAGCACGCGTCGTGCAGCGCGACGTAGCCACCACAGATCGACGCGGTGCGCGTGCCGCCGTCGGCCTGGAGCACGTCGCAGTCGACGGTGATCTGCACCTCGCCGAGCACGGTGAGGTCGGTGACGGCGCGCAACGAACGGCCGATGAGGCGCTGGATCTCCTGGGTGCGCCCCGACTGCTTGCCCTTCGCCGCCTCGCGGTTGGCGCGCTCGGGCGTGGAGCCGGGCAGCATCGAGTACTCCGCGGTCACCCAGCCCTTGCCCTTGCCCCGCAGCCACGGCGGCACCCGCTCCTCGACCGACGCGGTGCACAGCACGCGGGTACGGCCGAACTCCACGAGCACCGACCCGGCGGCCATCTCGGTGAAGTCGCGGGTGAAGGTGACCGGGCGCAGCTCGTCGGGCTCGCGCCCGTCACGTCGAATTCCCACTGAGGCTCCTGTCGGGTCGCCCTTGGAAGGCGAGGCGGTGAGGGAGCTAGATCGTAGTGACGAGGTGCTGCGCAGCCAGAGTGACCGAGTCGCCGAACGCCTCGGCGCCCTCCGCGAGCACCGCTTCCCGGTCGATGAAGGGCCACAGGTGAGTGAGGATCAGGCGCTTGGCGTGCGCCTCGCGTGCCGCGTTGCCGGCCTGCCGAGCCGACAGGTGGATCGCGGAGCGCCGGTGCTCGTGGAGGTAGCTCGCCTCGGACAGCACGAGATCGGCGCCCGGCGTGAACGCGTCGACCGACCACCCCGGCCCGGTGTCGGCGGTGTACACGAATCGCTTGTCGCCGACCGCGGCCTCGACCGCGTAGGTGGGCGGCGGGTGGTCGGTGCGGGAGAAGCGCAGGTCGACGTCGCCGATGCGGTCGGTGTCGCCGTCGCCGATGGTGCGCCAGTCGAACGTGTCACCGAAGTCGGAGACCAGGCCGGCGAGTTGCCCCTCGAGCCCCTCGGGCGCATACACCGGCAGGCCCGCCACCTCGAGGCCGTAGCGCAGCAGCACGTGGAGTCCGTAGATGTCGGCGCAGTGATCGGGATGACCGTGGGTGAGCACGACCGCGGTGAGGTCCTCCGCGGCGACGTGCTGCTGCAGGTGCCCGAACGTGCCGTTGCCGCAGTCCATCCAGATCGAGGTGTCGCCGGAGCGCAGCAGGTAGCCACTGCAGGCCTCGCCGTTCGGGCCGTTGAACGAACCCGAACTCCCCAGGACGGTCAGTTCCATCACTGCAGTCTCCCAGAAGGCGCCACCTGCCCATGGCACCATCGTCCTCGGTCACCAATTGTGGGCAGTGACCGACGCAACCTCAGGACCAAGAAAGCGCACGCCGAGCGTGCGGAAGGTATCGACGGGCCCGCTCGTGAGGAAAACGTGCCGCGGGTCACGCGCACTCTCCTGAGCCCCTCTCCGGGCGGTGAGGCCCGCGTCCTCGAGCATCGACCGCACCGCGAACGCCGTCTCGTCGGCGCTCGACACCAACACGACGTCGCGACCCATGACGTCGCCGATCGTGCGGGCCAGGAGCGGGTAGTGCGTGCAGCCGAGCACCAAGGTGTCGACGTCGGCGTCGCGTACCGGCGCGAGCAGCCGCTCGGCCAGCACGTGGACCTGGTCGGAGTCGACGTCGCCGGCCTCGACGAACTCCACGAAGCCAGGGCAGGCCGCACAGGTGAGGTCGATGTCGGCATCGACCGCGGCT
>Ga0302323_100002045_pt1 | contig 16404 bp, 16 predicted proteins | sample Fen_T0_3_FD_201950 | JGI IMG/M metagenome (GOLD analysis project Ga0302323, IMG submission 201950) | Peat permafrost microbial communities from Stordalen Mire near Abisko, Sweden - Fen_T0_3 | ecosystem: Environmental > Terrestrial > Soil > Wetlands > Permafrost | place: Sweden: Abisko... | reverse complement strand
ACCTTTCTGGAGGTCACGCGCCTACGATTTAGTGTGAACAGGCCCTAGGCGAGCGCCCCTGCGCTGGGAAGACTGCACGGGGCGCGGGGCAGGCCGCGCCCGGCGCTTGCGCGGCCGTGCGTACCGGGTAGGCCGGTGCCGATGGTGGCGGCGATGCGGGTCTGGCCGATGGCTACTTCGGTTTGACCACCAGGCCGTTGGCGCCGTTGCCGTCCAGCGTGACCGAGTTGGGGTTGCCGGTGTTCGAGGATGCCGGCGCGGCGCCTTGCGGGTTCGGGTTGTTGATAGTCACGCTGACCGGCATCACCCCCTTGGCCTTGCAGGCGCCTTGCGGCTCCGCCTTGGCGCTGTAGGTCTTGAAGGCATCGGTGGAGTTCATGCTGGTGGTGCTGTAGGCGTAGTCGATCTCGAAGGGCAGCGTGCCTTGCTTCTCGATTCCGGCGCTGTCGCCGAACCAGAGCGTCAGCTTGCAGGGGCCGCTGCCCACCAGCTTGAACTTGATGCTCTTGCCGACGTCGGCGACCGCCGGCGTGGCGGTCAGGCCGGTGAGCGATCCGGGCCCTGCCGGCTGCACCGGGACGACCCTGCTCATCGAGGCGTTTGCCGGCTGGGCGCCGGTCTGAGCGGCAGGCTGGGACGCGGGCTGGGCGGCATGCGCGCCGGCCACGCCGGCCAGGGCGAACATCATGGTGGCGATACGGGTAAGTTTCATCACTGCATATCCTTTGGGTGTTTAGCCGCGTCGCCGCGGCGGGGAAAATTCATTCAGCCGGGCCGGATTGGCCCCTGCCGGCTATTTCTTGCCCTTGCCCGGGGGCACCGGCAGGGGCGCGAGCTTCATGGTGTCGAGTGCCGGGTTGCTGGTCTGCGCGTTCTTGTCCACCGACTTGTCGGCCAGTTTTCCGGCGCCGCTGCCGCCGAGTTTGGTGAAGTGGAACTCCAGCCAGTCGCTGGCGCTGAAAAAGGCGCCGCCGGCGGGTGCGAAGGTGAGCAGCTTGACCCGGTAATCGCCGCTCATATCGAGCGCGACGTTGATGCCGGCGCTGTCGATCTTGCTGCTGTAGATGTTCGCGCCGGGGGTGTAGATGGCCCAGGCGCCGCCGTTCTTGCGCTCGAACTCGATCTTGCAGCAGGTGTAGCCGTCGTCGGTCAGTTCCTTGGCCAGGGGCTGGGCGCGGATGTACACGTCGCCGGTATAGCTGGTGCCTGCATTGGGCGAGCCAAACACCGGCTTGGCCTTGTAGGGGTTGGCGGGCGCCGCCGCCGGCACCACCGGGCCACCCAGGCCCAGGCTCAGGCGCGGCAGGAAGAACTGCACCTGCTGCTCGGAGCGGTTGTGCTGCGGAATGACGCTGGGATCGTTGGCAATCTTGACGCTGGTGTCATCCATGTCGTCGACGTAGATTTCCATCTGCGCATGGTTCAGGTTCTGCCCGGCCAGCACGCCGTTGCCGGCGGCGGCCTGGGTGATCATGTCGGCGATGTTCACGTAGATGGTGTTGCCCTGCGCGGTGGAAGCGTTGATCTTCAGCTTCGGGGAGATCGAGGTCATGCCATGGTCGGTCTTGAAATTGATCCAGAACTCGCAGCAGGCCTGCCATTGCGGGTGCGTCCCGGGCAGCCTGATCTCCACCTTGAGGGCGCGCGGGTCCACCGTCTCGCCGGCCTTGGGCGAGACGATCACCGGCTGCACGGTCGGCGTGCTGTACCAGAGATGGCGGTCGGCATCGAGTTTCTGCAGCAGCATGTTCTGCGCGTTGCGGCCCAGCGTCCTGGTCAACGGCACCTGGGCGTCGCTCATCTGCCCGAGCGGTGGCGCGCCGGTGAAGTGCTGGCCCGAGCAGCTGACCGGCATGACGGTGTTGTAGATCGGGTCGCCGTTGCAGTTGGCCAGCGTGGTCATGTTGAATACCTGGCCGGCGTAGCTGAACTTGATCGCCTCGGCTACCAGGAAGTTGCTGCCGCTGCCCGTCACCTCGGCGGCGACCGTGGTGGGGACCGGAATGGCCAGGTTGATGCCGGCGTTGAGCATCAGGTTGCAGGAACCGGCGAAGCCGTAGTTGTATTTCTGCGCCACCGTGACGCTGCTGCCGCCGCCCAGGTTCTTGTTGATGTCGTCGCGGGTGAATGTGCTCAGGGCCAGGCCGCTGCAATCGATTTGCGCCTGCGCCTGGGCCGAAAACAGGCCCGCCAGCGCCAGCAGGAGCAGCGCCAAACATCGGTGTGTCATTGTGGTTCCTATCATTACTGTCCTTTGAATACATGGAGAGAGGTATGCCGCGGCGCCGTCTTCCCGCACCGCACCGCAGCGGGCGCGCCGCCGTGACGGTGCGGGCGCCAACAACCAGGCCGCGTGCCTGAAAGCCATGTTGCGTTCCTGTATGTCAGGGCCGGCATGCCAAAGGGTTCAAACAAACTCGCGCGCCAGGCCCGTGCATGCGCTTTGAACCTTCAGGCACGGGGAGGGGACCCAACTGCAGCACCCTTCGCCTGCAGGGTTGCGCTTTGCTTCGCCCGCCGGCCCATCCCCTTGTATAAACAGGACAAAAATGAAACAACGCCTGCTGCTCGCCCTGCTCTGCCTGGCCGCCCCCGCTGCCTGGGCCCAATGTGTTCCCGGCCTGCCTTGCGGCCAAACCGGCGGTGTGATCGTGCCCAAGCCGGTGGGCCCAGGCCAAAGCGGCCCGATTGCCTGCCTGGATTCGCTGGCGGCGGCCGGCTCGTCGCAACTCCACGCCGGCCTGGCCGCGGGCCATGCCTTGACCCTGGCGGCCCTGTCCAGGGCGGCGATCAGCAGCGCGCAGGTGCAGGGCGTTCCGGCCTGCAACGACGTCTGCGCCAACTACGACTTCCAGATGGGCATGTGGTCCAAATATGCGCACGCCTCGGTGGGCTACCTGTCCGAGCCTGACCATACCTTGCAGCAGGCCTGGAGCGGCAAACCAATGCCGGTGGTGCCGGGCGAAGCGCAATTCAACAGTTGCTACCCGAAGGTCAAGCTGCAGGCGGAGATTCATACCTGGTGCCCCGGCATGGGCGAGAAGATCGGCGAAGGCAATACGCGCCTGCCGAACGGCATCGACGGCATCGCGGTATGCGCAACCCCGGTGGCCGGCCTCAAGCACCTGAACTTCACGCCGGCGGAACTGGGCCACAAGCACCAATGCGCGCGCCCGCAGATCGCCGACGCTTTTGATCGCTACACCGCAGAGCGCCAGTGCCTGGACCAGGCGCTGGCGCAGGACGCCGCGGCTGCCGCGGCCAGCAAGCAGGCCCAGGCCAATCCACCCAAGCCGGTCGCGCCCGTGGTGATGGACAACCAGCCCGGCGCGCGCGTCAAGGGCAAATAGGAGTGCCCGGGGCGGCAGCGGCGCGCCGCCCTGCCATTGCCGCAGCTACTGGATGGTGCCCGGTGGGCCCGACCCCGCGGGCCGGCGCCACGAACGGCTGGCCTCCGGTCTGAAAGCTACTGTCAGCGCAGCGGCGTCGGTACAAAACGTCGAATGACTACGCACGCCGGACCACCCATGCCTGGGCCGCTCGCCCAGCCGTGGCCAGGCCTGTCAGTCTTGCGCTCCCGGCCGGGCCGGCGGATATTCGCATGCGGGCCCCGCCGGCCCGAATCCCCCGGCCTCAGTGCGGCGCGAGCAGGGTCGCGGTATTGACTGAAGGATTGCCCAGCAGGCTGGCCAGCGCCACGCCGACGGGCCCGCCATCGACCCGCACCGTGTACACCCCCAACTGGCCGGGGCCGGACACCAGCACGCCGCCCACCCGCGCCAAGGCAGCGCGCAATTGCGGTTCGGTGGTAGTGTCGCGAAACGTGATTTGCAGCAGGTTCCCCGCCACCGGCGTCACTGCCAGAGGCCGGGTATCGCCCGTCGGGTCCTGCCGGGCAAGCAGGTTGACGATCACCCCGGCCTGGGCCAGCATCACCGCGGCGGCCAGGGCCAGGGCCGGCTTGTGCCAGGCACGCCGGCGCACCGGCAGCACCACGACCTTGCCGCTTTGCTCCGCGTGCAGGCGGGCCAGCAAGGTGGCCAGCCCCTGGTCGCCAGAGCGCCGCGCCGGTTCCTCGCGCAACAGCGTGGCAAAGGACTGCAGCCAGAGCGCCTCTGCCTTGAGCCGCGGGGAACTGGCAAGCGCAGTCTGCACGCGCGCCTCGTCGGCCGCTTCCAGGGTGTGATTGACATGCCAGGGCAGCATTCTCTGGGCATGCCGCAGTCCAGCGGGCAGGGGCGCACTCATGTTGCTGCTCCATGCCCAAGCATCCTTGCCAGCCATGCCGGAGCGGCGTGCCCTGCAACAGCGAGGCTGCCGGTGATTGCCGCGGCCCGGCGGGTGCGCGCGCCGGTGCGGCGCGGGACGACGACTTTCAGCTTCACCCTGATCTCCTCGGCTGTGGCCGCCAGGGGATCCTGGCGCACTGCGTAAGCATGGTTGCGGCAAAAGCGGGCGGGTTCGCCGATTGCAGGCGAGCCCGTCCAGCCACGCCGCCGTGGCCTTGATGAGCCATGCGGACGGCGCGTTCTTGTGACATAAGTCGCATTTTTTCCACCTGCGGTTCAATCCGGAGTGCGCCGGCCACCAGGTATCGCCGTTGCACTTTCCAATGGCGCGGCGCCGGCTTGACCGCTGTCAAGCCGCCTGCGCCTGGCCGGCGGATACTGGCCCCATGCGATCGACGCCAAGGATGCCGACTTGAGCAAGGTTCTGGTCCTCCTGTACCTCATGCTGCCCGCCTATTGCGCCAACATGGCGGCGCCGTTCGCGCGCTTCTGGCCGGGCTGGAACCGGTCGATCAACCGCAAGCGCCTGGGCGAGCACAAGACCGTGATCGGCTTCGGGTTCGGGGTGCTTGCCGCGCTGCTGGTGGCATGGGCGCAGGCGCGCATCGCCTGGGCCGGCGCACTGATCGATTACGCCTGGTGGCCGCTGATCGGCCTGGCCGCCGGGGTGGGCGCACTGGGCGGCGATGCGCTCAAGAGCTGGTTCAAGCGCGCCCGCGGCATCGCGCCGGGCGCCTCCTGGGTGCCGGCCGACCAGCTTGACTTCGTGCTCGGCGCCCTGCTCCTGCTCTGGCCCTGGGCCAGGTGGGGCTGGGAGGACGTGGCGATCATCCTGGCCGTCAGCTTTGTCGGCGACATCGCCATCAATCACATTGCGTACTGGCTGCGGATCCGCGACACCAAATGGTAAGGCCCCGAGCATGAATCCACCCGGCCTGTGGTTCGCCCTGCCGGGCAATACAGATTCCGGCGCCGGGATCGCCCGCTAAAGGAGTTGACCCCGGGCGCGCACGAGCAGCGCGAGTTCGGGGAAGGCGGGCACAAGGCGCGCCGGCTGGTCGACGCGCGATGCTGCGATCTCTACCTCGTGCACATGTTGCACGGCAATGCCGGCCGGGGAGTCGACGACAGCCTGTGCCGGTTGCTTCTTTTCAGCGGCGCCCTCTAAGATGCCTGCGCCGCCGGCGGGATCAGTTCGCCGGACACGGCATTGCGCGCGCCAGGCGCTCGCGCAGGGCGGCGCCCAGGGCGGCGCTGCGCGCCTCGGTGATCGGGCGGGCGGCGTCGTAGGACACGGTTGCCGCCAGTTCGTCGGCGCCCAGTTCCTGCCGGCTCGCCAGTTGGCGGTCCAGGACGGCGAGTGTCGCTTCCGACGCGTCCTGCCCCGCGCCGGCGCGCCTCTGGATGCGTTCGCGCAACACCGCCTCCGGCGCCTGCAGGCTGAGGATGGCGCAAGGCACGCCATGCGCCCCGGCCCAGTCGCGGAAGGCATCGCGCTGGGCGCGCTGCAGGAAGGTGGCGTCGATGATCGCCGGGAAGCCGGCGCCGACGATGCCGCGCGCCAGATCCAGGAGATGCCGATAGGTTGCCTCGGTCACCGCGCCGGCGTACAGCCCGGCGCCGGGCTGCGAGCCGCTGCCGGCCTGCGCCGGCAGGCCGGCCTGACGTTTGCGCTCGACGTCGGAGCGCACCCGGATCGCGCCTATCGCCTGCAACAGGCCTTGGGTGACGGTGCTTTTGCCGCTGCCCGACAAGCCGTGGGTGAGGATCAGGGCAGGCCGCGCCGGCTGGGTCCAGGCGGTGGCCAGCGCCACATAGCGGCTCGCCTCTTCAAGCGCGTTGCGCCCTTGCGCCTCGCCCTCCTGGCGCGCGCGCAGCACGGCGATCTTGGCGCGCACCATGGCGCGGTAGATCACGTAGAAACGTAGCAGCGCCAGGCCGGCGTAGTCGCCGGTGTGCTCCAGGTAGGCGTTCAGCAGGCGGTGGCCGTAGTCGGGCCGGCCGTGCGCGTGCAGGTCCATCACCAGGAAGGCGGTTTCGTTGATCACGTCGATCCAGCGCAGATCGGCGCTGAACTCGATGCAGTCGAAAAAAGTCAGCTCGCCGGCGATGCGCGCGATATTGCCCAGGTGCAGGTCGCCATGGCACTCGCGCACGAAGCCGCCGGCCTGGCGCTGCCGGAACAGGGGCAGCAGGCGGGTGAACTCGCTTTCGGTCCAGGCCCGCAGGCGCTCTACCTCGGCGCGGTCCAGGGCCTCGCCCGGCAGTTGCAGGATGGCGGAAAAATTGTCGCGCGCCGGCTGCAGGATGCTGCGCGCCGGCGCCGGCCCGCCCTCGCTGCCGGTGGGCGTGCAGGCGGCGTGGAATTGCGCCAGGCGCCCGGCCAGGGCATCGATGTCGGCGGGCATCAGCTCGCCGCGCGCCAGCAGCCGGCTGGCCAGGGTCTCCTGGTCGAATTCGCGCATCCGCACGGCGTACTCGATGGCCGGGCCCGGCCCGCCCAATACCGGCGCCTGCGCGGTGCCGCCGATGGCGACCACGTCGAGGTAGAGGTCGGGGGCGTAGCGCCGGTTCAGGCGCAATTCCTCCTCGCAATAGAAACGGCGCAGTTCCAGGGTGCTGAAATCCAGAAAGCCCAGATTGACGGCCTTCTTGATCTTGTAGGCGTACTGGCCGGTGAGCAGCACATAGGAGATATGGGTCTGCAGCAGGCGCGCGGGCACCGCGCCTAGCCCTGCCTGCAGGACCTTGCCCAAACTCGCTATCAGGATGCCTTGGTCCGGCTCGGTCATGGGTGGGCCATGGGGTGGTCAGGCTGGTGGCGGGCTGATGAGAACCCAACCCCAGCATAGGGTGGCCGCCTCGCCCGGGGTTTGACAAAGGTCAAACCGGCCCCCCGCGCCCGGGCCATCATGTTTGCATGATCAAGAACAGACGGACTCGGCATGGCTTGGCCGTGCTGCTGGCAATCAGCGGCGGGGTGGTGATGCTTCTTGCCCCGCAAGCCTGGATAGGCGCCGTTTTCCTCGGGCTGGGCGTGGTGCTGGAGGTCATCGGCATCGCCTTGGAGCACGACTCCCGACCAGGGTAGTGCGGTGCCATCCAATTGCCCTGTCCAGCCGCTTGCGGCCGGTCAGGCGGTCTAACGCTGCCAGACGGCCAGCAGGTCCTGTGACTCCATCACCAGGCCCAGGTGCAGGGATACTATGGACAGGGCCGCCGCTTCCAGCTTCTCGTCGGTGCCGCGCACCAGGTCGCGCAGCACGATTACCCGGTAGTTGTGGTTGTTGGCATCAAAAGCGGTGTTGAGCACGCAGCAGTCGGTGAAGCCGCCGTCCAGCACCACGGTGCTGATGCGCTGGTTGCGCAGCAGGAAATCCAGGTCGGTGGGATAGAAGGCCGAGAGGCGGCGCTTGTTGGCCACCAGCATGTCGCCGGGCTCGACCCGGGTCATCAGTTCGGTCCAGCGCGAGCCTTCAAGCGCGTGTTCGGGCGCGCCGGGAATCTCGCCCACGTAAAGCGGAAAGGTGCGCCGCCAAGCCGCCGGTATCCCCTTGGTGTCATCCTCGCCGCCGGCACGCAGCACCGACTTGACGTGGACGATGCGCACCCCGAGGGCGCGCGCCTGGTCGTGGAAGGCATCGAGCGGCGCGATCAGGTCACGGGCCCGCGGCGCAGGACAGGGGCAGTCGGGCGAAGGGTCGAGGTGGCCGCGATGCATGTCGATGGAGATCACCGCGGTGGTCGCGGGGTCCAGGTAATCGGCGAACTCATCACCCAGTTCGCGCGGCTGTTCATAGACGAAAGCGCGCATGTTTAGCCTCTTTCCTCACGGACAAATGGCTGGCCGAGGGCGCCGGGCTCGTTGTCCGCGCCGCTCTTGGCCAGCGCCACCCACACCATCACCCCCAGGGTGACCGCATACGGGGTCATGAGCACGAAATACTGCGGCAGCTTGACCCCGGCGGCAGCGAGTTGCGGAATCAGTGCCTCGATGCAGCCGAATAGCAAGGCCCCGGCCAACGCACGCCAGGGCGACCAGCGCGCGAAAATCACCAGGCCGACGGCGATCCAGCCGCGCCCGCCGGTCATGCCGGCGACCCACAGCTTGGTGCTGTAGACGGACAGGTAAGCACCGGACAGGCCGACCAGGGCGGCGCCGGCGACGATCGCGCCAAGCCGATACCATCCTACCGACAGGCCGGCTGCATCGGCGGCCTGTGGATTTTCACCGACCGCGCGCAGGCGCAGGCCGGTGGTCGAGCGGTTGATGAACAGCGTGACGAGGATGAACACCGGCACCGTCAGATACACCACGATGTTCTGGTGAAACAGGATGTGGCCGAACAGCGGAATGTCGGCCAGCGCGCCCAGGGGCACGGCGCCGGTGCCGATGATCGCCTGGTTGGTCCAGTTAAGCAATGTGCCGAGCAGGCTGGAGAGCCCCTGGCAGAAAAACACGATGGCCAGGCCGGCGATCACCTGGTTGACCCGCAGGGTGATCACCATCAGCGCGAACAACAGGGAAACCACGGCCGCCGCCAGCATGGCCAGGAACAGCGAGATGCCGGCCGCGCCGAACGCGAGCTGGGCGCCCACCCCGACCAGGGCGCCGATCAGCATGTAGCCCTCGGCGCCCAGCGAGAGCACGCCGGAGCGCTCGGTGAGGATCAGGCCTAGCGCGGCCAGCGCATAAGGAACGGCGAAGTCGGGCGAGTTGGCCAGCCAGTTGAGCAGCACGTCCATCAGGCGCCCCTGCCGACCACCGGACGCAGCCGGTGGCGGATGAAAAAGTCGGAGCAGGCCACGCAGATCACGATGATCGCCTGGATCAGTTGCACCATGGAAAACGGGATCTGATAAAACACCTGCAGGCTGCGGCCGGTGACGAACAACCCGGCGATCAAGATCGCCACCACCGATGCGGCCAGCGGGTTGTTGCGCGCCAGGAAGGCGATCAGGATGCCGGAGAAGCCGTAGCCGGTGTAGAAGGACTGGGTCAGCCGCCCCTCCTGGCCGGCGGCGACCACAAAGCCCGCCACCCCGGCCAGGGCGCCGGAGACCAGCACCGCGGTAAGGGTCATCTTGCGCACCGGCACGCCAACCGCGTCGGCCATGCGCGGATTGGCGTTGACAAAGCGCAGGTAGAGCCCGGCGCGGCTGATGTCGACAAACCACCAGGCGAGCAGCGCCACGAACAGCGCCAGGGGAATCGCGCTGGACAGGCCGGCGAACACGTCGGGCAATCGCTCGAAGGCGCGGAACTGCGGCGAATGGGGGAAATTGTCCTTGGTATCTTTCCACGCACCGTAGACCAGGTGGAGCAAGAAGTTGCTTGCCAGGTAATTGAGCATCAGGGTGGAGATGATTTCGTTCACCGACAGGCGCAGCTTGAGCAGGGCCGGGCCCAGCGCCCACAGCAGGCCGGCGCTGGCGGCGGCGGCGAACATCAGGGGCAGGCGCGTGGTTTCCGGGCCGATCTCGTAGAGAGAGATCGCGGTGGCGGCGATCGCGCCGAATATCATCTGCCCTTCCAGGCCGAGGTTCCAGAAGCGGGCGCGGAACGCGATCGAGGCGCCCAAGCCTATCATTATCATGGGCGCGGCCTGGAACAGCACGGCCTCGAAGTTCTGCTTGTCGAAAAAGGTCTGCATCACGAATTCGTTGAGCAGGTCCTTCGGCGCGATGCCGGCAGCGATCAGGATGGCCGCGGAGATCGCCATCCCGGCCAGGATGGCGATGGCCAGGATCAAGGCCTGCCAATGCCAGGCGAGTTGCTGGCGGATTTCTACGGTGAATCGGCGGCTGGCCAGGGGCACGCGGCGCGCCGTTCTTGCAACCCCGCTGGTAGCCTCGTTGGTAACCGCGCTGGCGACCCCGTTAGCACCCTCGTCTGCACCCCCGGTTGCGCCCGCATCAGCGACCCCGGACGGCCCAACATCCGGCGACGGCACGGTGCCGGGCGGTGTCGCTGCGGCGGACGGAGGTGCACCCGGTAGGGCCAATGGATTCATGTCAGGCACGAGTTCAGGCATGGTCCACCATCGCCTGGCCGATGGCCTGGCGCTCGGCCGGCTGGCCGAACTCGGCGACGATGCGCCCGCGCGCCATCACGCCAATGCGGTCGGCCAACGACATCACCTCGTCCAGGTCTTCGCTGATCAGCAGCACCGCCGCGCCCGCATCGCGGGCGGCGAGCAGGCGCGCATGCACCTCGGCGCTGGCGCGCACGTCCAGGCCGCGGCTCGGGCTGTGCGCCAGCACCAGCTTGGGCTGCTTGGAAAATTCGCGCGCGATCACCAGTTTTTGCGCATTGCCGCCGGAGAGCAGCGCGGCCTTCTGGCGAATCGAGCGCACCCCCTGCACGTCGAACGAGGCCACCGCCGCCTTGGCGTCGGCTTCCATGGTCGAGCTGGCCAGGCGCCAGGCCGAGCCATAGCGGCCGGTGTGCACCTGGCCGATGCCGAAATTCTCCGCCACCGAGAGCGCGCCCGAGAGCGCCACGCCGTAGCGGTCGGCCGGGATGGTGGCGATATGCATTTCGCGCCGCGCGCTGGTGGATGCCGCCTTCAGGTCGCCCAGGCCTTCCAGGCGCATTTCGCCTTCGAGCGCGCCGGGCAGCCCCATGATGGCGTTGGCCAGTTCACTTTGGCCGTTGCCGCCCACCCCGGCCAGGCCATAGATTTCGCCGGCGCGCACTTCCAGGCTGACCCCAGCGAGCGCCTGGCGCCCGCTGCCCGCGGACTTCAGGTCGCGGATCGCCAGGCGCACCTCGCCGGGCGTGCCGGTGCCGCGCTTCGGCGTGGTGACCGCCTCGCCCACCGTCAGGCGCACCAGCTCGGCGGCCGGGGTCTGTTTCGGGTCCACGGTCTTGATGGTGCGGCCGCCGCGCATCACCGTGACCTGGTCGGCATAGGTCTTTACGTCGGCCATCTTGTGGGTGACCAGGATCACCGCCGAGCCGCGCCGAGCCAGTTGCTGCACGGTGGAGAGCAGGCGCTCGGACTCGGCGTCGGTGAGCACCGCGGTGGGCTCGTCCAGGATCAGGATGTTGGCGCCGGCCAGCAGCACCTTGAGGATTTCCACCCGCTGCTGCTCGGCCACCGAGAGCAGCGCGGTACGTTTGAGGGGGTCGATCTCGAAACCCAGCTCGGCGGCCATGGCGCGGATCGCCGTTTCCATCTGCCTGAGCTTGGCGCGAAAGCCGCCGTCCACGTGGCTCAGGGGATTGCCGAGCAGGATGTTTTCGGCCACAGTGAAGGGCCGGACCAGCTTGAAATGCTGGTGGACCATGCCGATGCGGTGCTTGGCGGCGTCGCTGGGGCCGGCCAGGCGCACCGGGTTGTCGTCGACCATCATCCGCCCGGCCTCGGGGGCATACAGGCCGGCGGCGATGTTCATCAGCGAGCTCTTGCCGGCGCCGTTCTCCCCCAGCAGGGCGTGCACCTGGCCCCAATGCGCGGCGAAGCTGGCGTCATCTAAGGCGACAAAGCCGTCGAAGGTCTTGCGTATGCCCGTCAGTTCAAGCGCGACGGGCATCTCAGGCGGAGGTGGCTGGGTGGTTGGGCATGGCTAGGCAGTGGCAGACTCGGACTTCAGTCTCCAAGGATTAGCAATATCCAGGCCGGTTTGCCCCAAAGCGGGGCGGAGGTGCGTCTGCAAGCGGCTCGGCGGCGCACCCGCCGGACCACCCGGCCAGCCTGCCGGCGGGGTGTCCGTAGCCGCCCTGCTTTCTCAGTCGCGCGCGCGGACCACGGCCTCGACCTCAATCAGGAAGCTTTCCTTGACCAGGCGATCGACCACCAGCAATGTGTTGGGTGGGTAGACCGGTGTCTTGAACAGCTTAGGGAACAGGGCGGCGCGCAGGGGCATGAACTTGTCGATGTCCTGCGAGTGCACCAGGTAGGTGGTGAACTTGATCACGTCGTTGTAATCCAGGCCGACGGCATGGAGCACCGCGCCCAGGTTGTCGAACACCTGCTGGAACTGCTTCTCGAAATCGTGCACGCCGACCACCCCGCCATCGGCGCCGACGGCAAGCTGGCCGGCGACGAAGATCAGCTCCCCGGCCTTGACGCGGGTGAGATGGGAATACAAGCCCTGCGCCGGCGGCGCGCCTGGCGGGTTGAGGTATTCGACGCCTGGGTTCATCCTGGTCTCCTGTGATGGGGTCTTTTGAATGGGTCTGGGGCGCGGCGGGAATGCGCAGCCCGGCGCGGCTTTGTACGGCCTTGCAAACCCGGAATGCCCGCGTTGCTGGGTGACCGCAACGCGCGGCCGAAGCCTAGCTTACTGTACCGGAATCAGGGCGCCTCGCCTCGGTTGATTAGCGGCGGGCAACAAAAAGGGGAGGCTTGCGCCTCCCCCGGATCAGTCGTGCGGTCCTCAGGCGCGGCGAACCGATGCGCTGCGCACCGACTCGCTACGCCATCCCCCACCTACTTCTGCGCGGTCACACCAGCTACATACCAATCCATTTTCCACAGGTCGCCGTCCGACAGCACGGCACCGGCGGCCACCCTTTCCTTGCCGTCCTTGTCCTTCAGGGGACCGGCGTAGATCTCCTTGCCCTTCATCAGCGCATCGCGCTCTTTCATGATGATGGCGGCCTTGTCTTTCGGCACGGCCGGGCCGCAGCAGGCGATGTCGGTACCGCCGGCGGACATCGGGATGAAGGCGCCGTATTGCGCGGGCTTCCAGCCGCCGGCCATGATCTTCTTCAGTTCTGGGGCGAGGAACTTGTCCCACACCCAGACCGAGGAGCACACCGTCGCCTTGGGGGCGAACTGGCGCATGTCGCGGTGGTGGCCGGTGCCGACCTTGCCGCGCTCCTGCGCGACGATCTGCGGGGTCGGGGTGTCGACGTGCTGGCCGAGGGCATCGGCGCCCTGGTCGATCAGCGCGGTGGCGGCGGCGCGTTCTTTCACCGGGTCGTTCCAGGCGCCGGTGTAGATCACGGTGGTGGTGGCATTCGGGTTGATCTGCTGGGCGCCCAGCTGGAAGGCGTTGACGGTCCAGATCACCACGCCGAAGGGGTTGGCGGCAACAAAGCCGAGCTTGCCGGTCTTGGAGGCGGCGGCGGCGGCCATGCCGCACAGGTACTGGCTCTGGTAGGTGCGGCCGTAGAAGGACTCGAGGTTGGGGCCGTTGGTGGTGCCCGAACCGTTCAGGAAGGCGACGTCCGGGTACTTGGCGGCCAGTTCCTTGAAGGCATCGGAATAACCGAAGGCGGTGCCGATGATGATGTTGGCGCCGCGCTGGATGAACTTTTCGGCCGCCGGCTTGATCGCCGAGGCGTCTTCCGGCACCTTCTCGACGTAGGCGATCTTCATGCCGATCGCCTTTTCGGTCTTGATGCGCGCCTCGTCAAAAGCCTGGGTCCAGCCGCCGTCGTTCTTGGCATCGAAATACAGCATGGCGATTTTCGGCGGCCCTTTCAGGGTGAAGCCGTCGGCCAGGGCCTGGCCGGACAATCCGGTCAGCGCCAGTGCCGCAAGAAAAAGCGAAACCCATTTGTTTTTCATCATTGGTCCTTTCGGTGGAATACAGGGAACAAAAATCGCGTGCTGCAACGGGCGTTGGCGGGGCGCGCGAGCGCCCTGCTGCGCGGATCAAGCGCCGCGCTTACATCGCTTACATCATGTAATTGATCCGGAACACGTTCTGCTCGGGGTCGAGCAGCACCGCCTGATACCAGTGGTAATAGGTCTCGTAGGGCGGCTTGATCAGGGTGGCGCCGCTGGCCACCGCCACCGGCACCATGCGGTCCACGTCATCCTTGCCGTCGACGTCGATGTTGAGCAGGAACTTGACGCCGCGGGTGTCCGAATATTCCGACAAGTGCAGCAACTCGTAGGCGTCCAGGGCGTTGAAACCCAGGCTGCTCTTGCCGGTATCGACACCGCGAAAGATCGGCGAGCGGATCGCCTCGATCTCGGTGAAACCGAACACCTTCATATAGAAACCGGACAGCGCGACCACATCGCGCGCGAACACATTGACGTAGGAAAGATGGGCCATGCCTGGAGTTGCTCCGGAAGCGATGCGGGGTGGGACGATCAGGCCGGCGCGGCTACGCTGTCGGCCGCGCTATCCGCGAAAGTAGTCTGCTTGACGAACTTGTTGCGCAGGTGGTCCCCTGATGAAATCGGTTCGTACTTGGGAGCTTCCCCCGCGGCCAGGCAACCGGGGAGACAACTCACCATGGCGTCGTAATTGGGCTGGTGGAAAAACACCAGCGACTGGCGCAGGCTGTCGCCGGCCTTCTCGCGCGGCGGGTTGGCAACGCGGTGCAGGGTGGAAGTCCACTGGTCGTTGGTCCACTGCATCATCAGGTCGCCGATGTTGACCACGAACGAGTTCGGCACATAGGGCACGTCGACCCACTCGCCAGCCTTATTGCACACCTGCAGGCCACCCGGCTTGTTCTCGACCCGAACGATGGTCAGGCTGCCGTAGTCGGAGTGGGCGCCGGCGCGCAGTTGCCCAGGCTCCGGCTCTTCGAGCTGGTTCGGGTAGGAGAGCACGCGGAACATGCTGATGTGCTTGTCTATCTTGTCCTCGAAAAAATCTTCCGGGAGCTTGAGTCCCAGGGCGAAAATCTTCATCAGGTCCGACGACAGTTTGGACATGACGCCGAAATACTCGGACCAGCTTTCCTTGAAGTCGGGAATTGCCGGCCAGATGTTGGGAGCGAAATGCGGGCCGGCGGCCGGGCCGTTGTAATAGGGCTCGTCGGGCGGATCGATAGGGCCGATGGAGAAGGACTCTTTCAGGTCGCCCGGGGTCTTCTTGCCCAGGCTGTAGGAGAGCCCCTCGTCGCCGACCGCGCTGTAGGCGCGCACCTGGTCGTCCTTGGGCCGCCTGAGCGCCTGCTTTTGTTCCAGCGGCAACTGGAAAAAGGCACGCGAGGTGTTGTCCACCCGCGCCATCAGTTCTGGGGGCACGCCGTGGCCGGTGATCACCAGAAAGCCGATGTCGCGGCAAACACGGTCAAGTTGTTCGCCCAGTTGCGCACGCCCGGCAGCCGACCCCGCGTAGAAGGGGGAAATGTCGACGATGGGCACTGAGAGCAAAGTCATGGCGGTAGCAATCGAAGTCGGAACCCGACTCAACAGGCAAATTGCGTGCCATTGGCATAGAGAAGATGCCGGGCCGGTATTGGGCGCTATGCCAACTCGGCGGGGGCCGGCTACCGTTGTGCACCGCCGCTCGCGCCAAGATGGCGCAGGGCGCGCCGCGCGACGCTGCCCATCCCGGACAGGTGCACCCACAAGTGCAGCCATTTGCGTAGTCCGGTCGCATCCTGGTGGCGCGGGCACTTTGACGGTGCGCCGCCTGGCGACACCACGTGCAGATTCGGTGCATGCGCGACCGCGCCCAGTCCAACAAGCAGTTCCTGGCCCGCGCCAGGAAAACAAATTTCCGATGTCGCGAACCGGTTTGGGCTAGTCGCGCCTCTTATCCGGTATGCGCACGCCGTGCGTCGATGTCTTCAAGGAGATTGCCGTGTTCTATGTGAAGAATGTACCGGGATGGGAACGGGTTCTGCGGGTCGCGGCGGGCCTGCTGATGATCGCTTGCGGGCTGCTCGGCCTGACCGGCCTGCTGGTCGGCTACCTGGTGGCGGCGGCCGGGGTGGTAACCATGCTGACCGGCTTTTTCGGCATTTGCCCGATGTGCGCCATGGCGGGACGTAAACTGTCCGGCCCGAAGTGATCCAGGCTGGACCACGCTGATGCCCGCCAAATACGATCTGCGCCTGCTCGAATCGGCACGCGGCGGCGATGCGGCCGCGATTACCGCCCTGCTCGCCGTCTCGCAGCCGGACATCCGGCGCTATGCGCGGCGTAGCTGCCGCGCCGACGACGTCGATGACGCGGTCCAGGAGGCCCTCTGGCTGCTGCAGCGTCGGGTCGGCAGCTTGCGCGCCCTGACCTCCTTCGCCGGCTGGCTGGTGGCGGTGGTACGGCGCGAATGCCTGCGCCTGGCGCGGCGCCTGGGCGGCCAGTGGGTAGACAGCGAGGTGATGGACAACGACCTGCGCTTTGCGCAGCAGCCGCAGGACGACTTGCGCATCGACCTGGCGCGGGCCATCGAGTCGCTGCCCGAACAC
>Ga0302323_100002042_pt1 | contig 16409 bp, 10 predicted proteins | sample Fen_T0_3_FD_201950 | JGI IMG/M metagenome (GOLD analysis project Ga0302323, IMG submission 201950) | Peat permafrost microbial communities from Stordalen Mire near Abisko, Sweden - Fen_T0_3 | ecosystem: Environmental > Terrestrial > Soil > Wetlands > Permafrost | place: Sweden: Abisko... | reverse complement strand
GCAGACGACCCGGCAGGTGGAGCTTGACCGGGGCAAGTGGAGCAAGTCGGCAATGACCATCTTGCTGCGGGGCTGCCGAATTCACATGGCCAACAACCGGCGCAAGATCGACACGCGTTTCTTCGCCACGCCGGTCTCGTCGGTCGCCGCCAAGCAGAAGGGGCGCGACGTGGAGATCCGCATCGCCTTGCGAGAGCCCGCGTCGGCGGATCCTCGCAACCAGGCAGGACCCGATGGTACCCAGTTCGTCGTGCTCGACTTCCCTCCCGGCAAGGCCGCGACCGAGCCGAGTGCTTTGCAGGACTTGGCCCGAGGGGCCGAAATGCAGGACGGAGACCGCGCGTTTGGCGGAGACGCGGCTGACTCGGGCTCGCCCAAGACCAGGAAGGCTGGCAAGCCCGGTCTGAAGGCAGCAGCCCAAACGTCCGAATAGGACTTCGTGCCGACAAGGAGTTCATCAATGAAACGAGCTTGTGGATTACGCTTTGCAGGCGCCGTCGTCGGATTGGGATTGGCGCTCGCTTGCGTGGGCTGCTCGAACGACTCGAATCCGGTGCTTGCTCCCGCCGTCGTCGGCATCGACGGTGGCATTGGCGACCGAGGCGTACAGGTCATCCCCGACGCCGCGCCCATCGACACCAAGCCGACCTTCCGTGACGCTGCTGATGTGGCCACCGATTCCCCCGTCGGCCCGGACAGCCTGGGCGACGCGCCGATGGGCATCGACCTTGCGCCGCCGCCCAGGGTCGCAGTAACAATTCTCTACCCGACCCCGACGGCGGATGCCGTGGACGGCGGAACCAAGGTCGGCGAGACTGTCGACGGTGGCGCGGCAGCTATCGTGATCAATGCCGCCAGTCGGTTCGCACCCAAAGTCAGCGTCGAGGTCGAATCGCGCGGGGGCGATCCCACGACCGAAGTTTTGACCTTGGTGATGGCCAGACTGACGGCCGCCAAGGGGACCATCGCGGTCGCTTCGGTCAAGCTCAACCAGACGCAGTATACGGTGTTGCCCGAGTCGACCAGCAAGAGTTACCTGTTCTCGGATACGCCACTCGACTTGGGCAAGGTGCCGAGCGGCTACTACGATCTGACCGTCGACGCGACCACCGCGGGCGGAAACACGGCCAGCGCGTCGGTCTCGATTTACGTCGATGGCGGGCCCTCGATAACCTACCTGCAACCGGCCGATGGGGCGTACGTGAAGGGCTCGGTGCTCGTGACCGCCATCGTCAGCGACAGCCAGGCCGGCGTGGCCAGCGTTACCTTCTCGGTCGGCCAGACTGAGTTGCCCGCCAGCGCGATCTCGAGCTCGGGCGTGCAGTACACGGCCACGATCGACTTTGGCAGCTTCGAGCCGCCCCTCGACGGTCCTCAGGTGGTCACCGTGACTGCCATCAACGGCAACGGCATCACGTCTCTCGCCACGCGGAGGTTCACGGTGGACAACACCGGGCCCGACATCACCGGAACCAAACCCGCCAACGGAGACTTGATCGGTAAGATTCTCACCATCGAGGCCAGGGTGACCGACCCGGCGGGCGTGATGCCCGGCTCGGTCGTCGCGGTGGTCGCCCACGGCGACATCCATTTCGAGGTCGACCTGGTGAAGGGGGAAGACGGTCTGTACCGGCAAATCTTCGACACCACGCAACTTCCGGAATACGCGATCTTCCCCAGCATCTCCTTCCGGGCGCAAGACATTCTCGGCAACCAGTCCTCTGTGGGCTACCTGGTTTCTCTCGACAACACGCCGCCCATCGTCGACTTGGATCCCCCCACGAATTTCCGCCTGTACAGGAAGGACGGAACTTGCAGTTGGCCGTTCGACCCAGTGGGTCCCGACGCCATCGACGACGGCTCGATCGTCAACCAGCTCTTCGACATTCGGGCCCGCATCGAGGACGAGGGAAACAAGCCGCTCACTGGTACTCTCGACTTCGTGACCATCTCGGGCGTCGATCCCGCGTCGGTCAAGGTGCTGATCCTCGACGACACGACCATGCCGCTGGTGGTGGATACGTCCGATCCGCCGGACGGCATCTGCGACGACGTCAACCCCGAGTTGATTCCCTCGGTCTCTCCCCAGTCGTCGAAAGATGCGCAACTGCTCGACATGGTCTCTCTGCCGGCGAATTCGGGAGCCGGGGATTTCACCTACGAGCCGGGGTCGTCGTGCACCGGGACCGAAGCGAACCATCCCGATCCCTTCTGCAAGACGACGTACAGCGCCCTCAAGGGCGAGTACATGACGTACTCACTCGGGTACAGTGCCAACCTCCCATCCATCTGGAGCATCGGTCCGGTGACCGGTGACGGCCTGCAGTGCGCCGGGCGCCAGTTTGACGCTTCCAACAACTTGCGGGACGGCTGGGCATGCGTGGCCGCTGTCGCATCCGACAAGCTCGGCAACAAGCAAGTCTCTCGGCCGATTCGCATCTGCGTGTCGGCTCAGACTGGCAGCACGGCTTGCACGCCGACCGCAATGGGCGGCGCTCCGCTGGCCAGCGTAACGATTCCGGATTCGACTTCCGGCAAGATCGGCTTCGTCAGCGGTGCACCGCTCTTGAACCGGGCCGGCACCGCCCTGAAAGACGGCGAGAGCGTGATCTTCTCGGGTCTCGGGCCTGCGACGCTGGCGATTGTAAATGGCACCCATCCGGTGACGCCGACGGATGCCACCGGCAAGTCCTTCACTATCGCCGATCTGCGGATTACTCCACCCACGCTTCTTCTTGACAACCTCGACGGTGGCTCGCCTGTATCGCAAGGATACGTGGGCCTCGTGCTCACGGATGGTGCGCTCATCCACGTGGTGACACCGGCCGCGAAGTCGCTGGACCCGGCCTTCCAGGGGCAAGTCATCGTCTCGAACGCCGGTCTCGCAAGCGGGGTCAGGTGGTCGGTGACCAACCTCCAGCCTGCCGGATTTGACCTCGTGGGTTCGACGGTCAAATTCACGGGTGGGGCAGTCGCACTGTCCAATCTGCCGGATTGTACCGGCACCATCATCAAGCAAACCAACGGGCTCGCGCCCAAGGTCGACGGCTCCAAGCCTTGCACGCAGTGGCGCACGTACCCTCTGCGCGAGGGCAAGCAGCTCTGACGCCTTCTACCAGGCTTTGATGTCCAGCCCGCGGGCGACGCGCTCGCGGGTGCGGGCAGCCGGTTTTCCGTACCAAGCGGTCTTGGCGGCGGGGGCAGCTTCGAGCTGGAACGGGATGAAGAGCAGCTTCAGGAATCGGTTGCGGCCGATGCGCTCCCAGCCAACGAGCCCCAACAAGGCTTCCCACATGTAGTCGCCTGGGCGCTTGATCTGGGACTCCCAGAACGGGAACACGAACAGGTGCGAGGTGCCTGCCTCGCTGGCGAGGCCCTTGCTATAGTAGATGTTGGGGAAGATGTACGTGCTGTCGGCCGTCGGTCGGCGGACATTGAAGTAGATGGGGAACAGCACCGTGGTCGCACGGTCGGGGCTCCAGAAGCGCCAATACAGCGGGAAGGCGATGGTGGTGGCGTCGGTGGGGCTGCTGTACCGGAAGAACAGCGGCGCGATGGTGGTGGACTCGGCCGTGGTCTCGTTGCGGTAGCGGAAGTAGAGCGGCAACACCACGCTGAGGCGGCTCTGGTGGTAGGAGTGGAAGTCGTAGAACAGCGGCAGTCCGAAGGTGGAGGACGAGGTGACGTTGCTCTTGTGCCAGAAGAGCAGAAACCATGAGCTGAGCGAGCGCTCGGGGCTCTTGCGGGAGTAGTGCAGAAGCGGCGGCACGACCAGGGTGCGCGTGTCGGTCAAATTGTTGTGATGGTAAAACCACACCGGAAAGAAGGTGTGGAAGCTGCTTTGCGCGCCGCTGCCGCGGACGAAATTGAGGGCGTACCACCACGTGTTGTCGCCGGTGTGGCGATAGCCGAACGGCAAGGTCAGCAGCGTGGAGGAGGTGGGCGAGCGCTGCTGGTAGAAGAACGGCATGAGCGCGTTGCTCGCGGAGCCCTTCTCGTGGTCGCGCGAGTACCAGGCCACGGGCAAAAGGCCGCGGGTGCGGTCGCTGCCCGTGTTCGACCAGTAGAGCGGCCCCGCCAGGGTAGTCGACGTGTTCTCGACTTGGTCCGCGAAGTGCCAATACAGGGGAAATCCGACGGACGTGCTGGTGTTCTTCGTGCGCGACTGCCACCAAAGCGGGAGGGCCACGCGGAACATGCCGTCGCCGTCGCTTCGCTGATAATAGAGCCACGAGACCACGCGGCGGGTACCGTTTGCGTGGTTCGTGTGGGTGAGGTAAAGCGGCGTCACCGTCATGCTGCGCTTTTGGTTTTGCAGCGACAGGTAAAGCGGAATCAGCCCGGCAGACTTTCCGGCCGGCGAATGGTGCGTGAAGTACGGGCCGACCATCGTGGTGTGGCTGGTGGGCGACTTCGACAGCCAGAGCAGCGGAAAGAACGTGTCGAGTTGGTAGCCGTCCTGGCGGCGCAGGCGGAAGAACGTCGGAAAGACGTAGCTACCTTGCTCGGTGGCATTGCGATACCGGGCCCACAGCGGAAACAGCGCTCGGGCTTCGTGCCCGGGGCCATCGAAGGCCACGTAGGGGCCCCACATACGGGTTCGCTCGCCGGTATCGAGCTGGGTGTGGTCGAGATAAAGCAGCGGTACCGTCCGCGCCGAAACCGTGGGGGTTTGGTACCAGAGGTACGGCCCCACCAGCCCCACCTTCCGCTCGGGTGTTCGCGACCAAGCCGCGACCGGAGAGACGAACGTCGTGCTCTGCGGGTCACGCCGGTAATGGAAGAGCGGAAACAGGGTCAGGCTGGTTTCATCGGCGCCACCGGGCTTGGCGCCGCGGCGGTAGTGCAAGAGCGGGAAGAACGCGTCCGTGGTCTCATTGCCGTGGCGACGGTGCAGGTAGTTTGCGACGACGGTGGTCGTGCGATCCTTCGCGTCGTCCCGGAACCACCAGAACAGCGGGAATAAAGCAAAGTGACGCGCTTGCCCGCCACCGCCCCAGAAGAACAGCGGCAGGATTCCGGCCGAGTAGCCTTGCCGGTCCTGGCTCCGGAAGTACAGCGGCGCCACCGTGGTCGAGGTCCCGCTGCGCTCATCGGTGAGGTGCCAATAGAGCGGAAACTGTATGCGGTAGCTTTCGCCCTGGTCGTGTCCCGAAAAGTAGAGCAGGGGAAACACTGCCGTGTTCGACGACAGCTTGTCGGACGACGTGTAAAACAGCGGAAATAGCGCCGTGGTGCTGGTTTCGGCGCTGCGGAATCGCCAGAAGAGAGGAAACACGATGGCGTGTGAACGGTCCTTGTGACTGCCAAAGAAGGCCAGAGGGAAGAGTCCGCCGCTCGCCCCCCCGTCCGAGAACTTTCGGTAGTACGCCCACAGGGGAAAGATGCCCGCTGCGGTCAGCTTTTCATCGGGGGCGTTGCGACGGAAATAGAACGGCAAGAGTGAATGGGCGATCGCACCCGAGGCGCGCTCACGGAAGCGCCAGAACAGCGGAAACAACGCGTGCGTGGTGCCCTGCGGATCGTTGCGCTGGTAGTACGGCCCGACGACGGTCGTGGTCGCATCGCCGGGGATGTCGTGGTGGCGAAGATAGAGCAGCTCGAAGTCGGTCTCCGAGGTCTTGTCCCGCCAGTAGAGCATGGGCGGCACGAGCATCGTGAGGTAGCGTGCGGCTTCTTTGTCGTCGCGCTGATACGAGCCCGTCGGCCACAGATGGAAAACCTTGGCGCCGCTATCGCTGCTCTTGCGGAAATAGAAGGGAAGGGCCAGTTGCCAGCTCGAGCCGTTCGCCCGGTTGGCCGACCACCAGCCAAGCAGCGCGAAGGTTCCGAAGCTCGTGTCGCCGCTGCGGAAGTGAAAGAGCGGCGGCATGATGGTGGTGTTCGCGCCGGGCGAGCGGAAGCTCCAGAGGAGCGGGAACAGAACATCGTAGTTCGATTCTTTCGACCGGCCATACCAGTAGAGCCACAGATAGGCGCCGTTGGTGTTACTGCCTTCGCCGGAAGCGTACCCGAGCCACGACACGAAGTTGCCGCCGTCCTTGTGCTCGTTCCGATAGAAGATGGGCAACGCGAGCAGACTCTTGTCGTCGCCGGTGCGCCAATAGAAGTTCAGCGGCGCGGCCCAAGTGAAAGCGGATTCCTTCGAGCGCTTGGAGATGGCAAGCGGGAACAGCAAATCGAACTTCGAGCTCGGCGTCCGGCTCCAGTAGTAAAGCAAAAGCCACATGCCGAACGCGCTGCCGTGGTCCGGATCTCCGACCCGGAAGGACAGCAGCGGCGGGGCCGCCCAGCCGAACTTGGTCGACAGGTAGAAGAACGGCCAAACCGCCCACGAACGGGCGTCGGGTTGTTTCGTGTATGCGAAGGGCGGGATGACCAGGACCACGCGCTGCTTGAGGTAGTCCTCCACGCGCCAGTAGAACGGGGCGAGGATCTTGGTGTGGCCCTCTTGGCTCCAGAAGTGGAAGTACAGCGGGGCGAGCACGCGATGGCCGGGCGTCCCGCGCTGGGAGAAATAGAACGGGATGACCGAGGTGGCGCGCCCCTCTTTGCGGTACAGCAGGATATCGATGGGGCGTTCGAATGCCTGACAGGTGCCGCTCTCGCAGATGGTGCTCACCGGGCACTCATCATCGCGGGCGCAGGCCTGGGCGGTTGTGGCCGCCGGCTTGGGCGGCTCAGCTTCGGATTTCTTCGCGGCCGTCGGCTGCGAATCGGGTGCTCTGGCCGTGGCTCCTCCCCCGGCGCCCTTCGAAGCAGCCTCGGGCTCGGTTAGGGACGTGGGCTTGCCTGGGGCGGGCGCTTCTTCCGCCTGTGCCACGTGAAAGGGCGAAAACTGGCTTGCCGCCGGCCGTGCGAACGGACTCAGGTTGGCCGCGGCGAGGCTGGCGCAAGGTGCGATCCAGCCAGCGGCCAGCCCCAGGGTGACGGCCAGCAGACTTGTTGGTAGGCGGTGCTTTTTCATCCGTACCGGAGAGGGGCTGATTGCCTGGCCGATCACTGCGGCGGCAGCATCTTCCATTCGCTGTTTTCGCGAACGAACGGGATGTCGACGGTTTCCTGGTCCTCGCCCTTTTGGCGGGTCACCTTCAGGGTCGCATTGTCGCCCTTGATGGACGAGCCCTTAAGAGAGAACTTCGTTCCTTCCACTTCCTTCTGCATCTTCTTGAGACCGTCGCTCACCTGGTTCATCTGCATCGCGAGCATGCCCTGGAACATGAGCGCGTAGCAGTCGATGACCTTCTCCAAGCTGCTTTCGGCGAGGGCCTTGCGCCAGCGCTCGAAGGTCTTTTCCGGCGTGGAAAACTCCGCGCGGGGAGCGGGCATCTGGAAGGTGATGGTCTTGATCTTTTCCTTGGGGATCTTGACCGTGCCGCCTTGGGCCTCGAGGGTGTACACGCCGTCGTAGAAATGAACCACCTTCGCGGTCATCTTGGTCTTGTCGAGAAGCTCGATGACCTCGGCGCTGGCCGTCCGTGCGACCGCGGAAACGGTCGTAGCGGAGATGGCGGCAAGAACGAGAGCGTGCAGTTTCTTCGAAGCGGGGCCGGAGAGGATGTGCATGGGGTCCTATGGCTGCAGGATGCCCGGGGCAGGGAAGCGCCGGGTGACGTCGAGGACTTCGGCCAGAACCTTGGCCGCCGTCTCGTCGTCCGGCTTGCCTACCACACGGTCAATCCATCCGGCGATCAGTTTCATCTCGGCCTCGCCCATTCCGCGGCTGGTGACCGAGGGCGTACCCAGGCGGATGCCCGACGGATCGAAAGGCTTGCGGGTGTCGAAAGGCACCGAGTTGTAATTGAGCTCGAGGCCGGCCTTGTCGAGGGCCTTGGCTGCAACTTTGCCGGGGACGTTCTTGTTCGTGAGGTCGATGAGCAGGAGGTGGTTGTCGGTTCCACCGGACAGCACATGGAATCCGCGGGCCATCAGCTCAGCCGCCAGAGTCTTGGCATTCGCCACGATCTGGTGCGCGTATTGCTTGAATTCCGGCGTCGCCGCTTCCTTCAGTGCCACCGCCAGCGCGGCGGTATTGTGCACGTGAGGCCCGCCCTGCAGGCCCGGGAACACGGCCTTGTCGATGGGCGAGGCGAACTCGGTCTTGCAGAGAATCATGCCGCCACGGGGGCCGCGCAGGGTCTTGTGCGTGGTGGTGCTGACCACATCGGCGTACGGGACAGGCGTCGGGTGCGCGCCGCCGGCAATGAGACCGGCAATGTGGGCCATGTCGACCGCGAAGCGGGCGCCGACCTCTTTGGCGATCTCGGCGAAGGCGGCGAAGTCCCAGGTGCGTGAGTAAGCCGTTCCACCGGCCCAGATGAGCTGTGGCTTCTCACGGCGCGCGATCTCGCGTACCTCGTCCATGTCGATGCGGCCGGTCTCTTTGCGAACGCCGTAGGGCACCGCCTGGAAGAACTTGCCGGTGATGGACACTCCCGAGCCGTGGGTCAGGTGGCCGCCCATCGGCAGTGCCATGCCCATGACCTTGTCGCCCGGTTTGAGGAACGCGAGGTACACCGCCAAGTTGGCGGGCGAGCCCGAGTATGGCTGTACGTTGGCGTGGTCGGCGCCGAACAGGCTGCGTGCGCGCTCCTGCGTGAGGATTTCCAGCGGGTCAACGTTCTGCTGGCCCTCGTAGTAGCGCTTCTGGGGGTAACCCTCGCTGTACTTGTTGGTGAAGACGGAACCCGACGCCTCGAGCACCGCTCGCGAGACGTAGTTTTCGGATGGGATCAGGCGGATCTTCTCGGCTTGGCGACGCTCTTCGGCGAGTGCCAACTCGTAGACCTTGGGATCCGATACGGAAAGAGGGTTATCGACGATCTTCATGGGTCGCAAGCTAGACTGCCCGGCAGGCAGAGTCAACGCGGAGTCTCCCCGCCCGAAGCAACTTTTTTTGCGCCTATCCGAGAACGTTGGTGTTCGTCAACAACCCCATTTTGGAGGCCCAACCATGAACACCCATCGCAACGTCTTCACCCTCTCTCGAATCGCGGCTCTGCTCGGTTTATTCGCCTTGGCGCCCGTCGCCGGCTGCGACGACGCCCACCACGGGCAGGAAACGGCAAGCACGGAGGACGGGCAGGCCATGCTCAGCGTCGCCGCGATCCCCGATTACGTGACCTGCGTTATCGTGACTGTCGCAGGCGAGTTCCGCAGCGCCGCGCGGGAATTCGACGTTGTCCCCGGTGACACCTTGTCGCAGGCGCTAACCGGGTTGCCCGTCGGCAGCGTTGTTTTTTCAGCCAACGCGTACTCGCAGGCTTGCGGCAGCGTGACCAAGTCGACCGCGGCACTTTGGATATCCGAAGAGAAGACGGCCAACCTGGTGCAAGGTAAGAGCTCCAGCGTCACGCTGACCCTGATCAAGAACGGTCGCGCGAAGGTGACGGTGGAATTCGCCGACCAAGAAGATGGCGGCACCGACGCCGGAGCTGTCCACGACGGCGGCACGGACTAACAACGGGTGGCTCTTCCCGGAACCGGTTGCCGCCGGTTCCGGAAACCCTCCCGGTGGTTCCCCATCAATGGTAGTTTCTCAGGAGGACTCGTCGGTCCTCAGCATGACAGCCACAAACCAGCTTGTCGGGACTCACCTCGGTCGCTACCAGATCTCACAACATCTGGCCACGGGCGGCATGGCGGAGATCTATCTCGCCCACCTCGACGGCATGAGTCGTTTCCGCAAAGAGCTGGTGCTGAAGGTCCTGCAAACCCGTTGGGAAGGCCATCCCGAGGTCGTCGATTTGTTCCTGGGCGAAGCGCGCCTCTCGGCCTTGATGGACCACCCGAACATCGTTGACGTCTACGATGTGGCCGAAGAAGGCGACCGCCATTTCATCGCAATGGAGCACATCGCCGGCAGGACGCTGACCGATCTCGCCAAGCGCGCGATCGCGGTGACCAAGTCGATTCCCGTCGAAGTGGGCGTGTTCATCGCCGCCGAGATGGCCGGTGCGCTCGCCTATATGTACGACGGCGTGGGAGCCCCCGGAGAGCCCCTCCGGGTCGTCCATCGCGACATTTCTCCGACCAACATCCTCATCAGCACCTCGGGTCAGGTGAAGCTGATCGACTTCGGCATCGCCCGCCAGGGTCCGTTGGTGATTGAAGAATCGGGCGCCCGACCGGGCAAGGTCACCTATATGTCGCCCGAACAGGTCAAGGGGGCTCCCCTCGATGGGCGGTCCGACATCTTTTGCCTGGGCACGATTCTCTACGAAATTACCCTCGGGCGCCGTCTGTGGCGTGGTCCACGCGACGTGGCTGCCAAACGCATCGTCGAAGAGAGGCCCAAGCCTCCGACCTTCGTCAGGCAGGAGTATCCGCCCGCATTGGAGATGATCGTCTTGCGGACCCTGGAGAAGAAGCCCGAGGATCGCTACCAGTCGGCGACCGAGCTTTACGGCGACCTGCAAAGCTTCCTGGCGCAGTCCGGCGCCCACCTGCGCAACAACTGCCAGATGGCGGATTACGTCAGCAAGATCTTCTCGGACGAGGCCGACGCGCTGATCTCGGACTCGGGGCGTGTCCGTGCACAGGCTTTCGTGGAAGGTGGCGAAGCTGCCGAGCCGGACAAGGACGACCTGGATTTCGACGTCGTCCAGGCGGACGGGCCGGGCGCGGCGCTGGCGCGGGCCATGCGCTCGTCGGCGCTTGGCGTCTGGGCAGACGTGGACAGCCCCAAGTGGCGAGCCGACGCTGCGGCTGCCGCCCACGCGACGAATGACCCACCGCTCGGGGAAGAGGATCCCCTGTTCTCCTCGGACCAAGGGCAACTCGATCGGGCGGAACTGCCTGAAACGAAAGCCAAAGCCAAAGCCAAAGCCAAAGCAATAGCCAAAGACGGTCAGCCGACGGGTGACCTAAGCTCCACGACGGGCGTAACCCACGGTTTGGTTGTGGAAGCACCGCCGCATTCGCGCCGAACGGTCTTCCTCGGCGTGGCGCTGTTCCTGGCAGCGGTGGTGGGTCTATTCCTCTGGCTACGGACGGGATAACGACCAAGACCCGCGCCGGGCACAAACCCTGCAATGAGCCCGCTTACTCATGAAATTGGCACAAGCTGTATTGGGCGATATGGCTGTGGTACCCTGCAGTCCCGAGGAGCTCCCGGAAGCTAGGATGAAGTTCGTCTGTGACCGCTGCCAAACCCGCTATTCCATTGCGGACGAGAAGGTCAGGCAGAAGATTCTGCGCATTCGCTGCAAAACCTGCGGCAACGTCATCCTGGTTCAGGAAAGCGCTTCCGCGCCGGAGGGTGCGCCTGGAGTCTCCGCCCCCCACCTGGCCGCCGCATCCTCGGGGCCGAAGTTGCCGCCGCCCGGAAGAGCGGCGGCCGGGTCCAAGCTGACGGCCTTCGCGCCGGTCAGGTCGGTGTCGGAACCGAAGACGCCTTCTGTGCCGACCGCCAAGGCCGCGGGTCCGAAGGCTCCACCCTCTACTGTGCCGCTCAAGGCTGCGTCAGGCCTGAAGGCCGCGCTCTCGGAAAGTCAAAAGGGGCGCCTGGCGGTCCCTCCACCCCCACCGCCTGCCGCCATCGTCGCGCCGGATCCTCTGGGAGGTCGCGTCGAGTGGTACGTCGCCGTTAGCGGCGCGCAAAGCGGTCCCTTCTCGCGCGCCGAAGCTGCCAAGCGCATCGTTGCGCTCGAACCGACCAAGGCTGTGCACGTTTGGAAAGAGGGGATGGCGGGCTGGAAGGTGCCGAACGAGGTATCGGTCATTGCGCGAGAGATCAACATACTGAGGCCGCCACCGCCTCCTCCGCCTGCTCCTTCGCTCACGCCGCGGCCAGCGGCCGAGGCTGCGAAAGCAGGCGTGACGCCGCTGCCGCTCTCGCACGGCATGCCTCACGCAGAGAAGGTTCCTGCCGACAAGGGCACGCCCCGGCCGTCGAATTTGTTTCAGGGCAAGCCGGCCACGCCCGCCACGGCCTCCCAGGTTGCGGCGGCGTCGGACTTCCACACCGACGGGGAAACCGAGGCTGACGCCTTCTCGGACGTGATCACAGAGAAGAAAACGCCCGTGGTCGAGGCCTCGCCGTCTACGGATGTCACGACCTCCAAGGGCAAGAACCTTCGCGATCTCGAGTCCGACCCTCTAAGGGTGGCGTCGGCCCACAAGCGAACCGATGCCGCAGCCATCCGCGCGAGCCTGGGCGAGCCGCCCACCTTGCCGAATCCGCCGTCCTTGACACCGGCCCCGCAATCCGGCCCGCTGGTGACGTTCGATGCAGGGCCTGCCTCCGTCGCGCCGTCTTCGCCTGCGGGCGGTTTCGACGAGGTCGTCGCGGCCATGGCCACGGTTGAGCCTACCGGCACCCCGACGGGGAGTGCGCCTGCGATGGTCGTGCCCGTGATGAGCGGGGCCTATGCGGCTTCGACAGAGCCTGCCGTCAGAAGTTCGCGCTTGGTAGGGCTGTTTCAAGGCCGCTCGGGGTTCAAGTACATGGTGGCGGCGGTCGTTCTGATGGCGCTGGTGATTCTGCTCGTTGCGGTCAGCCTGCGTGGTGACGGGGGTAAGCGGCCGGCGATCACCAAGGAAACGCCGGAGGAGGCTGTCAGCTCCGAGCCGACTAGGCCCGCAGACGAACCCGCCGTTGCGCAACCGTCCGACGACCGATCGGGCGGAGGCTCTCGTCCTGCTCCCAAGCATCCCGGCTCGGCAGTGAAGACCCGCTCGGTCGGCCCGGCAGAAAAGTCGGTGGAAAAGCCCGTTGAGAAACCGGTGGCTTCGCCGCCCAAGCAGATCGTCAAGCCGCAAAAGGGCGATTCGGCGCGGCCTAATCCCTTCGGCGACAGCGTCCAAGCGGTCTCGCAGGAGAAGATCTCCGCCGTGGTCCGCGACCGAAACAACCAGATGGGGCTCAGGTCGTGCTACGAGCGAGCGCTGAAGATGGACAACCACCTGACCAGCGGTCGTATGGACATCACGGTTTCCATTGCACCGTCGGGCATCGTCAAGAGCGTCGTTGTGAACGCGCCCTCGGCCTTCATCATGGTCGAGCCGTGCATCAAGCTGGCGGTCAAGCGCTGGCACTTCCCGGCGAATTTCGAAGAGTACGGGACCAACTTCCCGCTGATCATGCAGGGCGGGATGTAGCGGTCGCAGTCGGCGATCCCCCTGCTACACTGCGGTCGATGGTTCCAACGAAGACTCGCCACCCCTACGCAGCGTTCCTGGCGCAGGTGCAGAAGCCTTCGCGTTACACGGGCGGCGAATACGGCGAGCGGCGTATTGATCCGAAAGCGGCCCGCGCGCGGGTGTGCCTGGCCTTTCCCGACGCGTACGAGATTGGTATGTCGCACCTCGGGACCAAGATTCTCTACTCTCTGCTTAACAAGGTGGACGGCATCGCCTGCGAGCGCGTGTTTGCGCCGTGGCCGGACATGGAAAAAGAGCTGCGTTCGCGATCGCTGCCTCTTTACACGCTTGAGACCGCGAGCCGGCTCGATGCTTTCGACGTGATCGGCTTCTCCCTGCAGTACGAGCTCAACTACACCAACGTGCTCAACGTGATGGATCTGGGTGGAGTCCCGATCCGGTCGAGCGAGAGACGCGATGAGCACCCGTTGATTCTGGCCGGTGGCCCGGTGGCGACCCATCCCGAACCGCTGGCGCCGTTCGTGGATGCCTTCTTCATTGGCGAGGCCGAAGAACTCTTGCCGTCGCTGTGCTTGGAGATCGCCGACTTGCGCCGGGACAAGGTTGCCAGGAGGGAAATTCTCGCCCGCATGGCCGAACGCTATCCGCTGTACGTGCCCGCGCTGTACGCGACCACACGCGACGCTACCGGCGGATTCGTGGTGGTGGGCGAGCCCACCGACGCGCGCGTACCCGCACGGGTGAAGCGAACCTGGGTGAAGGACATCAACCGTTTTCCCTTCCCCGACGACTCGCCGCTGCCTCACGCCGAGGCGATCTTCGACCGGATGGCCGTGGAAATCGCGCGCGGCTGCACCGAGGGGTGTCGTTTCTGTCAGGCCGGTATTATCTACCGACCGGTTCGCGAGCGCGATCCGGTGGCGGTGGTCGATGCGCTGGTGGGCGGCATTCGCAAAGGCGGCTACGACGAGACTTCTTTGTCGTCGCTGTCACCGGCCGACTATTCTTGCGTGACCCCGCTGGTTCGTCGGGCCATGGCCAAGTTGCGCGAGGAAAAGGTGTCGCTGTCGGTTTCGTCGCTGCGGGCCTACGGGCTCGACGAGGAGCTGCTTGGGGACCTGGCGGCGGGTGGAATCACGGGACTCACGTTTTCGCCTGAGGCCGGCACGCAGCGCATGCGCGATCTGGTGAATAAGAACGTCACCGAAGACGACATCGTCGAGTCTGCCCATCGCGTGTTTTCACGCGGCCACCAGCGCATGAAGCTGTACTTCATGATTGGTCTGCCCACGGAGACCGACGAGGACGTGATCGGCATCATCGAGACGGCGGCGCGCGTACAGCAGGTCGGTCGGCGCTACCTGCGGGCGGCGAAAGTGGTGGCCTCGGTGTCGACCTTTGTGCCCAAGCCCCACACGCCCTTGCAGTGGGCGGCGATGGATAGTCACGACGAGACTGCCCGCAAACACGACCTGCTCGTTCAGCACTCGCGCCGACTGCGCGTCGAGCTGCGCATGCACGACAATCCGCAATCGCACCTCGAGGGGATCTTTGCGCGCGGCGATCGCGCATGTGCAGATCTGCTCGAGCGAGGGTTTCTTCTCGGTTGCCGTTTCGACGGCTGGGACGAGGTCCTGCGGGTGGATCTGTGGGATCAAGCCATCGCCGAGCAGAAGGCTGAGCACGACTTCGACCCCGACCGCTATTTGGGAGCTATACCGGAAGAAGGGCGGCTGCCCTGGTCTCACATCGACGTGGGCGTCGACGACGAATTCCTGCGCAAGGAGATGCGCAAGGCGCTTCGGCACCAGTCGGCTCCCCCGTGCGGAAAGCCTGCCCACCAGCTTCTTCATCCGGCGAGCGTGGCCGACGCCGAGGCCGCCGGCGAGCGCAAGCTGGTCTGTTACGACTGCGGTGTGAACTGCGACCTCGACGGCATGAAGCAGCAGCGGCTGTTCTTCCTGCGCCGGATGAACGCGTGGTCGCCACGCGCTCCGCTGCCCAGTCGCCGGCGAAACTCGAAGCCCGAAGGCGACAAGTCCCAGCGTCCGACGCCACGCCCGAATACCGATTCTGGGCAGGCCGAGCCGTCGCGCTATCGCCTGGGCTATAGCAAGCTGGGAGCGGCCGCGTTTCTCTCGCACCTCGATCTGGTTCGCCACCTGCCTCGCGCCTTCCGGCGCGCTGGACTCGAGATCTTCTATTCGCGGGGTTTTCATCCCAAGCCCGGGTTGTCGTTCGGGCCCGCACTGGGGCTTGGCATTCCGTCCCTCGGGGAATTGCTCGACGTGAAGCTGGTCGACCGACTGCCCGCCGAGGAGATCCTCGAGCGGCTGCGCGTGGTTTCGCCCCCGGGGATCGACTTTCTGTCCGCGACCGCGTTGGGGGAGGGGGCTCTGGCGCTCGGACGCGTGCTTGGGCAAGCCCACTACGCCGTTCGCTTGCCCGATGGCTTGTCGGCCGAAGCCGCCCAAACCGTGTGGGACGCCGGTGCACCCCTGGTGGCCCGCCGCCGCGAGCGCAGCGATAGCCGCCGTGCCGACGACGCGCATACCGTCGACGTGCGCAAGAGCATGGTCTTCGCGCGGGCTGCATCGCCGGAGGATTGTATTCAGCTCAACGACAAGCTCGGGTGGAGCGCCGAGGACGGCTTGCTCACCTTCGGCCTGGTGGTCAGCGCCCTCGGCAGCGCCCGCCCGGTGGAGGTGGTGGAAGCTCTGTTCGGCGAGGCGGGCCTGACCGGTTGCGAGATCGTCCGGACCGGCTTCCAGACCGTGTCCAGTGCAGCGCGCGACGGGTCCTCTCCCTGACTCGCCACCCGCCGCCTACGCCCGCCTGGCGAGGCGACGAAGGTTGTCGTGGCCGTAGACGTGGCCGTAGACGTGGCCGTGGCCGTGGCCGTGGCCGTGGCCGGACATTTTGGACGCTCCGGCCATTGGAAATCAGCCGGCGGCTGGCAGGCCACGGGCATAAGAGCGCTTGTGACCCGGAGGTAGGGATAGTGTCCGCGCAGCGGAAAAATCACTCGGCCACGGCCACGGCCACGGCCACGGCCACGACCACGGCCACGACCACGGCCACGGCCACGGCCACGGCCACGGCCACGGCCACGACCACGACCATGACCACGGCCTCCGTCTTAACCCAGCGGGTGACGGCTTGGTCGCATCAAAGGCCAAGTACCACGTCTGGCTAGTCCCCTGGATCTGTGATTTCTTCCCAAAGTAGCTCATTGGGCGTGGACCTGCTGGGTGCGGAGACCGAAGCGTCGCACCTTGTCCAGGATCTCGTCGGCGGTCTTGGTC
>Ga0302323_100002040_pt1 | contig 16416 bp, 12 predicted proteins | sample Fen_T0_3_FD_201950 | JGI IMG/M metagenome (GOLD analysis project Ga0302323, IMG submission 201950) | Peat permafrost microbial communities from Stordalen Mire near Abisko, Sweden - Fen_T0_3 | ecosystem: Environmental > Terrestrial > Soil > Wetlands > Permafrost | place: Sweden: Abisko... | reverse complement strand
AGGCCTTGACATCGGCGGGCGTCCCCTTCGTGAACCAGACCGCGGTGGGAGTGGTGATCATCTTGGCGAGGAGCGCGGCGTCCTTCCACTGACCCGCCGCCGCGAGCGCCTTGAGCTGGGTGATCGCTCCGGCGTTGGGCTGCGGGACGTAGAACGGGCCGAGCGGACCACCATGGGCGGACGCCGTGGAGGCGGTGGCGCCGGCCAGGAGCGCCCCGGCGAGTACGCCGACGGTGAGGCGGCGTCGCCAGCCTCGGTTCGTCCACGGACCAGAAGACATCGATGGCTCCTTGTCAGGGTGCGTCGTTGCGGACCGGTTGCCCTCCCTGCATCCTCGGAAACGCTCCGTGGGAGCGCTCCCAATGACGCAAGCACTGTCACGCGCAGGTCGTCGAGGTGTCAAGTGGTGACGGAGGCGGACTTTCGTGCATCGCGGGAACCGAGTCGACATCGCCGGGTAATTCCGCCGTAATACGGGGTTCATCGCGTGCGCACCCGTCGACGCTGGGTCACTCCGCCGGCGTGGCCGCACGCGCCGTCGCGCCTCGCTGTCGCGGCGTCGCCGGAACGGACGCGGCGTTTGACCGGCGACACCGATCTGAAAAGCTTTCGGAACGAGCACGGTCGAGGAATACCGAGGCCGCCATGACCGATGTCGTGGGCGAACCATCCGGGCCCTCGCCATGGACATTCGGCCGCTCGACGTGCTATTCGCCCTCGCCAGGCCGTCCAGCCGCCCCGCCCGGACGTCGGGGTGCCGGCTGCGCACGCCGTCGCCGGGGCCGACCGGGCCCGCTGCGAAACTGTTGCACGAACGCTGGTGCGATGATCGCCGGGCGGGCAGAATGAGCCCGCACCGAGGGAGGTGGGATGACCGAGCCGGGCCAGGACAACGTCACGGTCCGACGGATGCTCGTCGGATCCCGGCTGCGCCGGCTGCGCGAGGCCGCCGGGGTCTCCCGGGAGCAGGCCGGGTACGTCATCCGCGCCTCCGAGTCCAAGATGAGCCGCCTGGAGCTCGGTCGCGTCTCCTTCAAGGAGCGGGACGTCGTCGACCTGCTCGACCTCTACGACGTCCAGGAACGGGCCGAGCGGGAGACCCTCGTCGAGCTGGCCCGCGAGGCCGGCACCGGCGGGCGCTGGCGCGAGTTCGAGGACGTCCTCCCCGGGTGGTTCGCCAACTACGTGGCGCTGGAGGAGGTCGCGGTCAGCATCCGGCTCTACGAGGTGCACTTCGTGCCGGGCATCCTGCAGACGCCGGAGTACGCCCGCGCCGTCATCGGGTCCTCCGCGCCGCCGCCCTCGCCGGCCGTCGTGCAGCGGGCGGCCGCCCTGCGCGTCGAGCGCCAGCGCATCCTCTCCCGGTCCGACCCGCCCCACGTCTGGGCCGTCATCGACGAGACCGCCCTGCGCCGTCCCGTGGCGGACGAGGAGGTCTTCCGGGAGCAGGTCAAGCACCTGCTCGCCCTGGCGGGATCGCCGCACTTCGCCCTGCAGGTCCTGCCCCTGCGCGCCGGGGTGGTCGCCCCGACGGGCGGCCCGTTCACCCTGTTGCGCTTCGCCGACCCGGACCTGGCGGACATCGTCTACATCGAGCAGCTGCTGAGCGCCCTCTACCTCGACCGGGTCGACCAGGTCGAACGGTACGCGGAGCTGATGAACCAGCTGACGGTCCAGAGCCTGACCCCCCAGGACACGGAGATCTTCCTGGCGGACCTGCTCGCCGGCCACTGAATCCGCCGCGCGCCCGCCGTCCGGCGCACGGAACTTGTGCACGCTTGCAAGATCGCCCTAGCATCAGTGGTCGGTGCAGCTGCATCTGCAGAGGATCATGCATATGCAGCTGCACATGCAGCACAGGATCCACAGCGTTCCCTCCCGTCCCTCAGCGATGCCGGACCGGCGGGGAACACCGATCGGGGGAGCCATGGACGGCAGACCGATGCAGGCGTTCAACGGCATGTCCGGTTCCGGACTGCCACCGTTGGAGTGGCGCAAGAGCGCGCGCAGCGGCCCCCAGGGCAACTGCGTCGAGTTCGGCCGGCTCCCCGGCACTGACGAGGTCGCGGTGCGCAACTCGCGGCACCCGAGCGGCCCCGTCCTGCTCCATCCGCAGCAGGAGATCGCGGACCTGGTGCAGGCCCTCAAGGCGGGGGACTTCGACCAGCTCCTTTGATCCGCCGCAGACCACCGCCCCCGGAACCCCGCGGTGGCACGCCATGGCCCGGCGTGCCACCGCGGCCGGGGGCGGCGCCGTCCGGCAGACTCGCCCCCGAGCCCGGCAGCGCGGCCAGCTCGACCGTCAACGGTCCGGCCCGACGGCCGCCTCCGGAGGAGCTGATCAGCGCATGGCGTTCGTGCTCGGCGAGAACCAGTACGGCAAGGCGGAGAACCGCATCGTCCGGATCTACCGGGACACCGCCCGGCACGAGATCAAGGACGTGAACGTCTCGACGTCCCTGCGGGGCGACTTCACCGCGGCGCACACCGCCGGTGACCAGTCCCGCGTCCTGCCCACCGACAGCCAGAAGCAGACCGCCTACGCCTACGCCAAGGCGCCCGGCATCGGGGCGATCGAGGACTACGCCCTCCTGCTCGGCCGGCACTTCGTGGACGACGTCGAGCCCGTGACCGGTGCCCGGATCGAGGTGGAGGAGTTCGGGTGGCGCCGCGTCGGCGACCACGACCACACCTTCGTGCGCACCGGCGAGGAGATCCGCCGCACCGTCGTCACGATCGACGGGAAGGGAGCGGGGCCGGACGGCGAGGGTGCGGGCCAGCACGCCTGGGTCGTGTCGGGCTTCCGCGACCTCGTCGTCCTGAAGTCCACCGGCTCGCAGTTCTGGGGCTTCCTCGAGGACGAGTACACGGTGCTCGAGCCCACCCGGGACCGGGTCATGGCGACGTCCCTGGTCGCCTGGTGGCGCTTCGGCGACGTCGACCTGGGCTCGGTGGCCTACGACGACGTCTACGCCCGCGCCAAGGACCTGATGGTGACGACCTTCGCGGAACTGGAGTCGCTCGCCCTGCAGCAGACCCTGCACGCCATGGGCGAGGCCGTGCTGACGGCGGTCCCCGAGATCGTCGAGGTGCGGTTCTCCGCGCCCAACAAGCACCACTTCGTGTACGACCTGGCCCGGTTCGGGCTGGAGAACCCTGGCGAGGTGTTCCACGCGGACGACCGGCCCTACGGTCTGATCCAGGCGAGCATCCGTCGCGACGACGCGCCCGACTCCGGTCTCGCCTGGTACACGGTGCCCGGCTTCGCCTGATTCGCTTGGTCACGCCGCCCGCCGGTCACCGTCCGGGCGACACGCTGTCACCCCGATCGGCGCGACAGGCAGGGATCATTCGTGCCACCGTGTGACGCGCGCCGCGCGCAGGGCCGGCGCCATCGCAGGCGAAGGAGCCGGTTGTGGCTATTTCGGTCAATCTGGACAAGGCGCTCGACAAGGCCTACGAGAGCAAGTCCCTCACGGAGATCCTCGACGCCCCCGTCTCCGCCCTCGCCGGCGTGAGCGACGGCGACGCCGAGCACCTCGCTGCCGCCTTCGGGATCAAGACGGTCCGCGATCTCGGCAGCAACAAGTACTTCGCGGTGGCAGGCGTCCTGGTGGCCCTGTCGGGCAAGGTCGGCTGACGGTCCGAGCGCCGGTCACCACGGCCGGCCGGGCGCTGACCTCAGGTCAATGCCCGGCCGGCCGGTCCTCGAGCGCGGCGCGCTGGGGCCGCCGGTCGATCTGCAGGTAGAAGCGCGCGGCGCCGTCGAGCGGCTCGAAGCCGGCGGAGACGTACACGTCGTGGGCGTCCCGGGTGGCCAGCACGATCCGCTGGACGCCGTGCCGCTCGGCCCAGCCGACCGACCACGCGGCCAGTCGCCGGCCGAGCCCGCGGCCGCGGTGCGCCGGGTCGACGTAGACGTCGCAGAGCCAGGCGAACGTGGCCCGGTCGGAGATGATCCGGGCGACGGCGACCTGCTCGCCGTCCCGGAGGACGGCCACGCCCGCCGACCCCGCGAAGGCCCGCTCGACGACGTCCCGCTCGCGCCCGAGGGCCCAGTAGGCGTCGGTGCTCAGCCAGCGGTGGACGCGATCCAGGTCGAGGTCGGCGGGGTCCTCGCTGAAGCGGTACCCGTCGTCGACCGCGGGCTGCGTCGGATCACTGTCCACGCGCAGGATCCTGGCAGAGCGCCCGGCCGACGGCGAGGACCTTTCCGAGGCGGCTCGTCGGCGGGCGGTGGCGTTCGTGCGGGCCGGTCTCGCCGAGGGGATCGCCGCCGCCCCGGCCTCGTGATCACTCGGCCGGGACAGAATCCGTGGCCGGGTCGGGATCGGGGGCGGGATCGGGCGCGGGGGCGGGCCGGGCGCGGCGCCGCCGCCGCTCGTCGGCCAGCAGCCCGGCCAGACCCAGTCCGACGAGCGGGATCACCATCCAGGTGTCCACGACCGCCGGGAAGACGTGCTTGCCCAGCTCGGCGTAGCCGTCCCCGAGGACGGCGGTCGCGGTGTGGAAGACCGCGAACGCGACCGTCGACCCGAGCACCAGGCCGAGCGCCCGCCAGGCGAGGTCGCGGCGCCGGCGCAGGGCGAGGAGGACGCCCACCGCGAGCACGGTCAGCTCCCACAGCGGCCAGAGCCAGACCCCGGCCGGGGCGAGGGCCTTCCCGACGGGCGGGATGATGCACACCCGGCACACGATGCGGGGCGGCGGGCCGTCGTCCCGGGTGGTGTTGGGCAGCGGGTGCCGCGCCTTGAGGACGTCCTGCAGGGCCACGGTGGTGACCGGGCCGAGCCGGTCCGGGTGGCGGGCGTAGAAGAGGGCGACCTCCTTCATCGTGATCGTGGCGAGGAAGACCCGGTAGTTCGGGTCGACGGCCGTCTCGGTGCGGGTCTCGAACCAGGTGCGGCCGGCGTAGCGCCCGAGCTCGGCCGGCAGCCCGAGCTCGGCGAGGTCCGCCGGGACGTCGTGGCTGTCCTTGAGGATCGTGTAGAAGACGTCGGTGTAGACGAGCTGCTGGTTGTAGAGCCGGGGCTGCAGGTACAGGTCGGTCGCCCCGACGAGCAGCAGGACGGCGGCGGCGACGGCGGGCACGGCGCGGGCGGTGAACCGGCCGGTCCACCCCCGCACCGGGCAGCGCACGGTCAGCAGGGCGCCGGCCAGCAGCAGCGACAGCGGGATGTCCTGCGACTTGGCGGTCACCAGGACGGCGAAGACCAGCGCGACGCCGACCACGAGCCGCACCCGCGCCGTCCGGGTGCGCCAGAGCGCCAGCAGGGCCGCGAACGTGGCCAGCAGCGCGACGTACTCCAGGGGCTCGCTGAACGCGGAGTTGAAGTACGGCACGAACGTCGCGTCCGAGCCGAGGACCGCCAGGGCGGCGGCGACCGCGATCCGGGCGAGCCGCGGTCCGGGCAGGACGAGGACGAACGCGCCGATCACCAGGCCGAAGAGCAGCGCATAGACCACGCCGACCATGCGCATGTCGAGCGCACCGGGCAGGCCGGCGGCGTACGTGAGCTGCTGCGCGACGGCCAGGACGGCCACCGCGGAGCTGGGGTAGCGCTCGGTCACCCGGAAGGCGCCGCACGCCTTCGGGTTCGGCGGGATCGGGCTCAGCGTGAGGACGGCGTAGCGGTTGGCCGAACTGGTCGCCTGGCCGTAGCGCAGGTCGCCGGCGTCGATCTGGCAGAGCAGGCGCCGCTGGTCGCCGGTGTCGGCGGTCGCGATGGGCGTCGGCAGGAGCAGGTGGCTCAGGACGATCGCGACGGCGGCCAGGCCCACCGCGACCGCTGCCCAGACATCGGTGCGGGTGCGCCCCCACGTCGCCCGGGGTGGCTCGCTCCCACCCGGCACGTCGGGGTCGCTCGGTGTCACGGGCTGCGTCTGGTCCCCCACCACCCCGAGTGTGCTGCAGGATGGCCGATCTGTCGGTCGAACCGGCCCGACCCGGCGGGTCGAACCTCGCGGAACCCCTCGGACGACGGCCAGGAAACTTTCCGAGTGTTTCCCACCTGGTCGTCACGGCAGCCCGCGAGGGTCGGTGGTCGACCGCCGAACGGGCGACGGCACCACCGCGTGCGCCGCCGGAGCGACGTCGTGGCTCGCCGATAGGATGCCGACGATCTGCGACATCCCGGCGGAAAGTTTCCCGCGAGGAGTACTTCGTGACGACGATCGACGCGCGTCCCTGGACCGACCTGACGCGTCCGCTGCCCGAGCGGGTCGAGGCCCTGCTCGCGGCGATGACCCTGGCCGAGAAGCTGGGGCAGCTCGGCAGCGCGTGGCTGGGCGTCCCGTCGTCCAGCGGCAATGTGGCGCCGATGGAGAACGCGCTGCGCCAGGCCGGCCGCAGCTTCGCCGAGTCGCGCGAGCACGGCCTGGGCCACCTCACCCGGGTCCTCGGCTCCACGCCGGTGACCGCGGCCGAGGGCGCCGCGAAGGTCGTCGCGCTGCAGGACGAGCTGATCGGGGCGACCCGCCTCGGCGTCCCGGCGATCGTGCACGAGGAGTGCCTGACCGGCTTCACCACGCTCGGTGCCACCGTGTACCCGGCCTCGATCGCCTGGGGCGCCACCTTCGACCCCGAGCTCGTCGAGCGGATGGCGCACGCGATCGGCCGCGACCTGGCGTCCGTCGGCGTCCACCAGGGATTGTCGCCGGTGCTGGACGTCGTCCGGGACTACCGCTGGGGGCGCGTCGAGGAGACCCTCGGCGAGGACCCGTACGCGGTGGCCGTCCTGGGGACGGCGTACGTGCGCGGGTTGGAACGGGCCGGCGTCGTCGCCACGCTCAAGCACTTCGCCGGGTACTCGGCGTCCCGGGGGGCGCGCAACCACGGGCCCGTCGGGATGGGCCCGCGGGAGTTCCGCGACATGATCCTGCCGACGTTCGAGACGGCGCTGCGCGAGGGCGGCGCGCGCTCGGTGATGAACTCCTACACCGACGTGGACGGCGTCCCGGTGGGCGCGGACGTCGGGCTGCTCACCGGCGTGCTGCGCGACGAGTGGGGCTTCGAGGGGACGGTCGTCTCGGACTACTGGGCGATCGTCTACCTGGAGATCATGCACCGCGTCGCGGCCGACCCGGCCGAGGCCGGCGTCCTCGCCCTGACCGCCGGCATCGACGTCGAGCTGCCGGAGACCCTCTGCTACGCCCGGCTCGAGGACGAGGTGGCGGCCGGCCGGCTCGACGAGGCGCTGGTGGACCGGTCGGTCCGGCGGGTGCTGCGGCAGAAGGCCGAACTGGGCCTGCTCGACCCCGGGTGGACGCCGGCGGGCTCGGTGGCCGGGGCGGCCGACGTCGACCTCGACTCCGCGGCCAACCGCGCGATCGCCCGCGAGGTGGCCGAACGCTCGGTGATCCTGCTGGCCGACGACGCGGGCCTGCTGCCGCTCAACGCGACCCTGCCGGCCGGGGGGCGGATCGCCGTCGTCGGGCCCTGCGCCGACGACCCGCTGGCGTTCATGGGGTGCTACTCGTACCCCAACCACGTGCTGCCCCACCATCCCGCCCTGGGCATGGGGCTGAACGCGGCGTCCTTCCACGCCGCGCTCGTGGCGGAACTGCCGCAGGCGGCGGTCAGCCTGAGTCCCGGCTGCCCGGTCCGGGAGGCGGACCGGTCCGGGTTCGAGGCGGCGGTGGCCGCGGCCCGGGCCGCCGACGTGTGCGTCGCCGTGGTCGGTGACCGCGCCGGGATGTTCGGGCTGGGGACGTCGGGCGAGGGGTGCGACGCGGAGGACCTCGCGCTGCCCGGCGTCCAGGGGGAGCTGGTCGAGCGGCTGCTCGACGCCGGGACGCCCGTCGTCCTCGTCGTCGTGTCGGGCCGCCCGTACGCGCTGGGCGCGTACACCGGCCGGGTGGCGGCCGTGGTGCAGGCGTTCATGCCGGGCGAGGAGGGCGGCGGGGCCATCGCCGGGGTGCTGTCGGGGCGGATCAACCCGAGCGGGCGCTGCCCGGTCCAGATCCCGCGGATCCCCGGGGGCGGCCCGGGCACGTACCTGCAGCCCGCGCTCGGGGTGACGTCGCAGGGCGTGAGCAACCTGGACTCCTCACCGGCGTTCCCGTTCGGGCACGGCCTGTCGTACACCTCGTTCGCCTACACCGACCTCGAGCTGGGCGCCACGGACGTGCCGACGGACGGCGAGCTGACGATCGCGGCGACCGTCACCAACACCGGGCAGCGGGCGGGCGACGAGGTCGTCCAGCTGTACCTCCACGACGTCCGGGCGCAGGTCACCCGGCCGCTGCGCCAGCTCGCCGGCTTCGCCCGCGTCGGGCTGGCGGCGGGCGAGAGCCGGCGGGTGACGTTCCGGCTGCACGCCGACCGGACGGCGTTCACCGGGATCGACCTGCGGCGCGTCGTCGAGCCCGGCGAGGTGGACGTCTTCGTGGGCCGCTCGGTCGCGGACACCCCGCTGACCGGCCGGTTCACCCTGACCGGGCCACTGCGCCCGGTGGGCGCCGACCGGATGCTGACGACGCCGGTGACGGTCGACGACCCGGTCACGGCGCGCTGAGGCCCGGTCGCAGGGTTCAGCGGGCGGGTGGCCGGTAGGCCTGGGCGGTGCCGACGTCCGGGGCGAACCCGACCGACCGGTAGACGCGGCCGGCCGGGTTCGACGCCTCGGTGACGATGACCCACCGGTCGCAGCCGCCGCCCGCCGCCCAGCGCGCGGCGAGGCCGAGCAGGTGGGCGGCCAGCCCGCGGCGGCGGTGGTCCGCGTCCGTCCCGACGGACTGGTAGCGCGCCATCGTGCCGCAGCGCACGATCCCCAGGTCGGCGACGAGGAGGCCGTCGGCGTCGAACGCGGCGAACCAGGCCGCGACGCCGCGCTCGACCATCGCCCGCCGGCCTCTCGTCCGGGCCCGGACGAACTCCTCGTGGCCCGCCGACGCGAACTCGCCGGTGCGCGCGTTGTCCCGCAGGTCGCGGGCGACGTGCTGCTCCCAGTCGTCGTCGTCCAACAGCCGGCGCGCGGTGTACCCGGGCGCGAGCGGGGTCTGCCGGGGCAGCTCGCGCGTCGTCAGGACGTCGTCCAGCTCCACCTCGACGCCCTGCGCCGTCCACGCCGTGACGTCGGTGGGCATCCGGACGAGCCCGATCGCGACCCAGCCGGCCCCGGGGAACTCCGCCGCGAACGTCGTCAGCCAGCGCTCGGCGTCGTCCACCGCCGCCTCGTCCCGCACGAGGAGGCAGTTGCCCCAGTGGTAGGTCGGGTTGTCCGGCGTCCGGACGACGAGGTGGTCGCCGCGGTGCTCCACGATCGACCCGGTGTGCGCCAGGACGGCGAGGTCGGTGGCCCAGCCGGGCCGGAGCGCGTTCGGCTCACTGGTCATGGTCAGGCGCCCCGGTGGCGCATCGCCTGCTCGACGTACCAGGCCAGCACCTGCGGGTCGTCCACGGACCGGGGGTCGACGACGCCGGCGGCGTCGGCGCCCTGCACGATCCGCTTGATCGGCACCTCGAGCTTCTTGCCGGTCCGGGTGTGCGGGACGCCGGGCGCGAGGATGATCTCGTCGGGCACGTGCCGCGGCGAGGCGTGCTCCCGGATCGCCGCCACGATCCGGGCGCGCAGCCCGTCGTCCAGCTCCACGCCGTGGGCGAGGGTGACGTAGAGCGGCATCCAGTAACCGCCGTCGGGCAGCTCGACCCCGATGACCAGCGACTCCAGCACCTGCGGCACCTGCTCGACCGCCTGGTAGATGTCCGCGCTGCCCATCCGGATCCCGTTGCGGTTCAGCGTCGAGTCCGACCGGCCGTGCATGCGGACCGTCCCGCGGGACGTGATCGTGATCCAGTCGCCGTGCCGCCAGACGCCGGGGTAGAGGTCGAAGTAGGCGTCCCGGTAGCGGTCGCCGTCGGGGTCGTTCCAGAACCCGATCGGCATGCTCGGCATCGGCCGGGTCACGACCAGCTCGCCGACGGCGTCCCGGACGCTGCGGCCCTGCTCGTCGAAGGCGTCCAGCGCGACGCCGAGGCAGGCGGCGGACAGCTCGCCCGGCCACACCGGCACCGTCGGCGCCGCCCCCACGAACGGCCCGACGACGTCCGTGCCGCCGGTGATCGAGGCGACCTGGACGTCGGCGCCCGCGTGGTCCCGCACCCACAGCGTGCCCTCGGCGGGCAGGGTCGACCCGGTGACGCCGAGGGTCCGCAGGCGCGCCAGGTCCCGGTCGCGGCCCGGCTCGACGCCTGCCTTGGAGCAGGCGAGGAGGTAGCCGGGGCTCGTCCCGAGGACGCTGAGCCCGAGCGTCTCCGCCAGGGCCCACAGCCCGTCGGGCCCGGGATGGAACGGGCTCCCGTCGTAGCAGGCGACCGTCGCACCGACGAGCAGCCCGGCGTTGCGGTAGTTCCACATCATCCAGCTCGGGCTGGTGTACCAGAGGTAGGTGTCGTCCGGGCCGAGGTCGAGCGCGAGGCCGACCCCTTTGAGGTGCTCCAGGACGACGCCGCCGTGCCCGTGCACGATGCCCTTCGGCATCCCCGTCGTCCCCGACGAGAACAGCACCCACAGCGGGTGGTCGAACGGCACCTGGACGGTGTCGAGCAGCTCGCCGGCGTCCGCGGTGGCCTCCGGCCAACCGATCCAGCCGAGGTCCTCGTCGATCGGCAGGCCGAGCCGGTCGACGACGACGGTGGCCCGCACGGTGGGCAGGCCCGCCAGGACGGCGGCGCTCGCCTCGCGCCGGTCGTGCTCGCGACCGCCGTGCCGGTAACCGTCGGCGACGACCAGGACGAGGGGTTCGAGCTGGGCCAGCCGGTTCACGGCACCCGGCGGGGCGTAGTCCTGGCCCGTGCACGACCAGACGGCGCCCAGCGAGGCCGTGCCGAGGAAGGCCACGATCGCCTCGGCGACGTCCGGGACGTAGCCGACCACCCGGTCGCCCGCCCGTACCCCGAGCCGGGTGAGCGTGGCGGCGAACCCGGCGACCTGCTGGCGCAGCTCGCCCCACGTCCAGCGGCGCACCAGCTCGTCCTCGCCGGCCTGGAGCACGGCGACGCCGTCCGGGTCGCGGTCGCGCAGGACCTGGTCGACGTAGTTCAGCCGCGCGCCCGGGAACCAGACCGCGCCGGGCATGCGCTCATCCGCCAGGACGGCGGTCGCCGGCGCGGAGAACCGGACGTCGAACTCCTCCCGGACCGCGGCCCAGAACCCGTCGAGGTCGGTGACCGACCAGCGCCACAGCTCCTCGTACGTCCCGCCGACCGGGACGCCGCGAGCCGCGAGCCGCTCGGTGAAGGCGCGCAGGCGGCAGTCGCGCACCCGTTCGGGGCTCGGCGTCCAGCTGGGCGTCCTGCTGGGCGTCCTGCTGGGCGTCCTGCTGGGGGGACCGTCGACGTCCGGCATCGCGCCTCCTCCGGGAGAGGGCAGGGCGGACGGCGCGCCGTCCTCGCCGTCACCTTGGTCCGCCGACGGCGCCGGCGCAACGGGCGGACGGCACGGCAGGCCCCTTGATAATATCTAGTGTTTATGCTATAGTACGCTATCTTAGCGATACGGTGGATGCCATGACGCTCGCACCACCCAGCCGGACCGCCCTGACCGCGGCCGCCGCTCGTGCCGCGCACCCGCTCGTCGACGCCCCGCCGCTGATCCATGCCGATCCGCTGACGGCCGTCCTCCTCGGCGAGGAGGCCGAGGAGGCCGAGGAGCTCATCGCCTACCACCGGCTCCACGGTGACCATCCCGTGCTGGCCGGTGCCCGGGCCCAGGTCACGTGCCGCAGCCGCTTCGCCGAGGCCCGCGTGCTGGCCGCGGCCGACCGCGGCGTCGACCAGTACGTCGTCCTGGCCGCCGGCCTGGACTCCTTCGCCTACCGGCGCCCCGCGACCGCGGCCTCGGTGCGCGTGTTCGAGGTCGACCGCGCCCCGACCCAGCGGTGGAAGGTCGAGCGCCTGGCCGCCGCGGGGGTCGCCGTCCCGGCCGACGTCCGGCACGTCCCGGCGGACCTGACCACGGACGACGTCGTCGACGCCCTGGTGGCCCACGGCCTGGACCTCGCCCGGCCGGCGACGGTGAGCTGGCTCGGTGGGACCCTGTACGTCCCCGCGGACGTCGTGGCGAGCACGCTCGCGGCCCTGTCCCGGCTGGCGCCGGGCAGCGAGGTGGTGCTCGACTACCTCGTCCCGGAGCGGTTGCAGGACGACGCCGGGCGGCAGTACGCGCAGGCCGCCGCCCCGTTCGCCGCCGAGGAGGGCGAGCCGTGGCTGACCCTGCTCTCACCGCGGGAGCTCGTCGAACTGGAGCTCGCCGCGGGTCTCGACGTCCTCGAGGACCTCGACCAGGACGCGGTCGGCGACGACGGGGCGCTGTGGGCCGGCCGCAGCGACAGCCTGCGGCCGGCGCGGTTGCAGCGGTTCGCGGTGGCCGCCGTCCCGGCTCGCTGAACCGATGGTCAGCGCGGTGTCGGTCACCTCAGTCACCACCCCTTTACTTCTCGTGATCGCACCCCGCACCATCACGAAGGGGACATCTCGAGGGGGGCTCATGGCGGTGAACCAGTCGTCGGAAGCGCTCCGCCGACCGCTGGGCGCCCTCCGGCTGAGCTTTCCCGTCGTGGTGGCTCTCTCGCTCGTGCTCGGCTACGTCGGATTCGGCCAGCTGCTGGCGACCAACAAGGAGGTCAGCCATAGGTCCGTCGACCTTGCGTACTACAGCTTCCAGTTGTTCGTCCTCGGGGCGGATCCCTTCCAGAGCGTCCCGGCTCCCTATCCCCTGCTGCTGGAGATCGCGCGATTCTCGGCCCCGACGGCCACCGTCTACGCACTCATCGAGACGGCCCGCGTGCTGTTCTCGGTCGAGCTGAGCCGGTGGCGGGCACGCCGCTGCCGGGGGCACGCGATCGTCTGCGGTGACACCCGCTTCGCCGACGAGCTGACCCGCCGGCTGCAGGGGCAGCACACCGAGGTCGTCGAGATCCGCACCCAGGTCGACGAGTTCGTGACCCCCGGGGAGCCCTTGCGGATCATCGGCGACGCGCGGGACCCGACCGTTCTGCAGGCCGCAGGAATCGAGCACGCGGACGCCGTCTACGCCTGCGCCCAGGGCAGCGCCACCAACGCCACGATCGCGCTCGCGGCCCGACGGGCGCGCTCGCCGAATGCTGGTCCGGTCGAGGTATACAGCCATATCGCGGACCCCGATCTGTGCGCGACGTTCCAGGCTGCGTTCCTCAGCCGCCAGGAGCTGGACGGCGTCCGGGTCGACTTCTTCAACATCAACCAGATCGCGGCCCGGCGGCTCTTCGACGACGACCCGCTCGTGCCGGTGGCGGGCCGCGCCCCCCGGGTCGTCGTGGCCGGCGTGACAGGATTCGGGCTGGCCGCCGTCGTCGCGGCCGCCCGGAGCTGGCGGGTCTCGACCCACCTGACCGAGCGGCTTCCACTGACGCTGGTGGGCTCCGGCGCGGGACAGGCCCTGGTCGATCTGGCCCAGCGCTACCCGTTCCTCGACCAGGTCTGCCGGCTCGGCTCGAGCGAGCTCGACCTGCTCCAGCTCCTGGCCACCGGCGACGCGCCGGACCCGCCCGACCGCGTCCTCGTCTGCCACCGCACCGAGGAGCACGCGTTGAAGGCCGCGATGGCGGCGGAGCGGTACTGGCGGACGAGGGTCAGCTCCGTCGTCGTCCGCCTAGAGCGCCTCGGATCGGCCCTGGCCGCCGAACAGCGGGACGGGACCGCCCTGCTGGACGACGGGTCCGGCGTCCTGCGCCCGTTCGGCGTCGTCGCGGCGGCCTGCGACCCGGCCCTGATCCGGCAGGACCTCATCGAGCGGCTGGCCCAGGTGATCCACGAGCGGTACCGGGAGGGACGTCGGGCCCGCGGCGAGTGGTCCCCGGAGGACCCGTCGCTGGCGCCGTGGGACCGGCTGGCGCCGCCCCTGCGCGAGGCGAACCGGGCGCAGGCCGAGGACATCGGTCGCAAGCTGGCCGACGTCCACTGTGCGATCTCGCCCCGGCTGAGCCGGGACGGCGACGCGGTGCTGTCCGTCGCCGACCTGGAGCTGCTGGCCCGGCAGGAGCACGAGCGCTGGTGCACCGAGCAGGAACGCAACGGCTGGCGGTTCGATCCCGTCCGCTCCGACGAGCGGAAGCTCCACCCGGCGTTGCGCCCCTGGCACGCCCTGCCCGAGCATTTCCGGCAGCGCTGTCATGACGCCGTCAGCGAGTTGTCCGACATCCTGGCCGATGCGGGGTTCAGGATTGTCCGCGGATGATCGCGCGCCCGCCGCCCCGGCGTGCGGGACGGAGGGCGACACGGTGCAGCGCATCGCGGTGACCGGCCACGTGCATGTCGACGGCGAGGTCGCCGAGTGGGTGACGCGGCGCCTCACCGAACGCCTCGGGGCCGTCGCCGGCGCGCGGCTTCACGGCATCACCTGCCTGGCGGAGGGCGCGGACCAGATCTTCGCCCAGGTGGTGCTGGCGTTGCGGGGCACCTTCGAGGTCGTCCTGCCGGCACGCGACTACGCCGCCCGGATGGCGCTGACCGACAACGCCCCGACCTTCGCCGCGCTCCTGCGCCGGGCGCGCTCGGTGCAGACGATGCCGTTCGAGACCTCGGGGCGCGAGGCCTACCTGGCGGCGAGCCGGGCCATGCTCGACCGCTGCGACCTGGTGCTGGCCGTCTGGGACGGCCGACCGTCGCGACGCGTCGGCGACACCGCCGACGTCGTCGCGAAGGCCCGCGAGCAGAACCTCCCCGTCGAGGTGCTCTGGCCCGCACCTGCGGCTGTCCCTACCCCTACCCCTACCCCTACACCGGCAGAGGCTCCAGGTCCCGGTTGATGCGTCGCCACCGGCGCGGCGCGTCGAGCAGCGGATGAGCCTGGTCGAGCACGGCCTCCAACCGGGGCAGGGCGTCGTCCATGAGCACCTGGCCCTCCCGGGCCCGGCCCAGTGCGCGCAGGGTGATGGCCAGGTTGCAGGTGCAAAAGAGCGCATCCGGGTGGTCAGGGCCGAGCACCCGGGAGAAAGCCTCGAGGCTTTCGCGCTCGAGAGCTTCGGCAGCGACCAGGTCGTTGGAGTCGGCCCGGGCGTTGGCCACGTTGAGGGCGCAGCAGAGCGACAGCGGGTGGTCCGGACCGAGCGCGGCCCGCATCCGGTCCAGAGTCGCCTCGGCGATCTCCCGACCTTCCTTGACCCGGCCGACCTGGCGCAGGTAGATGGCCCGGTTGTTGTTGCTCACGAGGGTGAACTGGTGTGCGGGGCCGTACCTGCCCTCGTAGGCCGCGGTGGTCGTGTCGGACACCTCGAGCGCCCGCGCCGGGTCCCCGGTCGCGGACAGGTCGCAGGCGAGGTTGAGCCGGCCGGCCAATGTGTCCGGTGAGTCGGCCGCGTACTGGAGTTCGTACTGCTGCAGCAGGTCCTCGCTGACTTGAAGCGCCTCCCTGTACAGGCCCGACTTTCGCAGAGCGATCGACAGGCTGCTCGCAGCGGAGAGCGTAAAGGGGTAGTCCGGACCGAGCGCCGCCAGAAGGCGCTCCCGGGTCGAGCGCAGCAGCCCGGTCGCCTCGGCGAGGTTGCCGGACTCGCGCAGGTCGAAACCGAGGTTCAGCGCCGAGAGCAAGGTCCTCGAGTGCTCCTCGCCCAGTACCGAGCGGCGCAACGCCAGCGTCTCTCGATCGATGTCCCGCGCGGCGTAGTAATTGCCGGCCGCTCGCAGTGCGAGCGCCAGGTTGTTGGCCGCGCTGAGCGTCACCGGGTGGTCGGGACCGTAGAGCTGCGCGAAGCTCTCGTGCGCCGCGCGGGCCACCCGCTCCGATTCCGCGAACCGGCCGAGCACGCTCAGGTCCGCCGAGAGCGCGGTGGCGGTCATCAGGGTGTGGATGTCGTCCGACCCGAACGCCCCGGTCTGCCGGTCGAGCACCTCGCTGTCGATCTCCATGGCGGGTTGGTAGTCCCCCTGGGACCGCATGATGTTGGCGATGTGGAACCTCAGGTAGAGCAGCTGGCGGTCGTCGTCGCCGCGCTCGCGGGACCACAGGTCCTCCAGCGGACGCGCCAGGGTCAGCCCTTCCTCGTACTCACCTCGCTGCCAGAGATAGCGGACCCGCTCCACGAGCAGACCTCGAACGATCTCCTCGACGCACGTCCGGGCGTTGGACGGACCGAGGTGCGGCCAGATCTGGCTGTACCGCTCCCAGTTGCTCGGGTCGTCGATGTCCCCCTGCCGCGGTCGCAGGCTCGCCAGGATGCGGTGCACCTCGTGCTCGGTCGCGTCCGCCTGCTCGGGCGTGAGGCTGTCCCGGATGACGGCCTGCACCAGGCGGTGCACCTGGATGCTCGACCGGGTCTGGTCCACCCGGGCGAGGGCGTACCGACCGATCTCCCGGATGACCCGGCCGAGGAGCATCTTCTCCGTCAGCGAGGAGTCGTACGGCAGCAGGCTCTTGAGCGTGTCGTAGCTGTAGAGGA
>Ga0302323_100002038_pt1 | contig 16420 bp, 15 predicted proteins | sample Fen_T0_3_FD_201950 | JGI IMG/M metagenome (GOLD analysis project Ga0302323, IMG submission 201950) | Peat permafrost microbial communities from Stordalen Mire near Abisko, Sweden - Fen_T0_3 | ecosystem: Environmental > Terrestrial > Soil > Wetlands > Permafrost | place: Sweden: Abisko... | reverse complement strand
CACGGAAAGTTGCGGGGGAGGCGCACGCAAGCCTCCCCGCGCAACGCTTGGTCCGGAGCTCGACTCCGGCAACGCGATTCGATTCGAAGATCTACCGGTGACGCGCCTCGAGCGCGCCCGAGTACCGACACCGAACGCTGCCAATCCGAGTTTGGGCGCGACCAACGCCAAGGTCGTGGTCCAGATCTGGAGCGACTTCGAGTGCCCATTCTGTGCCGACGTGCAGCCAGTATTGACTGAGATGCTCCGCGTGTACGCGGGCAGGGTGCGGCTCGTTTGGCGCGACTACCCACTGCCGTTTCATGCGCACTCTCGGCTCGCCGCCAACGCGGGTCGTGAAGCTTACGCGCAAGGCGGAGCCGAAGCTTTTTGGAATTTTCACGATGCCGTATACGCCGCGAACACGCCGCGGCTGGACGCGGAAGGGCTGGTGGCGTTCGCGGCCAAAGGCGGTTTGGATCAGGCGCGCTTTCGCGAGGCGCTCAGCACGCAGCGCCACGATGCCGAAATCAAAGGCGATTTCGATATCGGCAGCGCCCTGGGCGTGGAAGGTACGCCCGCGTTCTTGGTCAACGACTACTTCTTCATCGGCGCGGTCCCACTCGAGATCATGCGCGTGATCATCGATCGGGCGCTATCCGATGCCGGCGTGTAACAATCGCCTCTCCCTCTCGGTGCGCGCGCAGCGCCCACGCTCTCTCGTTCTTCTCTCGGTGCGCGCATAGCGCCGCGCGCTCTCTCGCTCTTCTCCCCGGTGCGCGCGCAGCGCCGCACGCGCTCGCGCCGGGCGCGCGGAAGACAGCTCAGCCGAATGCCCGGAACCAAAACGAGCGATAAGTCTTGGAAGAACAGATCGCGATCTGCCAATGAGATGGCGGACCTACAAAGGCTGACCGGACAGGCGCATGCTTTCCCCGGGCGCAGCGCGGGCGGCCAAACGTCACCTTCCGAGCGTGCGCAAACGAGAGTCTCCCACCGCGCGCCGAAGGCGCCGCGCGTCCTTCTCACGCCCTCAGTGGTGCGTACGCAGCTTGATCGCGTCCACCGCGTCACTGAGCCGTGAGTCCACTCGCAAGCAGCTGTAACAATCTTCACGCTGGCGGCGTCCGCAACCGGTCGTAGCACGGTACAAATTGAGGTAACCGAGCGCGCGCTCATCGCCGATTTCTTTGGCGCGGGGCAAGAGCGCGTAACGCTGCGGACAAGTGGTGGCAAAGCGAAGCGCCACGGCGATGCTCAGCTCGGGCGTCGTGAGCCGAGCGAAATCGGGCGACCTCAGCCCTTGGTCCGCGCGGGTACGAACCCACAATTTCACGACTTCGGTCGCCGCTAAATCATAGGCGACGTCGGGCCCATGGCTGCCCATTGGACCGAACAGGAGCGCAAAGGTCGCGTCGGAGGCCGCTTTCACCTGAGCGGTCTGAAACAGAATGCTAGCGACTTGTTTGCTGTCGGCGAGCGTCGGGTCGAGGCTGAGCGCGCGGCCCACCGCACCGACTGCCTTCACGTAATCCTTGCCGGCGAGCGCGGCGCGTCCGAGCTCGAGCGCGAGCCGCGCGTCCCTCGGGTATTTCTCGACCAGCGCTTCGAGCCCAGGAACGCCCGTCTTTTGGGCACCTTGTAGGTCGCTCTCCGAAGCCGTTGCGACGGGCGGGACGGCATTCGACGCTGCGGCAGCGGCCGAAGCGCTAGCGACAGTGCTTGCCGCCAATCGCGGCTCGCCGCGAAGCGCACGCACTCCCTTCGTCAGCGCCACGATCAGCAGGGCCACGAGGAGCAGGGATAAGACCAAGCTGAGGAGCAGCAAGGCTGGCGTCGGGATGGGCCGTAATGCGTCGCGAACGGCCGGAGGCAACCGGCGACGCTTACGCTCGAAACCGCGCACGAAGCCGATGAAATTCGTCCTGAGTCCGGGCGCGCCAACGGACGTCGGCGTGGCGGCCATCGGCTCGCCCGCGCTCGGCAATGGAGCGCGTGCCACGCGCGGGATCGTCGGCGCATCCTGACCCGGTTGATTCGTATCGGCATCACTCAGTGATGGACGGGAGCCGTCCGCCAACGTGTAGCGATACACACCATGGCCCGGGATCGGCGAAAGTAGCACGTCGATCGCGCGCGACAGCTCGGAAGCCGACTCGTATCGCTCCGACGCATCGCGCGCCAGGAGCTTGCGCGCGATCTGCTCGACGGCGGGCGGTACGCGCAAATCCGGCGAGCGTTCCGCAAACGTCGGTGTCGGCTTCGAAAGCTGCTGCCCCAAGATCCCGACCGAGCTCTGACTGCTGAAGGGTCGCAGCCCCGACAGCATCTCGAACAAGATCACACCCAGGGCGTACAGATCCGCACGGCCATCGACGCTCTGCCCGAGCGCCTGTTCGGGCGCCATGTACTCGGGCGTGCCGAAGACCATGCCTGCCTTGGTGATCGGATTGCCCTTAGACCCGGGTAGCGCAGCATCCCCGAGGGGCACCTTGGCGATGCCGAAATCCAGAACCTTCACGAAGTCCGGATCGCCGCCCTTTTCGACCAACATCACGTTCTCCGGCTTGAGATCGCGATGCACGATGCCCTGCGCGTGCGCGGCGGACAGCGCACTGGCGATTTGCCGCGCGATGTGCAGCGCGCGGTCTACGGCGAACGGACCGCGCGCGATTTCGTCCCGTAGGCTGTGCCCCGAAACGAACTCCAGCACCAAAAATACCGCGCCGTCTGCGAGCTTGCCGAAGTCAGTCGCGCCCGCCACATTAGGGTGCTCGATGTTGCCCGCGGCCATCGCCTCGCGTTCGAAGCGCGCAACCACCTCGGGCACACTGGTGAGCTCGCGCCGCAAGACCTTCACCGCCAGGCGCTTGCGCATGAGCACGTGCTCGGCGGAGTACACCTTACCCATGCCGCCTTCGCCCACCAGAGCGTCGATGCGATAGCGATCGGCGAGCAGGGTGCCGATGCGCGGATCTACCTCGCCTCCTTTAGGATGGGAGGAGCCGCTCATGAATCGAGCGTGGGCTCAGTACGGGTTGTCACCGGCCGGCTCGGCAGGCTTCGGCTTGGGCGCCGGCTTAGGCACCGGCTTGGGCGCCGGAGCTTCGGGAGCAGCGGGCAGCGGAGCCGCCGCGGGCGGAGGAGATGCAGGCTTTTCCGGGGCGGGTGTGCTGGGGGTAACGGGTTCGCTCGGTGTGCTCGGCTGAGCGACGGTCACTGGCTTGGGCTTGGCTACGGGCCGTGCTTGCAACACAGGCGCCGGCTTCGGCACAGCGACCGAGGGCAGCTGCGGAACCGCGGGAGGCACGACTGCCGCGGGCGCAGCAGACGACGCCGATGCGGCGGGCGCGACCGAGGCGGTAGGCGCGGCGCTTGCCACCGCGACAGCAGTGGGCGATGCGGGCTCCGCAGCCGGCGCTTCAGTGGCCACCGGGGCCGCCGAGGGAGCGGGTTCGGCACTCACCACGGGCGCGGGCACAGGCGGCTGGTTGCCCGTGGAGAACGCGTATACGAGGCCCCCGGTGGCAGCGAGCACAAGTGCGATTACCGCCACTCGACCACCGCCGCCAGCGCTGCTCGAAGCGGGTGCCGCAGCGGGCACCGACACGCGGCGACTTGCCGGCGCAGCAGACACCGCGCCCGCTTTGCGCGCCGAGGGGAGGGTCACGGAAGGCTTGGGCGACGCCGGTTTGGGCGACGCGGGTTTGGCTGACGCCGGTTTGGCCGAAACTGGGGCTGGCTTCTCGGAGATTGGCTTCGTGTCGGCGCTGTCGGTCGCCGTCGCACTGGCGGGCGGCTCCGCGCTGCGCTTGAGCTCGAGCGCTGCAGAGGGCGCCGCTGCCTTCGCGGGCGCCTCGGGCTGCTTAGAGCTGCTGCCGACCTCTGCCATCGAACCGCCAGCCTCGCGCAAAGCATCTTGCAACAGCTCGGCGGCCTGCTTCATCACGGTGCGGTCTTCGGGAGCCGGCATCTCGGCTTCCGACTTCGTTTCCGGAAAGAACGACGCGGCCGGCTTGTCCGGGGTAGTGGCTACGGCTGAGCGAGTCGACGGATTCATCGAGCCCAACCCGATCATCGTCGATTTGCGCAAATGGGGCGGCTTCTGGGCCTCGGATGCCGCCGCCGGCGTCTTCGACGAGGCGGCTGCAGGCGGAGCGACAGGCGCGGGCAGATTGCCGCTATCGCCGCCACCCGCTTCATAAGCACTGGTGGCATCGCCGCGCGACTCAACCAGCGAGTCAATCACCTTGCGCGAGCCGTCGTCGATCTTGATGAACTTCACGCCCATGCCAGCGGGGCGAATGTCCGCTTGAGTTTCATTGTCACGTTTCCAAACGACGCGACCGACGCCCTGGATCACCTTCTGGTCCGCAGCAATCTTCACCTCGAACTTGAGCAGAGTGCCCGGCGGGAACGGTGACGGCGTTTTGATGAACATCCCGCCACGGCTGACATCGTAGGAGTGATGCTCGATGAACTCATCAAGGGTCGCGCTCTTATAGCGGACCGTCATGGTGAGCACCTTTGCGCGGGGGTCTTTTCGCGTATCCTGGCTCATGAAAGCGTTGCTCCAAAGCACCCAAGACTTGGTAAACCCTCGGACTTCGCCGGGGGCTTCACTGAACCGAGTAGGGCACGCTATCGTAGCCTTGCCGCCTCCAGAACCCCAACTAGTTAGACTATGACGGCAAAAAGGCCGGACGAATTTCCACCGATAACGGAATTCATGGAACCTGCTGACTCCTCGACCGCGCCATCCGTCGCGCATTTTCGCGCCTTGTCCAGACAATCGGTCAGCCTGCCCGGCGCTCTGCGAGCGTCCGATGCGCAATTAACTTGGAACCGCGACGTGCGCATCGTCGATCTGGGTCTGGGCGGCGCGTGCGTGGAGGCATCGGACTCGGCGGCGGCGGGCACTCAAGTCGAGCTGGTCATCGACACGCCGCATCTATGGGATCCACTCACCCTGAGTGGGTCAGTCGTCTGGTCCCGTAACTTGCCGGATCCGGAGGGCGGTGGCGCGCTGATCGGCGTGCGTTTCGAGCATGCCACGGGCGGGATCGTGCGCACGTTGACGGAGTTGTTGGAGGCTGAGGCTTTTGGTTGAGGACGCGCGGCGCTACGCGCGCGGGGGACACGCGGCGCTACGCGCGCGGGCTCGGTTGTTGAGAGATTTTTGGGCTAGCGGCGCGCTGGGGTGCTGGGCCGCCCGCGCTTTGCCCACAGATCGCATGCGCCTGTTCGGTCAGTTCTCGTGGCGCAGCCTCATTCGTTGATCGTGATCTGATCGTGCCAAGGTCAGTAAGCTCGACGCATTTCCGGGCATGCGGCTTCGCGCGCGCTGGGCGCGAGCAGACGCGGCGCTCCGCGCGCGGGAGGAAAAACGAGCTAGGAGCCTGAACGCCGCGGTCCGTGCGCGCGACCGCGTTCTAGGTCCCGCGCGCGCAGCGCCGCGTGCCCCTCCCGCGCGCGCAGCGCCGCGTCTCGTCGCGCCAGAGCGCGCGCCGGGCAGTTCAGCCGCATGCCCGGAAATTCGTCGAGGTCAGCCGACTTTGGCAGGATCAGATCACGATCAGCCAACAAGGCGCAGACCTACGAGAACTGACCGAACAGGCGCGTGCGAACTCACAGCAAAGCGCGGGCGGCCCAGCACCCGCAGCGCGCCGCTAGGCCAAAAATCTCAACAGCCGATCCCGCGCGCGCAGCGCCGCGTCTTGAACCGTAGGCTAGAACTCGGCTTGGCCGCGGAGGACGCGATCGTGGAACATCAGCATTTCGTAGCCGCCGGGGCCGCGGTTGAATTCGTAATCGTGGGGACCGGGGATGGCGATAAGCTCAGTATGGATACCGGCAGCGCTGAGCTCGGAGGCCAGCACCTGGTTGGCCTTCAGGAAGTAATCGTCGCTGCTGGTCAGTAAGCGCACGTATAGGTCCGGCTTCTGCACTTTGGCCTCGCGGGCGCGCCGTAAGATATCCGCGGAGTTATCGCTGCGTAGCGCCGCTTGCAACGACGCCACGACCGCGAACGCTTTGGGCCGCAAGAGTCCAATGCCAAGGGCTGCACGACCGCCGAGACTTACGCCGTCGACGCCCGTGCTTTCGGGCGTGCCGATCGCTGGTGTTTCTCGGTACGCGCGCGGCAGCACGGTGTCGACCACGAAGCGAGCCAGGGGCAACGCTCTGTCGATCGGTTCGTCGGCTGGCAGTGTATCCGGGGTGTACGGGCAAACCACGATCAAGCCTTGATAAGGGCGCTGAGCGAGACTCGCGTTGAGGCGCGCCAGCCGCGCGTCGTCCGCAAAGCCGTGCAAATCGTCGAGCGTAATCGGTGGGCGATGTAAGCGTTCGACAGTCACGGGCAAGGTGTAATCGTCGACCCAGCCCCGCGCGCCTAGTTCCGGGCCCTTGAGCGCTTCGCCACGCCCGTGCATTGCGACCAAGACGGGCAAGCGCGCGCCGGCTTCGCGCTCGGGGATCAAGATCACCACGCGCATCGGGCCGAGTTCGGTTTCTGGATAGTCCCAGGTGATTTCTTGGGCGGGCAGCATGGGCTTGTCTGGAACGATGCGCGCGCGACCACCGAGCGATTGCGCGCCGCGCGTTTGCTCGGAGCCGGGTGGAGCGTTGCGCTTGCAAGCCACACAGGCGGATAGTACCAGCGCGGCAAACGCGCGGCTAAAAGCGGTCTTTTGCAGCACGCACGGCACCCAAGATGGCAGCGGGAGAGCGATCCCCCGACAGGCTGCTCGATACGCGCTCGATGATCGCCGGGCTATTTACCCGCATGAACGGATTGGTGGCTTTCTCTTCGGCGAGCGTCGAGGGCACGGTCGCTCGACCGCGCGCGCGCTGCTCGGCGACGCGCTCGGCCTTGGCGGTGACGGCCGCGTTCTCGGGTTCCAGATGCGCTGCGAAGCGCAAGTTGGAAGCCGTGTATTCGTGCCCGCAATAGACCAGGGTAGACTCGGGCAATGCCGCCAACGTGACGTTCAAGGACTCGTACATTTGGGCGGGCGTGCCTTCGAACAAGCGGCCACAGCCGGCAGCGAACAGCGTATCCCCGGTGAACACCGCGCCTTCGCCGAAATATGCGACCGCGCCCAAGGTGTGGCCCGGGATATAGAGCGCGCGAAACGACAAGCCTTCGACGTTGACCGTCGCGCCATGCTCGACGAACTCAGTCTGGGCGGGGATGCGACCGCGATCGGAGACATAGCCGAACACCTTGGTGTCCGGGTAGCGCTGCACGAGTGCGTTATTGCCGCCCACGTGATCGAGGTGATGATGCGTCGCGAGTATCGCGCCCAGGGTAACACCAAGCTCGCCGAGCACGCGCTCGACCGGCTCCGCCTCGCTGGGATCGACCACGACGGCTCGCTTGGAGCCGGGCGCGAGCAGCACATACGCGTAGTTATCGGTGAGGCAAGGGACGATCGTGACCTGCATGCGGGGAACGTAGTGCCGGGTACTGCCGCCTGCAACGTCGGCGCCCCGCCGCAGGTTTTGGGGCGATCGACGCCCTTCGTGATGCCCGAAGGGTGCGATCCAGCGACGCGGCGCGCAGTTCCGCCGCGCAGAGCGGTTCGCGGGCGGCGTGGTTTTTAGAAGTTGCGTGTCGCGAAGTGCGCCGTAACCAACCCGCGCCCGGTCAGCATCAGCGACGGGCCATTTTCGTCCGCGCGCAAAGCTTCTGAAGTCGAGGCGCCACGGTATACACCCAGGGGTGTCTGCGCACGTTGGCGACGGAGGGCTCCCCGCTCAGGCAGCTCAGGTCGTGGGCAAACGCGGCGGACCGGCGAAGAGCGGGTGCCGGGAGTGCACCGCAGTGGGCGCCTCGCTGTCCCAGCCGTCGGAGATCGGCAGGCCGGATTCCGTCACGGGCGCGGAGGCAGGCACGGTCGGGACGGCGTCGGGATCGCTACTTGGCTCTGAGGCGGAGTTCATCTCGAAGCGCTGGAACGGACGGTGAGAGCAGGAGTTTAGCGCGCGCGGACAACAAATCTCGAAGTCACACGATCGGCAAAGCCAGGAGCCGCCAGTTGCTATAAGACTGGCGGTTCTCGACGTATTCTCGAAACATCCGAATGCGCGTCGCTGCAGTCGCGTGTGAGCTGCGGCTTCAGAGGAACGCGCCGCATGGAATCGAATCGCGTCGGATGGCGTGCAGGTTCGTGTTGTTGTCGTCGGAATAAAACACTGACTTGAAGCCCCCGACGCAACTGGCCTCGGGCGTGATCGCGAAGCCCTCGTTGTTGATGTTCGGCATCGTGCTCGGGCGTTCGAAGCCACGGCGAATGTAAAACCTCCCCTTCGTCGGGGAGCCAGCTCGCGTGTCGATATCGAGCACGTTCGAGCGGCCTTGGCAGCTGTCGTCGCAGATGGCCCACAGATAGCCCACGTCGCGATCGAAGTTGAGATCCATGATTGCCGAATTGCCGCTGGCGATGGTCGCGACGCGCGTGTAGCCGCCACCGACGTGATCCAGTGCATAGCCGTAAATAGTGCCGTTGCCTTCGACACCTACGAAGAAGATGCCCCCGGCGTGATTGGCATAGCCGGCGGGGTCGTAAGGCAGATTCTTGCTCTCGTCGATGAAGCCCTTCGAGACCAGGTACGAATCGGGGATCCAGGCGATCGCCTCGAGCCCGAGGTTCGCACCCACGATTGGCAGGTTCGCCGTCAAGTCCCAATCGCGCTGCGCGCTGATCGTCGACGCAGCGCTGCTGTCATCGTACATCAACACGACCAGGCGACTGACGCCGTTGTTCTCGTTGTCGCGTTCGGATGCGACGTACAGCGCCGTGGAGCCGGCCGCAGCTTTGGTAACTCCCTCGGAGTCAGGGCTGCCGAGGCTGTTGGCATAGTGCAGCGTTTTGCCGGTGGCCCAACCGTTGTCGGTGTCAGGCAGCCAATTCGTGCCGTTATTGAGCAAGCGGTAGAGTTTCGAAGGACCATTCAGCGCGCCCCAGAGCACGGCCGGAGTCGACCCCTGCGCCGGCTCGTAGAAGAGGCCACTCAGGTTGCTCGGGAAGGTGTTCTCGACATCGACGGTGACCACGGCATTCTGGCCGGGCCAGACGTCGAATGCGGAGACCGAGCCCGCGGACCCGCCGGCTCCTGCTCCTGCGGAACCCCCAGCACCAGCAGAACCCCCAGCGCCAGCAGAACCCCCGCTGCCGCAGTCGTTGGCAGTGCCTTTGGTGCTGCTTGCGGTGGTCGCGAATGCGCCAATACCGTTCGGACAACGGCCATACGTGGTCGCCGCGTGCGTCGTCCAAGTGTAGGAATCAACGAGCACGGTCGCGCCGGGTAAGTACAGGCGCGCGGAGTCCGCGGCACCCAGACCGAAGCTGAAACCGGCGTTCCCCGTGTCCATCACGAAGTAAGCGCCGGGCGCAATCACGGTGCCGGAGGGCAGCGTGTACGAGTGAGTGTCATCGTTGTCTTTGAAGATGTAACCCGACAAGTCGATCGGGGCGCTGCCCGCGTTGTAAAGCTCTACCCAATCGTCGGGTGTGCCCCCGTTGGACTCGACTTCGTTGATCTTGATCAGGCCGCCGCCACTCGTCGCGCCTGCGCTGCCCGCCGCGGCACCGCCAGAACCGGCACTCGCGCCTGCTGAACCGGCACTCGCGCCTGCTGAACCGGCACTCGCGCCTGCTGAACCGGCACTCGCGCCTGCTGAACCGGCACTCGCGCCTGCTGAACCGGCACTCGCGCCTGCTGAACCGCTGGTGCCTCCACTTCCTCCACTGCCGCTGGTCGCTGGCGAGCAGCTCACCGTTTCGGACAGCGTGTCTGAGCAATCGCCATCGCTGACCGTCAACGTGACGGTCACGGGACCGACCGCGGTGCAGGTCAATGATGCACTCGCAGAGCCGGCTCCTGCGAGCGTGCCCGAGCTGCTGCTCCAGGAGTAGCTGAGCGCGTTCGGGATTTTGTCAGCGTCGTTGCTGGCCGCCGACAAGCCGACCGCATTACCGACCGTGGTTTCTGCAGGAGCGACCGAAAGCGAATCGATCACCGGGCAGATGTTGAGCGTGCCACTGACCATCACACTGCCGGTCCTGGGCGGGGTCTTGCATTGCAAACGAACTTGGGTGGATGTGACCGCGCCTGCCGTCACGTTGAAGCTGGCCGAGCCGGTGCACGTAGCTCCGGAGTTCGTCGCGTCGCTCGCGTTGAGCGTGATCGAGTAACCATTGCCCGCCGGAATGCCGCCGATCACGGCCGAGACCGACGTGCTGTTGCTGACGCCGATGGTGCCGGATTTCGTGTAACCCGTGCCCAGGATCGTGTAGCTGACGCTGTTCAAGGTGACGCTGCCGGTCTGCAGCGCGAGTCCGATTGACCCGATCTCTTCGCTCGCCATCGGGGCAGGCGCGGTCGAATCAGGCGCGCTACAGCCAAACACCGACAAGCCGATCGACAGCCCCATCGAAGCGAGCAGTGCGGCACAGCGCGAGCCACCGGAAATCCGAATCATCGCTAAATCTCCTAGGAGCGCTCGCGACCGCGAGGCCCAATTTGCCGCGAACGTACGCGAACGGGCTCGTTGGTTCAGCGACATCGCCGTAACGATTCGGCGAAGTTTGCGGCACGGGACGCGCGAGCAGGCGTCGGGCGTCGATCAAAAACGACCCATTCGACGCGGCAAGATGCGCTCCGTAACCGATTTGCCACTGGCATTGGTTCCGGAGATCTCGACGTAGCGGACGCTCGGCAACAGCGCGTGGCGCTCGGCAAAGACGAAGACGCGCTGCAGGGCTGCGGGCTGCTTCGCGATCGCCAGTTCGGCGCGGTAGACTCCATCGACCCCGCGCACGTGAAGCTCGCGCTCCGAACATGCAGCCAGGCGCAAGACGCAGCCGTGGGGAGTCGAATTCGATATAGAAAAACCGTACGCCAACTGGCGTTCGGTCCAGGTCAATTCCTCGCGCCGGCCATTTTCTGCGAGCATTAGCCAGTACGCTTCGATCGGATCGGCCACGTCCAGATGTCCATCCTTGCCGATGCGCACGGCGTACTTGATGACGTTTGCATTGGTGTTACGGCCAAGCGTGAAGAGTTCTCGAGTCGGCAGCGCGTGCGCCACCATCGGCACGCACAGCTGGAGCACGGTAGCCGGTGCGAGCATCTGAAACGCGCGACGACTGAGCATGCCTATCGGATGCCGATTCCCGCTGGCCATGGAAAGCAAAAACGTCGCTGCGGGCGTCGTGCCGCACAGGGTTTGCCCGGGCGTCACCCGGTTGCGTCATTCGTCACACGGCCGACGAAGCGCCTCGTCCGCCGGCGCTAGCGGGTCGAAGGTCCGTACACGTACAGATCCTCGACCTTCTTTCTGGCCCAAGGAGTCCTGCGCAGAAATTTCAAGCTCGATGACACACTCGGGTCGAGCTGAAAGCAGCGAATGTCGATTAGCTGTCCGAGTTCTTGCCAGCCATGGCGTCCGACGAGCGCAGTCACGATCATCTCCAGGGTGATTCCGTGCAGCGGGTCCCCGCCGCCGGGGCCCATGTCGTCTGGCTGACCGCTCATTCGCAACCGGTCCGCGGCTCTAGCATGACGGGCATCCGACCAACCTGTCTCGAAGCTCACACGAACGCAAAAAGCTGTTTGCATCCGCAGTCACGACCTGGTCAGCCCCAGTCGCGCGACGCTCCAAAGACCGAAGCCCTGACCCATTGAATTGGGTCAGGGCTCCAGTTGCAATCTTCTCGAGATTCAGTAGCTCAGGCGCCGCCGGCGTGCCCGGCGCTGCCTGCTGAGCCGCTCGAGCCCGCGGTGCCCGCAGTGCCCGCAGTGCCCGCACCGCCGCCCGTGCCGCCGCCGCTCGTGCCGGCGCCGCCGCCGGTGCCGCCGCCGCTCGTGCCGCCACCACCGCTCGTGCCGCCGCCGCCGGCTTTGCCGCCGCCGCCAGCCGAGCCGCTCGTGCCGGCGGTGCCGCCGCTGGAGCCAGCCGTACCCGCCGAACCGCTCGTGCCGCCGCCGCCGGCCTTACCAGCGCTGCCGGCTGAACCGCTCGTACCGCCGCCGCCGGACTTGCCAGCTGAGCCGCTCGTGCCGCCGGCGCTCAGGCCGCCCGTGCCGCCAGTCGCGGGCTCGCCGGCTTCGCCGCCCGACCCGCCCTCGCCAGCCGTCGCTTCGTCGCCCGCGGCGCCGACTTTGCCCGAAGCGCCAGCGGAGGCCTTACCACCGCTGCCGCCGGACTTACCGCCGCCGCCGCCGGCGGCCTTGCCACCCGCTCCGGCGGTAGGCCCGGGGGAATCCGATGAATCCCCGCAGCCAACGACCAACGTCGATCCCAACGCAACGGCAAATATACTCGCTAAAACCAGATCAGACTTCTTAAGCAACATCAGCGATCTCCCTTTCCCTTAAACCGATAGCGGTCGTTGCCCGCGGCCCTACCACTTTGCCGCACACGACTCCCGGCCAGAGGAATACATTGGCCAGCCGATGATGTCGAGTGCGTTGCCCGATTGATTCCGCGAAAGCTTCATCGCCGAAAAACTGGCAGAGCCAAAAAAACCTGGCCTTTCGCAAATGAGTAATACCGTCGCGGTCGAAGCGCGCGCTTCGCAAGCCAAGCGCTCCGGGGAGATCTCCAGCAAAAATCCGCTGCCCCGGGGGGAATTCCCGGCATTTATGAGTAGAGGACGATGGAAATGCGGAATTGGTTCCAGTGCCAGTGCACGGCCAGAAAATTGCTAATTTTTTCGGTCTCTCCATCGTCACCTGCCTCGCGCGCCCGTGCTAGCCCGTCCTCCTCGATTGGTCCGCCGCCCGACTCGCGGCATACCGAGCGCGGCATCACCGCCATCCAACGGCACGGGCCCTCGGAGGGGGTTGGGCGTCCCGGTCGCCAACTGCGGCGCTGGCAGCCACCCCGCTGCCAGCGCGAGCCATGACCGCACGAGCGGAAGGGACGAGTCGTGATCGGCGTGCTCTGAGGTCGGAGCGGAAAGCCGCTCAGCCCAGTTTCGGCGGCGCTATCGTCTGCGGGAGCGCCTTGCTCCACGGGTCGCTGGCGCGCCACGCGCTGCCCCACGCGGCCGGGCTGACTCCGAGCCAGTCACGAAAAGCGCGGGTGAGGTGCGGGGCGTCCGCAAAGCCCGTCTCGTTGGCCGCCTCGCCGACCGAGATGCCGGCCTCGAGCAGGCGCCGCGCAGACTGCAAGCGCAGCAGCCTCCGATAGCGGTGTGGGGGAACGCCGAGCGAGCGCTCGAAGCAGCGAGCTAGGTGGCATTTCGAGATCTGCAGCTCATTCGCCAAGTCATCGAGCGAAAGCGATTCGGCAAAGCTGGCTCGCACGCGTTTGGCCGCGCGGCGCACTCCCGGATGGCAAGGGCTACGTCTCAACGCGGCCGTGCTCTGGTTGGCGCTGCTCAGGAGGGCCGCGGTGATCTCCTGGTACGCTTGCACGATCGCCTCCGGATCGGCTCTCGAAGCGAGCAGCGCGTGGAGCGCCGCGAAGTCGGCCGAAAGCGGGCCGGCGGCCAGCTGGGTGATCGGCCACTGCGGCGTTCCGCCTAAGCCTATCTCCCGGCCAACCTGCTCGAGAGCGCTGCGCGGCCAGTAAATCGTGAATAGGGCACTCGGCCGGTCGGTAGGCGTGATTCGTTGAACCTCCTCGGCTTCGGCGAGCAAGATGTCGCCCGAGCGGAAGGCCCCGTCCTTGCCCCGCGTCCACACGAGGCCGCACTCGTCGGCGCTCGATCCGAGCACTAATGACGCACTGAACATGTCGGAGAGTTGCGTGCGCGGCCGCTGACAGCCAGTCACGCACCAGAATTCGACTTCAGGCAAGCTACTCAGGCGCTGGACGGTCAGCGAGTCCGGGACACGATTGCCGTCCAGCTCGAAACACGTGAGGAAGCCTTGCGGAGCTTGGAGCTTCGGCCGTACCCTTTCTGTGAGGTAGGAGCTAGTGACGAGGTGAACCGCGGGAACCCGAGAATCTTGGACGGGCCCATTCCTAGGATCCTCTTGATCGGAATGGATGGTGGCCTCGCGGAGCAGGCTTTGAAAGCCGATCCCCGGGTCGAGATCCGGGTCGCTCAGTCCTTGGTGAGCGGCTGGGAAGAGCTGCCGCGCATGCGGCCCGACGCCATCGTCGTGGCCTTCCAGCAGACAGGGCCGGGCGACATCGCGCAGGTGCGCCACCTGCTCAGCGCCTATCGCGCCCCTCTGCTGGTTATTTCCGGTCCTGTCGACGAACAGCGCGTGACCGCGATGATCAAGGCGGGCGCGAGTGGCTATTTGCTGACGGAGGACGTTTTCCGGCTGCCCGACGCGGTTCGCGAGTTGCTTCGGGGCGGAGTGCCGATGTCGCGCTCCATCTCGCAGCTCGTGCTCGACCGCGCGCGGCGCAGTTCCGCGAGCATGGCGGCCGTGCGCGAGGGCGGCCCGTCGGCGGACGAGCTGATCACCAAGCGGCAACGCGAGATCTTGAAGCTGCTCGCTCAAGGGCACAGCTACGAAGACATCGGGCTGGCGCTCAGTCTCAGCATCAACACCGTCCGCTCGCACGTGCGCACGATTTACGAGCGTCTGGGCGCTAGCACCAAGGTCGAAGCCGTGATCGCCGCGATCGAGCTGCGGCTTTTGGACCGCGACACGATCCGCTGAGCCCCGATTCTTCCCTACCCTTTTCTGCATCAGCTAGAGATTCGCTCAGCAGCGTGCGGGCCGCTATCGCATGACCATGCGGCTCGGCCTCGCATCGCGACACACGCGGGACACATCCAGCCCACTCACTAGCTGGGGAATGCAAGCTGCGACGTCCCATTCCGCCATAAACCCGGGAATTGCCAGTTCCCGGCAAGCGGGCTCGTACGCTCGCTTTCACTGAAATCATAGTTTGCTAGTCGTCGCGGCCGATCGCGGTCGAAGCGCCCGGATGGCTAGGCGCGACGAAGGCGCATACTGCGGGGGGTATAACTGAGGAGCAACGACGCCAGCCGGGCTGCCTCGGGCGCGAGATCGATCGACTTAGCTATGCGCGGGCCCTAAGCTCAGCCGGGATGGTCTGCCCGCATTGTCGCCAAGACGCGCCGATCCTGTACAAGGGCGTGTTCGCATTTTGTTCGGCTTGCGATAAGCCACGCGCGCCGTTCTCCGGCAAGGCGCTGGCGTTCGCGGGTCAGCCGGCGAAGGTTGGCGGCCTGGCGAGCCGCGTCGTCGGTGCGCTGGTGATGATCTTCGGCCTGTTGCTGGCGGCCGCGTGTATCCTGTTTTTTCAGTTGCTGTGGCCAGCAAGGAACATCGGTTACGCGCTCGGCTCACCGGTCGCGTTGATCTCGCTCGTGCTCGGGAGCTTGCTCTTGATCGTGAGCCGGCGCTTGCGCCGCGCAGGTATCGAGGCGGAGCGGCAGACGCGAGTGGAGGCGGTGTACGCCCTGGCCGTGAACCGCAACGGCATGCTGACCACGGCTGACACCGCACGCTCGTTACAGCTGACTCCGGATGCGGTAGCGGCGCTATTGAACGAGTTGGCGAAGCAGCAACCGGAGTACGTTTCACTCGAATTCGACGAAAGCGGACAGTCCTTTTATCTTTTTTCGCGCGCCGGCACGCGGCCGCATCCGTTCGGCGCCAAGTACCGCGTGGGGGCCGAAGGCAGAGTGCGTGTGGCAGATGTGCTCGGCGTCGATGGGCCGAGTCAAACCTTGGACGAGCAGGCTGCGCAGCGCCGAAATGAGCACTAGGCTAAGGCCCAGTCCCGACTGCTAAAGGAGGATCCATGTCGCTCGTCTTGTACCATCATCCCTACTCCCGAGCCGCGAACGTCCTGTGGATGCTGGAGGAGCTCGGCATCGACCATGAACTGCGTTTCGTCGACATGCCTGCGGGTGCGCACAAAACGCCAGAGCTCTTGGCGCTCAATCCGATGGGCAAGTTGCCGATCTTGACCGACGGGGACCAGGTCGTCACCGAAGTGGCAGCGATTGGCCTGTACCTCGCGGATCGCTACGCACTCGGCCGGCTCGCTCCGAAATTGGACGACCCGCGCCGCGGCACGTACCTGCGCTGGTCCCTGTTCGCTCCTTCGGTGATCGAACCAGGCGCGATCGCGAAGATGAACAATTGGGAGGGCAAGCCGAGCCAAGTCGGCTGGGGCACCCACGAGGCAATGCTGGGAGCGACCGAATCCGCGATCCGAGATCGGGATTACTTGCTGGGTGACTCGTTCTCGATGGCCGATATGATCTTCGGCGGCACGGTGCGTTACATGCTCCGCTTCAAGATGCTCGAGCCGCGCCCCGCGCTTACCGCCTACGGCGAACGCCTGGCCGCGCGCCCTGCGCTGCAGCGAGCCGACGCGCGCAACACCGCAATCGCCAAAGAACACGGGCTCGGCTGAATTTGGGCCCTAGCACTACTCGATCAGTTCTTCAGCAGGAGCAGATCACGATCGGCGTGGGCGGACACG
>Ga0302323_100002036_pt1 | contig 16424 bp, 9 predicted proteins | sample Fen_T0_3_FD_201950 | JGI IMG/M metagenome (GOLD analysis project Ga0302323, IMG submission 201950) | Peat permafrost microbial communities from Stordalen Mire near Abisko, Sweden - Fen_T0_3 | ecosystem: Environmental > Terrestrial > Soil > Wetlands > Permafrost | place: Sweden: Abisko... | reverse complement strand
CTCGGCCAGGTGTTTGAGTTTGACCTTGGTCTTGAATTGCCGGCTCATCGCCAGCGCGCCTTGAGTCAACAGCAGCGAATCGAGCCCCAGGTCGGAAAAGGTCGCAGCAGGCGACTCTGTCGAAAGGTCGCGGCCGGAAATTTCTTCGAGCACGGACTGAATACCACGAACGATGCGATCCACACGGTTAGGAGAATTCACGATAGTTTTACCACCTAGTAAGAAGGACGACGGCCGAGCGTAACTATTGAAGCACAAGGTTGGGCCTCGCGCTCGGTCAGAATTTCAGTCTGGCTGTCAGCTGCCGCCCGCACCTCCGCCCAGCACACCGATAAAGCAAGAATACACGAAAAGTAGGAGGACCCTGGCGAACAAGCATCGTCCCTGGCATACAAAAGGTAGGTTCGACCAAGACGGAGACGCTACAATCTTTCTCCCACCCCCCAAAGCCTCAGGGAGCCCCCCACCGTCCTGGCAATTGCCGCAAATAGTCACGCAAGCCCGTTGGGCTAAGAAACACGAGAGAGCCTAGCATGAAGCAAGGAACATCTGGGAACGGAGCGGCCAGCGAAGGCCTCCACGACGAGGGTGAAACGCAAGGCCCCATCGCTGCCGTATCGCGCGACCAAGCCATTGCTCTTTCCTATGCGCAGGATCGTTACTGGTTGCTCAGCCTGCTCGAACCTGACAGCACGACCTACCACTTGGCGACTGCCATCCGACTGCGTGGTTCCTTGCGTCGCGACGCGCTCAAGGCCGCCTTGGCCCAAGTCGTGCTCCGCCACGAGGCGCTGCGCACGGTGGTGGCGACCCAAGAGGGTAAGCCTCTCCAACGCATCCTTCCCACCTGCAATCCGGATTGGCTCGAGATTGACGTCAGGGCAACCAAAGATCCGGCGGTGGCCGTTCACGCTGCCAGCGCCGATCTGCGCAGCATCCCCTTCGATCTGACTAGGCCGCCCCTGGTGCGCGGCCTTCTGGCGCGCGTCGCCGAGGACGAGCACGTGCTTGTGTTGGTCGCCCACCGCATGGTGGCCGACGAGCGCGCGATGGCGATCCTGGTGCGCGACCTCGGTCTCCTGTACGGCAACCAAGGCGAAGCCCAGCCACAGAAGCTACCCGATTTACCGCTGCAGTTTGCCGACTTCGCCAGCTGGCAATGTGCCGCCTCCCATGGCGACGGCTTCGCCAAGCACGCGTCCTTCTGGAAAGAAACCCTGGCCGGCACGCTGCCGGTCCTCGACCTGGCCAGCGATTTTCCCCGCCCACCGCGCACGACCTACGGCGGAAAAAGCGTGGCGTTCAGCCTCCCCGCGCCCCTCGTGCAAAGCCTCGAGCCTTTGTGCGCGCGCACGGGGAGCGATGTCTTCACGCTGTACGTGTCGGCTTTGGCGCTCGTGCTCAGCCGGCACAGTGGGCTGCAAGAAATCGTCCTGGGCATGCCAGCCGCCAATCGCGTCCGTCCGGAAACCCAAGCAATCATGGGACGGCTGGCTACCATGCTGCCCTTGCGCCTCGATACCAGCGCCAAGCCTTCCGTGAGCGCCAGCATCGAGAAAGCCAAGGAAGTCATCGAACAGGCCCGCCGTCATCAGGAGATCCCGTTCGAACGCATCCTGGAAGAATTGACGCTGCCACGGGATCTCGGCCGCCATCCGCTATTTCAGGTCGTAGTCGACATACCCGACGACGACGTTCCCGTGCCGACGTTTGCCGGACTGGCCGTCGAAGAATTCGCCATGCCTCACACGACGGTGATGTTCGACTTGCACGTCCGACTTCAGGGCGGCGCCAGCGGCATCACCGGCTCGTGCACTTATGCCACTGCCTTGTACAAAGAGGAACGGGTGGCGCGCCTTCTGGCCCAGGTCGAGCGCGCCTTGCAGTGGATGGCCGAGCATGCCGACGAGCCGACGGCAGCGGTGGACTTCATCGACCAAGCGGAAAAGGTCCTGCTGCTGGAAACACGCAACGCCACCCAGCGCGACTTCCCCGTCGACCAGCACGTTCACGAATGCTTCGAAGCGCAGGTCGCGCGCACCCCCGATGCCCTTGCCGTCGTGTGCGGCGACCGCACGCTCAGCTATGCCGACCTGAACGCTTCGGCCAATCGCTTGGCGCGCCACCTGCAGCAACTGGAAATCGGCTGTGGCGACCGCGTGGGCATTTGCATGGAGCGTTCGGTCGACACCGTGGTCGCGCTCCTGGCAACCATCAAGGCGGGGGCCATCTATGTCCCCATCGATCCGCAATACCCGCTCGATCGCCAGGCCTATATGATCGCCGAGGCCGAGGCCAAGGTGGTGCTGGGGCAGGAGCACTTAGCCGAGCGTATTCCTGGCACCCAGGCCCGCGTCGTTCTCGTCGATAGCGAGGCCGAGTCCTGGGCTGTACTGGCAGCGGACAACCTGCCGCGCCTGGCGCCGCCCCATCCCCTTCTGTACATGATCTTCACGTCCGGATCGACCGGCAAGCCCAAGGGTTCGCTGGTCTTCCATCGCGGATTCGTCAATCTGCTGACTTGGTACCGCGACGAGTTCGCCTTCGATGACAAGAGCCGCTTCTTGGTATTCAGTTCGCTCAGCTTCGACCTGACCCAGAAGAACCTTTTCGCGCCGCTCGTCTCCGGCGGCACGCTGGTGCTGCTCGACACCCCCCACTACGACGCCGCTCGCATCCTCGATCTCATCGACCAGCACGCCGTCACGCTGACCAACTGCACGCCAAGTGCCTTTTATGGCCTGCTCGCCAATGAAAGCGAAACCTCGCTGCGCAAGCTGCGCTCGCTCCGCTACGTCGTGCTCGGCGGTGAAAACATCTCGCTGCCACGCCTGGGCCCTTGGCTGTCCGCCCCTTGGTGCCAGGCCACCGTGGTGAACTCCTACGGCCCCACCGAATGCACCGACGTGTGTGCTTTTCACCAGTTGGGCGACGCCCGCAATTACCCGACCGCCATTCCCATCGGTCGCCCCATCACCAATACGCAGCTTTACATTCTCGACAGCGAGCTGCGCCTGGTCCCCGACGGCGCCACCGGCGAATTGTGCATCGGTGGCGCTGGCGTTGGCGCGGGCTACGTCAATCGGCCCGAGCTCAACACGCAGAAATTCGTCGCCAATCCTTTTGCCGCCGGCAGCTCGTCCGTCATCTATCGAACCGGCGATCGCGTTCGTTACCTGGCAAGCGGCGACATCGAGTTTCTCGGTCGCATCGATCACCAGGTCAAGATCCGGGGCTTCCGCATCGAGCTCGGCGAAATCACGGCTGCGCTCGAACGCCTTCCCGAGGTCAAGCAAGTCTATGTCATGCCCCGCGAAGATGCAGCGGGCGACTTGTCGCTGGTGGCTTACTTGGTCCCGGCTGGTACGGCAGCGGAGGTCTCGATTCCATCGCTGCGCGGACGGCTGGCGGAGGTCCTTCCCGACTACATGGTGCCGACAGCTTTCGTGACGCTCGAGGCCCTGCCTCTGTCACCCAACGGTAAGGTCGATCGCACGCGCTTGCCAGCGCCGCAAAGCGCGCCCGCACCGACGGCGACGGCGACAGGTGCGCCGCGCCTGGCGGTCCCGCCGCGCAGCGAGGCCGAAGCCTTCATCGCCGAGCGCTGGCAGACCCTTCTTGGCGTAGCCCACGTCGGCAACAACGAGCGCTTCTTCGACCTGGGCGGCACATCGCTCAAGGCCATCCAGTTCATGGGCGCCATGGGACAGGAATTGGGCATCGCCCTGCCCATGGTGACGCTGTTCGAGTCGCCCACGGTCGCGCAATTCGTGGCCACCGTGCGCCGACGTTTTCCCGAGGCCTTTGCCAAACGCTTTCCGGGCGACCAGGTTGACGTCCCCGTGGTGGCGACCACCAAGAAGATCACACAGCCCGCTGCCGTCCCCAACACCCGCCCAGATATCGCCATCATCGGCATGGCGGTCCGCCTGCCGGGAGCGCAGAACTTGGACGAATTTTGGCAGAACCTGCGCAATGGCGTGGAATCGGTGCGCACGCTCTCCGACGAGGAACTGCGCAGGGCCGGGGTCGACGATGAGCTTCTAGCCAATCCCTCCTATGTCAAGGCGGCCGCCGCCATGGACCACATCGAGGACTTCGATGCGGGATTTTTCCGCATGCTGCCCAGGGAAGTCGAATTGATGGATCCCCAGCAACGCGCCATCCTGGAATGCGCGTGGTCGGCGCTCGATCACGGCGGCTACGCCTCGGCGGCGATGGACGAGCACAAGGTCGGGGTCTTCGCTGGGGTTGCCCGCGATGCCTACCTGACCGGGCATCTGCTGACCCATCCCAACCTGATGCAACTGGCCGGCGACTACAGCATGATGATCGGCAACGAGAAGGATTTCCCTGCGACCCGCGTGGCCTACCGTCTCGACTTGCGCGGACCTGCGCTCAACATTCAAACGGCTTGCTCGTCGTCCGGCGTGGGATTGCACTTCGCCTGTCAAAGTCTTCAACTCGACGACTGCGACATGGTGCTGGTGGGTGGCTGCCGCGTCCTCACGCCCGTCGCCGGCTACCTATACGTGGACGGCGGAACGCTGGCACCCGACGGTCATGTTCGTGCCTTCGATGCCGATGGCCACGGCATGGTCCGCGGCAGCGGCGTAGCGTTTGTCCTGCTCAAGCGTTTGGACCGCGCCCTGGTCGACCGGGATCGCGTCTATGCTGTCATCAAGGGCACCGCCATCAACAACGATGGCGCCGCCAAGGTTGGTTACACCGCCCCCGGCGTGGTCGGACAGTCGGCCGTCATTCGCGCTGCCCTGGCCAAAGCCTCGGTGCATCCAGACACCATCAGTTACGTCGAGGCCCACGGGACGGGCACTTCCCTGGGCGATCCCATCGAGATCACGGCGCTCACCGATGCCTATCGCGCCTTCACGGCACGCAAGGGCTATTGCGCTGTCGGCTCGGTCAAGACCAACATCGGTCACCTGGATGCCGGGTCGTGCGTGGCCGGCGTCATCAAGACCGTGCTTTCCCTGTGTCACCAAGAGCTGCCCCCCAGCCTCAACTACAAGACCCCCAATCCCCAAATCGATTTCGCCAACAGCCCCTTCTTCGTCAACGCCCAGCTGCGCCCGTGGAAATCGGACAATGGACCGAGGCGCGCAGGCGTCAGCTCTTTCGGGCTGGGTGGCACCAACGCCCACGTCATCTTGGAAGAAGCTCCGGCCCAGGATTCGGGCCCCGGACGGCCCAACCAACTGCTAGTACTATCGGCGAAGACGGCGACGGCCCTCGACAGCGCAACCGACAACCTGGCGCTTCACCTCGAACGTCATCCCGAAGATGCCTTGGCCGATGTGGCCTTCACCTTGCAAACCAGCCGCTCGGTGTTCGCACACCGCCGTATGCTGGTGTGCCCAAGCAACGGCGAAGCCAGCGCGGCCGTGCGCACCCGGCGCGACTGCCGTTCAGGCGAGGTCGATGCCAAGCGCCCACCTTCCTTCATGTTCATGTTCCCGGGCCAGGGGGCACAACACGTGGGCATGGGCCGCGATCTCTACCGCGATGAACCCCTGTTCAAAGAGACGGTAGACACCTGTGCCGAACATCTGAAGGGCCACCTGCACCTCGATCTGCGCGACGTGATCTTCCCGTCGCCCGGACAAGAAGAGGCAGCCAGCGAACGCCTCAACCAAACGGCCTTGGCCCAGCCGGCGCTCTTCGTCGTCGGCTACGCCATGGCGCGGATGTGGACCGAACGACACATCGTCCCCCAGGTCATGATCGGGCATAGCGTGGGTGAATTCGCCGCCGCCTGCCTGGCCGGCGTTTTTACGCTGGAAGATAGCTTGCGAATCCTCGCCGAACGCGCCCGGCTGATGCAATCGATGCCACCCGGAAGCATGTGTGCGGTTCGCATGAGCGAAGAGGCGCTGGCCCCGTACCTGCGCGATGGCCTGTCCCTGGCAGCAGTCAACGCACCATCGCTGTGCGTGCTGTCCGGATCGCACGAGGCGATCGCGGCATTCGACGAGACCATGAAGGCGATGGGAAGCAGCACGGTAGCCTTGCACACCTCGCACGCGTTCCATTCCAGCATGATGGATCCCATCGTTCCCGCCTTCGCCAAAGCAGTCGAAGCGGCAAGCCGCTCGCAACCGACCATCCCCATCGTGTCGACCGTCACAGGAACGTGGCTGACGCCAGAGCAAGCGGTAGATCCCGCCTACTGGGCCAGTCAGCTGCGCCAGCCCGTGCGCTTCAGTCAGGCCTTCACGTGTGCCCAGGGCCAGGGGGACGACAACCGCGTCTTCATCGATGTGGGCCCCAGCACCAATCTGGCCACCTCGGCCCAGCGCCATTTGCCAACCTCGGAGGCAGGTCGGGTCATCAACAGCCTGCCTCGCGCCAGTGACAAACAGTCGGACGCTGCCACCTTTCTGGCGGCGACGGGACGTTGCTGGCTTCTCGGCGCGACCGTCGATTGGCGCATCCTTCACGAAGGGGAACGACGCCTACGTGTCGGCCTGCCAAGCTATCCCTTCGAGCGGAAGCGCTACTGGATCGAACCCAAGAAGACCGCTGCCAGCGAAGCGTCGACGGCGGTACCCGCGCCCGCGACCGAGTCCACGACCGATCCCGTAACGATGACCACAGCGATGGCGTCGACGACGACGCCAGCCGTGGCGCTACCAGGGAATGGCACCTATGCGCCCGCAAACGGTATGGCCCAGGTTTTTGCCGAACAGCTCGAACTTATGTCGCGTCAACTCGACCTTTTGACCAAATAGGCTGGCAAGGCGGTTTGTCGCTGACTTTTGCCAGCAAACTCCGCTGTGTTGCGGTAGACAGTGCCAAAGGAGATCGTATGCGACTAACCTCATGTGTGGTTTCGACTCTCGTCTCGGCCTTCGTCTTGGCCGGGACCTGGATGCCCTCGTTCGCCCAAGCCCAAGGCATGCCTGCAGGAATGCCCCTGGTGGTCGACCTGAAGAAAGTCGAGGTAGGATCCTGGGCCGAATACGCCATGGGCATGGGCAGCATGACCCTGACGTCGCGATGGGCGCTGGTAGCACGTACGCCCAAGTCGAACACGCTGGAGATGAGCACCAAGGGTGGCCCCGTTGCCAAGCCAGTGGTGCTGCGCATGCTACTTGCGGCCGATCCCATTGCCGATTCCTCGCCGGCAAAGTCGCTGGTCATCCAGTTCGGTAACGACGATCCCATGTACGCACCATCCGATACGCCCGTGCAAAAGTTCCAGCACCCGGATCCCAAGTCCTTGGTGGGCAAGGAAGAAATCAAAGTTCCGGCGGGTACCTTCCAGACCGCGCACTACCGCGAAAAGAACGCCATGGGTACCGTCGACGTCTGGGTCAACGAGACCGTGGCGCCTTTGGGGCTGGTCAAGGTCTTGACCACGCCGGATGTGGACAAGAATGCTCCGAGTGCCATGCAAATTCCGGCCGCAACGATGGAATTGTCTGGCGTCGGGAAGGGAGCCAAAGCCGTCATCACCAAGAAGCCCAAGCCATTCGACGCGAAGAAGATGGGCGGCTTGGTTGGCGGCGACGCCCCCACCAAGTAGAACAGCACCGCCGTGCGAGAATCGCAAGCGCAACGGTTGGTTGCTTTCCAAAGTCCACAGTGAGAGAAATTTTCCTGCCCGGGGAACACTTTTCCTTCTGGGCGGTGTTATGCAGGAATAAGTCATGAATACCAACGCTGCTGAAGGTCTCGTCCAACGATTGCTTGCTTTGCCCGTGTTTCGCTCCGAGTGGGTGCTTTGGCTCCTTCTCGGCCTGTCGCTGCTCTCGGTGGCAGTGATGGTCGAACGCTGGTTTTTCTATCGACGCCGGAAAATCGATTTCGAAACCGTGCGCGACAGTTTCTCGAAGCTCCTGGACAAGGGCGACTTCGACGCCGCCGCCAAGCTGCTAGCCAAGTACGACAGCCTGGAAACCAACGTTACCCTTGCCGGACTACGCGGCTACGAAAAGGGTCCGGAATCCGTCGAGGACCTCATCACGGGAGCCATGAGCCGCGGCAAGTCCGACTACGAACGACGCTTGTCCATCCTGGCCACGCTTGCCTCGAACGCGCCCTACATCGGACTGTTCGGTACGGTGCTGGGTATCGTTCACTCGTTCAAGGAAATGTCCAAGGACATCGCCAATGCCAGCGCCGGTGTCATGTCCGGTATCGCCGAGGCATTGGTCGCGACGGCGGTCGGCCTTTTGGTGGCCATCCCGGCCGTGGTCGCCTACAACGTCTTCAAAGGCATGGTCAAAGATTCAGTAACCAACACCGATGCGCTGACGCGCGTCCTGATGGCGGAGTTGAAGTCCGCCGGTAAGAATCCGTAGGTGCAATCATGGCTGCCCAAACCAGCAACGGCGACGACGACGGTCCGCTCGCCAGCATCAACATCATTCCCTTCGTCGATATCGTCTTGGTTCTGCTCATCATCTTCATGCTGACCTCGATCGCCATCGTACGTGCCAGCATGGTAGTGAACCTGCCCAAGGCCGCTACCGGCGGCGCCCGCGTCGAGAGCACTGTCAACATCGTATGTAGCAAAGATGGCACGCTGATGCTCAACGGCGCCGCTTCCACGACCGAACAAATCGGCACGTTCGTCAAACGCGAGAGCGCAACCAATCCCAAATTACAGGCCGTGATTGCGGCCGACAAAGGCGTCGAATACGGCCACGTGGTGGACCTCATCGACTTGGTCAAACGCAACGGCGTTTCGGCCTTTGCTCTCGATGTCGAGCGACAAGCGGCACCGACCGGGCCCTGACCTTCCCCATGGACGCCACGCCATCTTCGCAAAGGCCGCCCAGCGAGCTTGGCCGAGGCCAAAGCCGGCCCCCCGCCAACCCGTACGTCGCGAAGCGCGCTCGCCAGCGACAAGCTTCGCGCGCCCGTTCTTTGACCCATGTGCGGGTGCCCATCCAGGCCGAGTTCAAGGCCCGCCTAGACCAGCGCCGGATGCCAGGCTGGCTTCGTGCCGGGCTTGGCATTCTGGTCTTGCTGCTATCGCTCGGGTTGCACATCGGCTTCGTGATCATGGCTTTTGGCGTCGGCCGTTTGGGTGCAGGCAACGTCCAGAAGCACGAACAGGTCGCCATCGAGATGCACGAGCACGAGGTCAAGCCCAAGGAGCCCGAGCCCGAGAAGAAGCCCGAGCCCAAGCCGGAACCCGAGCGCGTGGCCGTGGTCAAGGCGCCCCTGGCCCCGAAGATCGAAGAGCCCCCCAAAGAGCCCGACAAGAAGCCGCCCCCGCGCATCGTCGGGTTGAGCTTCGAATCGACCGTCGGCGAAGGCAGCGGGGAGGGCCCGGCCTTTGCCGTCGGCAACACGCGCTTGGGCGAAACCGACAAGGTCGCGGTCAAGAAGGACGACGTCCCCAAGGAGCGGCCTGCACCAGTGGCTGGCACCGAAAAGCCGACCACCGCCAACCAGGCGGCAACCCGCATCCCCAGTAAGGGCGTGACCTTCACCGAAGCCAAGTACCGCAAACAGGTGAAGCCGGACTTCCCGGCGACGCTCAAAGCCCAAGGCGTCGAAGCAGACGTCGAGGTGCTGGTCTTCATCGACGCCACGGGAAAGGTGACCGCCGCGAAGATCTTGCACGAATCGCCCTATCCCGAATTCAACGAGTCGGCCAAGAAGGCAGCCCTTGCCACCGAATGGGAGCCCGCCACCCGCAACGGCGACCCCATGGCCTCGACCAAGAAATACACCTACCGCTTTCGATTGACGGACGACTAACCATGCGCAAAAGCTTCGGTCTCATCAGCACACTTGTGCTCCTCGGCTGTAGTAGCAACGACTTCAACACGCCGCAATTGCTGAACGTCCCGCGTGTTTTGGCCATTCAAGCCGAGCCGCCCCAGCCCCAGGCAGGTACCAGCACGACGCTGCGAACGCTGATCTACCTTCCGCCTGGCGATTTAGGGGAAAGCGCGAGCTATGCATGGTCATGGTGTCCGCTGCCCACGAGCTCCAACAACAACTATCAGTGCCCCATCGATCAGGATCAGTTCGACGCAATCTATGCTTCCTTCGGCCTGGGTGCAGCGCCGTCGCTGAACCTGGGCACTGGCAAGACCGCCACCTTGGTCAACCCATTCCCGGCCAGCGTTCTGGCCGGCCTTTGCCGTGGCGATGTTAGCTTCTCTCCCAGCACGGGCGCCCTGTCGCCCGATGCTGGCGGAAAATCCATGTTCAATTGTCCGGACGGAAACGGTGGTTTCCCCGTCACGATCAAACTCTCGGTCGGACCGACGTCCGCGGGCAACCTCGACGCTGTCTACCTGGTCTACCTGCCGACCGACGACAGCGTTCCCGGCAACCTGAATCCCGTCGTCGGCCGCATTCAAGCCACCTGGCCCGGGGCACCGGACGCAGGCGCCACGGGAGACAGCGCCAGCCAGCCCGACGACGCCGTGGCCGCGAGCATCGACGCCGAAGCACCTGCCTTGGATGCGGGTGAGCAAGCACCAGATGGGGGCGGCCCGGCCCTCGATGCTGGCGAGCCCGCGCTAGATTCCGGTGTAAGTGCGCTGGATGGCGGCCCGTCCGACGACGGCGGAACCATCTTGCCCCAACCGGATGCCTCTGCGGCTGCCACTGGTCCGGACGACCCCGCCGACTGGGTCGTCCTCGACGATGTCAACTCGACCCTTCTGCCGCGCCAGAAGCGGGTTCTATTGCATGTGCAGATACCACGGCAATCGTCCGAGCCGCTCACCGCAGCGCAATTGGCAGCGGTAGCGGCGGAGTACGCCTCGGAGAACGGGGGAAAGGTCGACCCCAAACGCAAGCTCACGGAGAAGCTGGATCTCGCGTGGTTCGCCGAGGCTGGGGATTTTGGTAGCGACGGTAACGGCGGCCATCGTACGGGTTTCTTGGGCTTGCCCGACGACGTCGATTCCCCTTTCTCGGGGGCCACCGACAACAAGTGGACCTTGCCCAAAGTGGAAAGCTACGGCGCTAGCACGACGAAGCTGATCCTCGTCGTACGCGACAACCGCGGTGGCGTGGCGTGGACGACAGGCTCTGCCACGCTGGAGCCCACACCATGAAATTGACGAAGCTTCTGCTGCTGCCCAGTTTCTTGGCCTTGACCGTGCCGCTTTCGGCCGCCAGAGCCGCCGAGGAGAGTGGCGACAAGGAGAGCAAGGCCGCTGCGGCGCGTACCGGCGAGGCAGGCATCTCGGGCAAAGGGACCGGACCCACTATCGACGCCAACGAGCTCAGTAAGCCACCCAAGCTGGTCCGGCAAGCCAAAGTAAGCTATCCCAAGGAAGCCGTCGGCAAAGTCACCGAAGACGTGCGCGTGACCCTCCTGGTAGACCTCGACGACAAGGGACTGGTCAAAGGCGCTGCCGTCCTCGAGCCCAAGACGCCGACGGGACTTGGTTTCGAAGACGCCGCTCTCACCGCAGCCTACGACCTGGTGTTCGAACCCGCCGAGCTGGCCGGCAAGCCGACCGAAGTCCAGATCAACTACACATTCACCTTCCCCGTGCCCAAGGCGCCAGCCCCACCGCCGCCAACGGCGCCCGTGGTGGTCAAGGAGGCACCTGTGCCGGTCGAGAACTTCACCGGCGTGTTGGTCGAACGTGGTACCCGGCTGCCCATGGCCGGCGTTCTGGTAACCGTGTTCCGTAGCGAAGGCGACAAGCCCGTCGGCTTCGAGAACATCACCGACGCCAAGGGTAACTTCCATTTCTTCGATCTGGCCCCGGGCGAATGGAAGGTCCGTATCGAGGCGCCTTCGTACTATCCTTTCCGCACCACCGAGGAAATTCACCCCGGCGAGCGCGTCCAGGCCAAGTATTTCGTCGAGCGCGGATCGTACAATCCCTTCGACGTCATCGTCGAAGCCAAGCGCGAGCGCAAAGAAGTCAGCCGGGTGGTCATCGAAAGCGCCGTCATCGAAAAGATGCCCGGCGCCGCGGGCGATCCCCTGGCCGTCCTGCAAAACTTCGCAGGCGTGGCGCGCGCCCAGGCCTTCTCCGGCGAAATCATCGTGCGCGGCTCGGCGCCCTACGACACCAAATTCTTCTTCGACGGAACGCAGGTGCCCAACGTGTACCACTTCGGTGGCCTGCGCAGCGTCCTACCCGTGGGCATGATCGACAACCTCGAGTTCTATCCCGGAAATTTCTCGCCCTACTACAGCGACGCCACGGGCGGCATCGTGGACGTCGGTATCAAGAAGCTCAAGCCCAAGAAGGTGGGCGGCTACGCCGACATCAATCTCTTCGATTCCGGTGCTTACCTGGAAATTCCCATTGGCGAAAAGGCAGCCGTTGCCGTCGCAGCCCGGCGCAGTTACGTCGACTACCTGCTGAATGCAGCCATTCCTTCCGATGCGCCGGTTTCCGGGCTTCAGTTGCCGCGCTACTACGACTACCAGTTGCTGGCCAACTACCGCCCCACCGCAGCTCACGACTTGCGCCTCTTCGTCTTCGGCTCGGACGACAGCTTCCACGTGATCCTCCGCAACGCCGCCCGGGCCGGAACCCAGGTCACCGGCAATCAAATCACCGATGCCACCTCGTTCTACCGCGGCCTGCTGACTTACAAATACGTCCCCAACCAGCATTTCGAAAATACCATTCGGCTGTCACAGGGCAAGGACAGCTTCGACATCCAATTCTTCAATTTCGCCATCATTGACAGCATCACGTTCACCCACGTTCGCGATACCGCCCGCTACGAGTGGTCCAAGGGATTGGCGCTGACAGGTGGGCTCGACGTCCAGCACGGAAGCGTCACCGGCGTATTCAATCTGCCCCACCCGCCACAAGAAGGTCAGACCATCACCGGCATCGGCAGCCTGGGGAAAACCCTGCATCAGGAAATCAACGGAAGGAACTTCTACTGGCCGGCCGGCGCCTTCGCCGAGCTGGAATGGCGCCCGATCAAGAACCTTCTCCTTCTTCCCGGCTTCCGCTTCGACTACTTCCAGTCGGTGTCGCAGTACACGTCGGCGCCGCGCTTCACCGCCCGCTTCGAAATGACCCCACAGCTCACGCTCAAAGGCGGCGTCGGGCTCTTTTACCAGCAACCCAGCTTCGACCAGACCGACGAGGTCTTCGGCACGCCTACGCTGAAGTGCGAGCGGGCCATTCACTACTCGGCTGGCACCGAATGGAAACCACGCAAATACATCACGCTGGACGCCACCGGATTCTACAAAGACCTGAGCAACATGGTCAGTATCACCCAGGCTTCCCTCAATGGCGATGCCTCTGCGCCTCGCTACGACAACAACGGCCTCGGTCGTGTGTATGGCCTCGAGCTCGTCGCCAAGCACGAGCTCACCAGCAAGTTCGTGGGCTGGCTAGCCTACACGCTGATGCGCGCCGAGCGCCGCGATTCCGGTAGCTCATCCTACCGTCTGTTCCAGTACGACCAAACCCACATCCTGACCGTCTTCGGCTCGTACACATTGCCGCGCAACTGGCAGATTGGATCGCGCTTCCGCTATGTGACCGGCAACCCGACCACGCCGGTGACTGGCTCGATCTACGACGCCTCGACGGACACCTACAACCCCGTCTACAGTTTGAACAAGTACAGCGCGCGCGTGCCGGCTTTCCATCAGCTCGATATCCGCGTCGACAAGCGCTGGATTTACAACAGCTGGATGCTGACGGCCTATCTGGACCTGCAGAACGTGTACAACCGCGCCAACCCCGAAGAGGTGCAATACAACTTCAACTTCCGCAAGTCCCAGTACAGTCAAGGGTTACCCATCTATCCCATCCTTGGGTTGAAGGGAGAATTCTAATGAGGCGGTTCAAGCTTGCCCCCAGCAGATTCAAGCGCGCCATGAGCCGCCTGGGCGCCGTCGCGCTCGCGCTCGCGCTCACGACCGGCTTCGCCCGAACGGCGCTGGCCGAGGAAGGTGCCGAATCGCGCTCATTTCTCGAACTGCCCCGCGCACGCCAGGGCTACTGGCTGGGGGTCGGACTGTATGGCACGAGCTCGAGGCTGATCGAAGAAGGCAGGGACCGCGGCAACTATGGCGGCTGGGGCTATTCCGTCCGCATCGGCCAACTCCTGACCGAGCATTTTGGTCTGGGCCTCCTCTACGAGAGCGCCAGCATCAAGAACGGCAATGACAAGGGGGCCACAGGCGGCCTCATTCTGGAAGCGAGCTACAACCTCTGGCGCAACCTCTCCGCCCACACCGGTCTGGGCGTCGGCTACGACTACGTCAGCGACAAGACCGCCCTCGACACCTCCTTGCGCGGCGGCGCCGGCTCGTACTTCCTGCTCGGAACAAGCTACGATTTCTTCCCCTGGCACAAGCGCCTGACCGGCGGCTGGGCCGTGACCCCCACCGTCGACTTCCGAGTCATGCCAGACGGCAATATCCACGCCTTCACCCTGTTCGCCGGCATCCAGGTCATGCGCTGGTCGGGCCTGCCCAACAACATGCTGTTCTTGCCCGAAGAGTAAGGTTATCTCCCGGCGAACCGTCGCCGTTTCTGGCTAGTGACGAGGGGTGGCGCCCGCGGCAATGGACGCCGGCGATCCGGTCGAGCTGTCTGCTGCTAACCGCAGGCGCATAGCGGCTGCCTATTGCGACAGGCGCAGCATCACCACGCCGTGGCTGGGCACGTTGGTTGCCGTGTAGCTGCCCTCGATACTGCCGAGATCGGCTTTCTGCCACAGATCACGAACCGACACCTTCCCGCTCGAAAACCCGACCTGAGCAAAGTTGACGGTGATGTTGGCGGCGCTTCCGTTCCGGTTGAAAAGCGCGACTGCGCGGGCGTCGTTACTCAAAGTCTTCGACCAGACTTGCAGCCCGGTTTGCGGAGTCGCGACGACTTTGGCTTGGTTGCCGAGGGCGTCCTGATCGACGGCGATGACCTCAGTGTTGGTGAGGATGGCCTTGGTCGCTGCTGACATCGATGTCAAGTCGTTTCCCGCGATGAGGGGCGCGGCCAGCATGGCCCACAGGCTAAAGTGCGCCCGACCCTCAGTATCCGTGAGGCTGCCATTGCCAACTTCGAGCATGTCCGGATCATTCCAATGTCCCGGCCCTGCGTAGGCCGAGAGCGAGGCCTCTATGTCGACGATGCGGATGATATCGTTCCAAGTCGCCTTGATGTCCGCGCTGATACGCCACATGTTGGCGATCGAGGCCAGGTCGAGTCCGCAGGTCGAGGTATGCGCCCCTGTCGGAACGCATGTACTGCCGTTGTACGGGTTGATGCTGTAGACGATCGGCCGGCCGGTCGCGCGCAGGGCATCGCGCATAGGGGCGAATGCGTTCTGCGGCCCGCCGCAATCGTCATATTTGAGAAAGTCCACCCCCCATGCGGCGTATGCCTTCGCGTCCTCGGGCTCGTGGCCCAGGCTTCCCACGTAGACGGAGGGTTTGGCAGGATTGCCATACAGCCCCTCGCAGGTCCCCGTGTTCGGCGCCGAATAGATCCCGAACTTGAGCCCCTTTCCGTGCACGTAGGTCGCGAGCCCGGAAATCCCCGAGGGGAACTTGGCCTTGTCATATTGGATGTTGCCGGAGGTATCCCGGCCGTTCATCCAGCAGTCATCAACGTTCAGGTATTGATAGCCGACGTCCTTCATTCCGCTGCTGACCAAGGCATCCGCCGCCGCCTTGATGCGCGCCTCATCAATGTCGCAGGCAAACGCGTTCCATGAGTTCCAGCCCATGGGAGGTGTGGCAGCAAGAATGCCAGAATTGCCTCCCGAAGCTCCGTCCACGGCCGCATCGCGAATCGACGCATCGAAATCGGTCGGGCCTCCATCCCGTGCCGAAGCGCCCCCCGCACCCGAGCTACCACCCGTGGCTGAGCTCCCTGCTGTTCCACCCGGCGACGAGCTGCCGCCCGTTGCGGTCGACCCTGCGACCGACCCACCTTGCGCCCCGCTGGATCCGCCCCGCCCCGAGCTTCCTCCTACGCCGACTATAGAAGTGCTGCCACCAACCGAGCTAGAGCCGCCTACACTGAGGCTCCCCGCTGCACCGCCGACCCCACCACCGCCTGTGCTACCACCCATGCCACCGCTCGCCGTGCTGCTGCCGCCGGTGTTGGTTGCCCCTCCGCCCCCACTCGATACCAAGGCCCCGCCCGAGCCTTGCGCCCCCCCCGATCCCTTCGACGACGAGCTGCCCTGACCGGATGAACACCCGAAGAGCAAGCTGGTCGCCAGCAGAGTGCGGATTGGTAGTCGTGCGTTCATCTCTGTTTGCGCTTCCTTTCTACTTCGTGACGAAGCCCGCAAATCGAGGCCGGGCTCCATGATCTCATCTTTGGCATAGAGACAGAAACCCTATTCTCTGGGTCCAGGCATCGACGATGCCAATCAGGGATCACAAAGCGTCGATATCGCAAGCGGCCAAGGAGGCGCATGCCGGTCCGACCACCCCGCACAGCCGCCCCTTACAACTCCCATCCCCGCCTTTC
>Ga0302323_100002035_pt1 | contig 16425 bp, 5 predicted proteins | sample Fen_T0_3_FD_201950 | JGI IMG/M metagenome (GOLD analysis project Ga0302323, IMG submission 201950) | Peat permafrost microbial communities from Stordalen Mire near Abisko, Sweden - Fen_T0_3 | ecosystem: Environmental > Terrestrial > Soil > Wetlands > Permafrost | place: Sweden: Abisko... | reverse complement strand
AGGAGGCGGAGAGCGTGGGGGTGGGCGTGAGGGTGGGCGTGAGGGTGGGCGTGAGGGTGGGCGTGAGCGTGAGGGTGGGCGTGAGGGTGGGGGTGGGCGTGAGCGTGAGGGTGGGCGAGTTCGTGAGGGGCGCGCGGATCGCGTAGCCCCTCACACCCCACTCCGGACCCAACGCGACTCGGTCAGCAGTCGGCACAGCGGTGGCCGAAGCAGATCAGTTCGACCACGACCACCACCACGACCAGGGTCATGGTCGTGAGGGCGGGGCCCGGCGGGGTTACTTAGACCACTTCAGCTTGGGCGAGAGGCTGACTTGCTCTTTGTTCAGCTTGTCGAGCGCGTCCTTGTAGGTCTTGCTCTTGAATTTTTCTTGCTCTTTTTCCGCCGCTTCGCTGGTCTTCTTGCCCATGCCGATGGTTTGGAAGGTGATGGCGGCGTGGGAGGCGATGGTTTCCTGCAGGCGGGCCAGGATGTTGTCGAACTGGGGGCGCGTGACGGTGATCTTTGCGACCGCCTCGTCCTTGTAGATGCCCGTGAAGGTCATGGCTTTTAGGCCTTCGCTTTGGCTGAACATGCTGGTCATGAACTCAGCCCACGTTCCCATGACCGAGTTGATCTTCAGGTTGGCCACGAACTCGTCTTTGCCCATCTCGAGGAAGGGGTAGGTGATCTCGACGGACTGATTGCTGGCATCGAGTTTGTAAGTGGTCTTGTGGGCGAATTTCTCGTCGTAACGCGGTTGCTTCTTCTTCACGCCGATGTGGCAGGTGTCGTTCATGTCTTCCTGGAGCTCTTGCTCGCCCTGCGTGCTGTGAATGAAAGCGCGCGCGACCTGCTCGGGGAAGTCGTACTTGACGTTGTTTTCGCACTTGGGAGCACGATCGCTCTGCTCGCGCACTACCTTGGCGACTACCTTGGCATCGCCGCCGCCCTGGGCATCGTATTCCGAACCATAGAACCAACCCTCGAAGTGAATGGGTTCGAAGGCGGTCCGCTTCATGGCGTAGGCGTACAGGAGCTTCATGGGCGCGTACATTTGGTCGCGCTTGGTCGGCTGGAGCATGCCCGCCCGGATGATGACCTTTTGCCCGTCGGAGGGTCCGGTTACGTCGTCGGCCACGATCCTGAACCTGGGTACGCCGGGGGGGATCTCGGGTTGGGCGCAACACGGTTTGGGCGTTTCTTCGTCGTTCTTGCAGGCGGATGCGAGCAACAGCGTCGAGAGAACGAGTAAGGCGATGGTTGTCTTCCCAGTCGTCCCTGTTTTCATCTTGGGAACCCTCCAGTTCGGGAAATGAAGCAGCGGGCAGCATACACACCCGCAAGCCGGGCGGAAACCCGGAAAGGTCGATTTCGCCATTTCCGGGCTGTCCCCTCCTAGGGAAAAAACGCTGACTAAACGTGGCTTTCCCCGTACCGTGGCGTCGTTCGGAGCTATAGTCTCAAGCTTGTTTGACCGTTACCAAGCTGGCTTGGAGGCTGGGACTTCCGACATGAACAACGATACTGCCGCTGCCCTTTCAACCTTGCGCCTGGATCCCGAGGACGCCAAGGCACGCGAGACCCTTTCGCAGACCCTTTCGACATCGGCTTTGGCCGGTCTCGACGAAGTCGCATCCGTAGAGTTGGCAAAGGTTCTTGCGGCTGAACGGGCATTTCAAGCCGAGGCCAACCAGCCAGCGCTTTGCCTGCTCCTTCTCGACGCCGAGCTTGCGTTGGCGCGCAAGCCGGCCGCGTGCGCCGACTTGTGGGTGGACAAGGCGAGACTTTTGCTTGGCGATCTTTGGCAACGGGATGCGGCCCGGGACGCATTGAAGAGCGCCTTGGAATTGGTGCCAGAGCTGCCCGCAGCGACGGAGATGTTGCGCGAGCTACAGGAAGAGGAAAGCCATGTGCAGTCGCTGGCAGATGCTTTGGCCGCGCAGGCGGCCGAGGCGGGCGAAGGTCCGGCGGCAGCCCCGTTCTTGTCGGCGCAAGGCGAGCTTCTGCTTCGCAATCGCGGCGTAAGCGACGAGGTCTTGTCCTTATTCCGTCGTAGTGTGCAACTCGATCCGCAGAACAAACGCGCGGATCTGGTCCTGGAACGGCTGTTGCGACAGGGCGGTCGCCAGGATGACTTGGTCGAGCTCCTGGCGCGCCGGATAGCCGCCGCGAGCATGCCCACTGAGAAGGCGATGGCCGAGGTCGATGCTGGTCGTGTGGCTGAGCAAGCGGGCAAGCAGGCGGAGGGTTTGGAACACTACCGGCAAGCTCTCTTGTCTTATCCGGGCAACGAGCGCGCCTTCTACTTCCTCGGCAAGCTCTTTGCGGAGCGCACGGATCTCGATGAGCTGCTCAAGATCTATGAAACCGCGCTGCGGGCGGCGAAACGCGGCCAGTCCGATCTGCCAGCTGCGCTGGCGTTGGGCGAGCTTTTGTGGAAGCGGTTGGGCAAGCCGGACGAAGCCGAGCAGAGCTTTCGCCGGGTGAAGAAGGTGCAACCCTTCCATCCCAAGGTCATTGCTTTCTACCGTGAGTATTTTCTGGCGCGCGATGAGATCCCGCAGCTGCTTACCTTGCTTGGCCAAGCCCAGAAGAACGAGCTGGATCCCGAAGTGCGGATTCGCTACGGCATCGAGATGGCCAACGTGGCCGAGCGCCGGCCCCAGCTTCTGGAAAAGGCCATCGATGCTTGGAAGTCGCTGCTGCGGATTCGGCCCGGGCTACCCGAGGCCGTCACGGCGCTGCGCCGCCTGTACACCAAGGCGGAAAAGTGGAATGCCCTGTTGGAGTTGCTCAAGGACCAGTGCGAGGGACTGCCGGCGGGGGAGGTGGACGAGAAGGTCCAGCGTTATCTCGAGATGGTTCCCATCTATCGCGACCGCCTGAAGCTGGACGTGATGGTGGTCAACACCTACGCTGCCATTCTGGCCTTGCGGCCTGACCACGGCGAGGCGCTTGTCGCCTTGGCGGATCGCTACCAAGCCCAAGGGCGCTGGGGAGATCTGGCCGGCGTGCTGACCCGGCAGGCTCAGGCGGTGTCCGAACCTGCGCAGAGAGTGGCGCTTTACCATCGCATCGCCACCCTGTGGCTCGAGAAGTTCGGCAACCATCACAACGCCATCGCTGCGCTCGAGAAGGTCCTCGAAATCGACGCCAGGGACGCGCAGGCGCGGACGACGTTGCGAGAGATCTACACGCGGGGGCGTTCGTGGCGCGCGCTGCTGGATTTGCTGCGCCGGGAATTACCGATGCTGGACAACGAAGCCCGTCGCGACCATCTGGCCGAGATGGCGCTTCTGGCTGCGGAGCGATTGGCCGATTTGCGCCAGGCGATTGGCCTGTGGAACGAAGTATTGGAAATGGTGCCGGGCGATCGCGCCGCGGTGACCGCGCTTGCCGGCCTTTACGAACGCGAAAAGCGTTGGCCGGCGCTTGCGGAGATCCTTGGTCGGCTGGCCGAATCGGCGGGCGGCGAGACCAGCCCCGAGGGGTGCACGTTCCTCGAACGTCGCGGCCTGATCTTGCTGGAAAAGTTGGCTGCCGGTCCGGCCGCCATGGAAACCTTGCGCCGGGTCCATAGCGCCCAACCGGAAAATCCGCGCGTGCTGCGTGCCTTGCGCGAGGCCTATTCACAGGCAGGGGACATCGAAGCGCTCGAATCGCTGTATTCCACCCGCCACGCCTGGGACGATCTATGTGACGTGCTTTCGGCTCTCGCGGACCGCACCTCGGACATGTCCCTGCGCACGCGCGCTCTCGAACGGGTCGCCGACATTGCTCGTAACCGCCTCAACCAGACCGAGCGGGTCATCAAGGCCTACGAGGGAATCCTGGCCACCGAACCGCAAAACCGGACCGTGGCCAGGGCCGCTGCCGATTTGTACGCCAAGACCGAGCGTTGGGGGCGACTGGTTGCCACCTACGAGATCTTGCTTGGACCCGAATCGGCCCCTGCCTTGCCAACCGAGGAAAGCCTGGTCATCCTCGAGGGCGCTCGCACCATCTGCGAAACCAAACTGCAGGCCAAGGGTTTGGCGTTCAAGTGGTGCGCGCGCGCCTTCCGTCTCGCGCCCTCCGATCTCAAGGTGCGCGCCGATCTCGAACGCTTGGGCGCCGAGGCCGAGGAATGGGAGATGGTGCTTGCTCTTTTCGTCGAGCGCCAGGGCATGGTGGGGAGCGAGGGCCCCAGCCCCGAAGAACGTCTGTATCTCTTGCGCCGCTGCTTGAATCTGCTGATGAGTCGGGTGGACCGCCCCGTCGATCTGCAGCGCTTCGCCGATACCATCCTGGCGGAGGTCCCTGGCGATCCCGAGGCGGAAAACGCGCTGATCAAGCTGTACACCGAGAACGAGCGCTGGTCCGAGCTGGTTGCTTTGCAACACGCCCGGCAGCGCCGCATGTCGGATCCCTCCGTGCGCGCCGAGGCGCTCTTGCGGATCGCTCACCTCGAAGAGGAAAAGCTGGACGATCGCAAGGCCGCCACGCGTTCTTTGCAGGAAGCGGTCAAGGTCGAGCCGGAGAATCTGCGTGCCTTCCGCGAATTGGCGCGCCTTCTGGAAGCGCAGTCGGACTATCTCAGCTTGGTTGCCGTCCTGGCGCGCGAAGTGGAGCTGAGCCAGGACACCGAGCGTGCCCAGGTCTTGCTCCGGCTAGGGAAGCTCTACGAGCGCGAGTTGGGCAACCACGGCGAGGCGACGCGAGCCTATTTACAGGTCCTCGAGTTGGACAACATCGCCAGCGGCGCGGTGGAAGGGCTCGAGCGTCTGTTCGCGGCGGGCGCCATCCGCAAAGAAGACATCTCGGCGGTGGCCGAACGCCTTGCGCCCTACTACGAGCTGACCGAGAACTACACCAAGTGGGCTAGCACGCTCGAATCGCTGGTCCAAGTCTCGACCGATGCGGACGACCGCAAGGCGCATCTCGAGATGCTGGCCGATCTCTACGCCGGCCCGCTGGGCGATACCATGGCTGCCTACTCGGCCATCTCACGTATTTTCGAGATCGATCCGGCGAACCACGCCGTACGCGAGCGGCTGGTCCAATTGGCCGAGCTGGTCGGCAAGTTGCCCGAGATCGCCGAGAGCGCCCGCCGGGTCCTGTCCGGCACGGTTGCGCCTACGTTGCGCCAGGAACTGCTGATGTTGGTAGCGGACGTGGAAGAGCGCCAGCCCCAGCGTCTGAGCGATGCCGAAGCAGCCTTGCGACAAGTGTTGGAGCTGGACCCTCTGCACATGGGGGCCTATCGGGCCTTGTGCCGCATCTGCAAGGAAGCCGAGCGCTGGAGTGCGCTGCGCGATCTGATCGCCGGTCGCGAGCGGCACATCCCGGACGCCAAGCATCGCATCGACCTGCTTTGGCAGGTCATCGAGATCGACGAGGGCTTGCTTTACGACCGTACCCACGCGACGGCTACCTTGTGTCGGATCGTCGAGCTCGACCCTGGCGACCTGCGTGCCTATCGCATTCTCGAGCGACACCACGCCGAGGCGCAGAAGTGGCGCGAGCTCGACAATCTATTGCAAGCAGAGATGCCACTGGTGCCACGCACCGAGGTTGCCGATCTCAAGGCCCGTCGCGCCGAGCTTGCGTTGGTGCGCTTCGACGATGCGGCCGGCGCCCTTCATCTGGTGACCGAGGTGTTGGACCTCGTGCCCAGCCACCCGCAGGCTATTCCGCTCCTCGAACGCGCGCTGCAGGTGCCGGCCGAACGTCACCAGGCAGCGGTCATGCTGGATGCTCTTTACGCCAGCAATGGCAACTGGGCGCGTTTGGTCGAGATTCTCGACGTCGAGAAAGAGACGGCTGACGAGGGGCGGGTCGTGGCCTTGCTCACGCGCAAGGCGGAGCTGCAGGAAAACAAGTTGGGTGCGGCGGCTCTTGCCCTCGACACTTGGCGGGCGGTGCTGGAGCTCGACGTTCATGCCGAGCGGGCTTTGCGCGAGGCCGAGCGTCTTGCTGGTGCGCTAGGCCAGCACGGCTACCTGATCGCCATGTATCAGGCCATGGCCGAGAAGCTGGATCCGTCGGACATTGCCGGCATCGCTGACCTGCTGTCGAGGGCCGCGCGTTTGTGTGTGGCCCACGAACCGGACCGCCAGCTTGCCATTCGCGCTTGGCGCCGCGTGCTCGACCTCGACGCCAGCAATGCCGAAACGGGTGCGGCAGCGGCCGAGGCCCTGGAGGGCCTGTACGGCGAAGCTGGGGATGTTCCCGGACTGGTGCACGTGCTGCGCACCAAGGCCGATTGGACGGGGGATTTGACCGTCCGAGCGGACTTGCTGTTGCGGGTGGCCGATTTGCAGGAAACCCGCCTCGACAACATCCCGGACGCGGTGGCCACCTATCGCGGACTTCTCGACGGCGGCTTCGAGGCCTCGGCGAGGGCCTTCGAGAACCTCGATCGCATCTTCCAGAAGACCAACCAGGCACGCGAACGGGTCGAGCTGCTCAAACTGCGTCTCGATCACGTGGACACGGCATCGCGGCGAAGCATGCGCTTCTTGATTGCCTCGATTCTCGAGAGAGAGCTGGCCGACCTGGACGAGGCGGTGGCGGCCATTCGGCCCATCCTGGACGATTTCCACGAAGATCGCGAAGCCTTGCACACGCTGGCCCGCCTGTACCAAGCCCAGGGCGCCGCGGCGGAACATCTGGAGGTGCTCGACCGGCTGCTTCTTCTGGCCGCAGGCGATGGCGAGCGCGTCGAGCTTCTGCGACAAATTGCCGGTCTTTTGCAAGGACCCTTGGGACGCAAGGGCGAGGCGCTGGACAAGTGGCGCGAAATTCTGCGCCTAGCCCCGAACGATCCGGCCGCCATGGCGGAAATGGAGCGACTGCTCACCTCGACCGATACCAGCCTGCGCTTCGCCGCGGCCGAAACCTTGGAGCCCATCTACGCCAAAGCGGGCGACAGTGAACATTTGGCCGGCATCTTGCGCATCTTCGTTGCCCTGGCCGAAGACGGCAGCACGCGGGCCATGCACCGGGCGCGCTTGGCCAGGTTGCAAGAGGAGCAGCTTGGCGACCGACAAGCCGCCTTCAAGACCTGGGCTGCTGCCATTCGTGATGCCACGGGGGATCCCGAGCTGGATCGTATGCTGGATGCCTACGAGCGTCTGGCGTCCATTTTGGGCTTCGACACCGTCATCGAAATCGTGGACCTCTACCGCGCCGTCGAGCCGGACATTCTGGCGGAAACCACCCGCATGCGCATGCAGCAGACGGTGGCCCAGTTCGCCATCAAACTTGGTGATCTGCCGCTGGCCACCGACTACTACAACCGCATCGTCGAGCGCCGGCCCGACGACGACACCGCGCTGGCCGCGCTCGAACACATCTACGTCGAACAGGATCAGAACGAACATCTGTACGAGGTCGTTCTTCGTCGCGCCGAGTTGGCCCCGAATGCCAAGGCCGAGCTGGCGTTGCGGCGCAAGGCCGCCTTGTTGGCTACCAAGCTCGAACGCAAGGAAGACGCCATTGCGGCGTGGGAGCGGGTGTGGGCGACCAGCAGCAACAACGCCGAGGCCGTGGCGGCCCTGGATGCTCTTTATACCCAGCTTGGCCGTTGGGACGATCTGACCAATCTGATCGAGCGTCGTCTGGAGCTTGGCGTATCGGCCGGGGATGCCGTCGACTTGCGCTTCCGTTTGGCGGAGATCCAGCGCGTCGAGCTGGCCAACCGTACCCGCGCGCTCGAATACCTTTCTGCCGTGCTGGACGGGCAACCCGATCACCCGGAAGCCATTCGCATCCTGCAAGAGATGCTGGCCGATCCCGAGGTATGCGTCGAAGCGGCCAACTTGCTCGAGCCGGTCTTCATTCGGCGCAATGCCTGGAAAGACCTGGTCAGCATCGATAGCCTGCGCCTGAAGTTCAGCGAGGATCCCGAGCTTCGTCTGGCCTGGACGCAGCGAATTGCCCAGGTCTACGAAGAGCAAATCGAGGATCTGGACGAGGCTTTCAATTGGTATGGCCGGGTTTTCCAAGAGCGGTCCACCGATCCCGCTGCGCTCGAGCAGCTGCTCCGCTTGGCTCCCAAACAAAACCGCTGGCGCGACCTTGGGCGTTTGCTTGACGAGTACTTGGACAACGAGCTGTCCAACACCAACGAGGTCCTGGCGCTGGTTCGCATCGCCATCCGCATCTACGACCTGGAATTGGACGACAAGGATGCGGCCCGCCGCCACTACCGTCGCTACGTCGATGCCTTGCCCGGCGATCGTTCGGCAAGCCTCTTGTTCGAAGAAGCCTTGGAACGTTGGGAGGCCTGGGGCGAGTTGCGCAACCAGCTCGACGATCAGGCGCGCATCGTCGATTCGCCCAAGGACAAGGTGGCGCTTTACCACCGCAGCGCCGCGCTTAGCGACGAGAAGCTGGCTGAACCCGTTGCCGCCATCGATGCCTTGCGCTCGATCCTCGAAATCGATCCGGACGATAGGGAAGCTGCTCAGGATCTGGCGCGCCTGCTGACGCGTGAATCGCGATGGGAAGACCTGCGCGACCACCTGGTGTGGATGCTTTCACGAACGGATCAATCGTACGTCAAGGATACGCTGACGTTGGAGCTGGCCAAGGTGGAAGGGGAGCACTTGGGCAACTGGTCGACGGCGGTCGACTACTACGGCGACGTGCTGGCGCGTAGCCCTTCCCATGGCGAGGCCATCGTCGCCTTGGAGGCGCTCCTGTCGCACAGCGAGCTGCGCGCCCATGTTGCCGAGTTGCTGGAGCCGGCGTTCCGAACCACGCGCGACCTGCGCAAGCTGGCCGACACGCTGGAGATTCGTCTCGAGACAGTGGACGAGCCCAGCCGACGGGTGGCAGCCCTGCGCGAAATCGCCAACGTGGAGACCCACCTGGGGCGCACGGACGCCGCACTGGCCGCCCGCGGCCGGGCCTGGTTGGAAGACGTCAGCAGCGCGGATACCCTGGTCGAGCTGGAAAATCAGGCGGCATCGCTGGACGCGTTCGACCGCTTGGTCGGTTTCCTGGAGAAGGGCGTGGCGCTGACGATGGACGCCGACCTGCGCGGGGATCTGTGCGCCTTCAAGGCCAACATCCTCGACGCCCGGTTGGCGGCTCCCGAGCGGGCCATTGCGGCCTGGCGCGAGGCCTTGGCGGCGCGGCCGGATCACGAGGACGCCTACCACGCCCTCGAACGATTGTTGTCGGATGCCAATCGCACATCCGAGTTGTGCGAGACGCTGGAGAAGCATGCCGAGGTCGTGGTGGACGCGCCCGTCCGTGAGGCGCTGATCAAGCGCATGGCCGCTCTGTACGAGCAGCCGCTGGGCGATTCGGCCAAGGCGATTGCGGCTTGGCGTTCGATCCTCGATCTGGACCTGGGAGATCAGGACGCGCTTGTGGCCTTGATGCGGCTGTTTCGCAGTACCTCGGACTGGCCAAACCTGGCCGAGACCATTCAGCGCAAGATCGACACTTGCCGGGACTTCCAGGAACTGCGCGCTTTGCGCCTGCAGGCCGCGGAATTGTACGACGAAAAGTTGGGCCAATTGTCGGACGCTGCCGAGCAGTTGCGGCGGATCCTCGAGGTGGTCCCGGCGGACGCCGAAGCCCTGGAAATGCTGGGCAGCATCTACCTGCGCGAGAAACAACACAGCGATCTCATCGACGTGCTCGATCGTCGGGCGCGAATCGCCACCACGCCGCAAGCGCGAGATGCGCTGGCGTTCAAGGCGGCGTATATCACGGAGCACGAGGTGCTCGATTTGGCCGGTGCGATTTCGCGCTACCGCCAGGTTCTGGACGGCACCCCTGCGCATGCCGAATCGCGCGAGGCTTTATGGGCGTTGTGCCGGGGCGACGATAGCCGCTTGCTTGCCATCGAGGCGCTCGAGCCTTTGCTTCGTTCGGGGCAAGAGTGGAAGCCCCTGTGTGAGCTCTTGGAGCTGCGATTGGCCGTGGAAGATGTGCCAGCGCAGAGGTTGACCATTTTCGCCGACATCGCCCAAGCTCAAGAACAAGAGCTGTCTGCTCCGGCGGCGGCGTTCGCGACGTGGGCGCGTGCCTTGGCGGAGGACCCAGGCAATGAGGAGGCGCAGGCCTCGCTGGAGCGGCTGGCCGACATAACCAACAACCACGCCGGCCTAGCCGAAGTGTACGAAGAGCGCATGAAGGCGATCTACGACAGTGAGCTGCAGCGGCAGTACGGTACGCGTCTTGCGGACATCTACGAGCACATCCTGGAGAAGCCCGAGCGTGCCGTCGAGCTGTGGCGCGAGCTGGAAAACCTGCCTGGCGTCGAGGTCCAAGCCTTGGCTCGGCAGGAGTCCCTGTTGCGGTCGCTGGGCCGCAACCAGGAGTTGGCGGATGTCCTTGCCCGTGAGGCCGAGGTGGCTTCCGAGCCCGCCACCCAGGCCGAGTTCTGGGCCACGCTGGGCGATTTGCGCCAAGGGCCACTCGACGACCGCGACGGGGCGATTGCTGCCTTCCGGGCGGCGCTGGACTTTGCCCCGAAACAAGAGCGTGCCGTGGTGGCGCTTACCGCCATGGCCTTGGGCAAGAATCCACCCGTCGAGGCTCTCGACATTCTCGAGCCTCTGGCAGAGGAGCGGGGCGATTTTTCCGAACTGGTGGCGCTGCTCGAGGCGCGCATCTCTCTGGTCGACGACGCTAGCGAAAAGGCCGAGTTGCTGCGCCGGATCGCCGACCTTCTGGAAAATCGGCTGGGCCACTTGCCGCGGGCCATCGACTTCCTCGGCCGCGCCTTGGCGGCCGATCCTGACTCGCAGACGACGGTCGAACATCTCGAACGTGTGGCCCAACTTGCGGGCACGCCGGTGGCGGCAGCGACCCGAATCGAAGTGGTGCTCGGCTCACTCGATCCGATGTTGTTCGTCGAGATGGCCTTGCGTGCTGCCCGTCTTCGTTTGCAAGCCGGTGGGCCGGCCAACCAAGAAGCGGCCCTGCGCCTGTACGTGCGGGTGCTGGAGGCCGATTCGGAGAATACGCCGGCGCTGGAAGCCTTGGAGGACCTCTACCGCAAGCGCGGCGATAGCAAGCATCTTGTCGAGGTCATCGAGCGCCGAGGTGCCTTGGAGCTCGACCCATCCCGCCGGCTTGCCTGCTATGGGGAAGCGGCCCATCTCTACGAAGCCATGGGGAGCCTTGCTGCCGCCATCACGGCATGGCGTGTGGGAAGGGAAGGGGACGAGAGCAGCCAACTAGCCCTGGGCGAGCTGGCCAGGCTGTACGAGATGACTGGGCAGCAAGAAGAGCTGGTGGAGATCCTGCGCGAAAAGTCGCAGATCCTCGACGACGGGCAAGAGCGATGCGCGGTTCTCATGCACGTGGCTTCCATCAAGGCGGGGCCCTTGGCGGACCTGGATGGGGCGGTCGAGGCCATCAAGGAAGCCCTCGATTCTGCGCCCAACGACAAAGACGCCCTGGCCGCCTTGGTCGATCTGGAAGAGCACCGTGGGGATTTTGCGGCGCTCGAAGAAGCCCTGTTACGGCAATCGGCGGTGCTGACCGGAAACGAGCAGATCGACGTGCTCAGCAAGCTCGCCCGCAACGCAGCCGAAAAGCTAGGCGATTCCGAGCGGGCGCTGGTCTACCTGCAACAGATCCTCTCGACCGATCCAGAGCATCACGGCGCCTTTGCCGAGACCGAACGCTTGTTGACCTCGCTCGAACGCTGGCACGAGCTTATCGATCTGCTCGAACGCCAGGCCGATCTGGAAGGGAAGCTGGGTAATGGCGCTATCGAGCTTGCTTGTCGGGTCAGGGTGGCTAGCATTTGGGCGGAAAAGCTCGGGGCCGAGGACAACGCGCTCGAGGCACTGGAATCCGTTCTTGCGCGCGATCCCAACCATTTTGCATCACGCATGGCCATGGCGCGCATTTACGAGAATGCCGAGCGTTGGCAGGAGGCCGGCGAAGCTTTGGAAAAGGCTGCCGCCGCTGCAACCAACCCGCAAGACAAGGCCGATGTGGTGTGTCGGCGAGCGGCGATCCGTTCGGCCACCGGGGCGAAACCCGAGGAGGTTGCGGCCCTCTATCAGGTGGCACTGGCCCACGACCCGAAATGGCTTCCGGCCATCGACGCGTTGGAGGCGATCGCACGGCAAACCAACAACGTTGCCCAGTTGGCCGTCTTGCTGTCGGCTCGCATCGAGCTGGAACACGACGAAGGCAAGCTCAAATCGCTCCTGTCCGAGGTGGCGGCGCTTTACTCGGGACCGCTCGAAATGCCGGGCGAGGCGGTGGCTTCGCTCGACCGGCTGGCCAAGTTGTCTCCCGCCGACTTGACGGTTCAGGAAAACCTGGGGCGCGCCCTGATTGCTGCCGGACGTGTGGACGAGGGCGAGCTTGCCCTGGGCCACTTGGTCGAGCAACTGAGCAAGGTTCGCCGGCAAAAGGACGTTGCGCGTTTGCAGTGCACGCTGGGGCACTACGCGGAGGCGCGCGGGGACCTGGCTGCTGCGAAGCTGCGCTACACGTCGGCCTACCAGATCGATCCGACCCAAGCGGCGGTGTTGGGCGCGCTGTCGCGTTTGTCGATTCGCCAGCACGACACCGATTCGGCCCGGCGCTATCTGCGCACGTTGCTGTTGCAAACCTTCGACGAAAAGTCTGCCGGAATCACCAAGGCCGAGGTCTACTTGGCCCTGGGCGATTTGCACCGCGAGGCAGGGGAGCATTCCAAGGCCCGCAACATGTTCGAGCGTGGCCTCGAGACCGACCCCAAGAACCAGGCGCTCAAGCAGGCCCTGGCCTCGGTGCCCAAGTAGGAGACGCCTTATTCTCGCGGTTTGAGCTCGGATACCAAGCGCGCCTCTCGTAGTCGGCCGAGGGCGCGCAGGTAGCCTTCGAATCGGCTGTACCAAAGCGGCGCGCTTATGCTTGCCTGGAGCAATCCAGGCATGTCGCGCAACCGTTGCTCCACCGGCAGTGTTCGTTCGGCTTCACTCGCCGGGTGGACCCAGGCGTAGGGAAAGGCGTGTCTGCCCTTGGTGGTCACGGCGTAGTGCCACACCGCCTCGGCCGTTTCGCCCTGCTTGGAAAGGTACTCTGCATACCGATAGTGGTTGTGGAGCGAATTAGGACATGCAAGGACGGCGTGGGACAGCAGGGTACCTTCATTGCGCCAGGTGCGCGTCTGGAAGACGGACAGCACCACCTGCACGGCCAGCGCCATTCCAAGCAGTGCCTGACGGCTGCGGCCTTTGCCCCAGAAGGTCACCGCGGCGGGGCCTATAGCGAAACAGAGGAAGAGCGAGGGTAACAACAAGAATCGGTCCGCCATGCTCTCCGGCATCGCGAAGACCAAGCCGGTCACCAGAAGCCAGGCCACGAATTCCGACGGCACGAAGGGCATGGCACCCCTGCGATAGCTCCGCCATGAAACATACGCCCCGAGCCCAAGCAGACCTGCCCCAGCGGCCATCACCAGCGACACGTGCTCAGGTCGGAAGACCTCGGCGAACTTGCGCCCGGTACAAAGCCCCACAGGTACCGCCACCAGCCGGGTGTAGCGGGCCAGCAACTCCAGTCCGTAGCCCGCCTTCTCCCATAAGCTGGCCCCCACCAGCACGTCGTCGGGCGCTATGTAGGAGAGCGCGGCCGGCTGCAGGCGCAGTCGGACCGCAAGGTAGGCGACGAGGACCACGAACATGACCAGCGACGGCAGGTGCGAGCTGAACAACGATAATCGGGCTTTGTCGTGTCGTCGTCGCGACTCTGCGAGCAGGGCCACGATGAGCGGCATCACGGCGAAGCTTTCCTTGCTGGAGAGCGCCGCCACGAATGCCAGCGCCGCCAGGGCGAGACGCAAGATCGTCGCGGGTTGGCCCTCCACGATGCACGGCCGCAAGGCCAGCAGAGCGAGCAGGCTGAATAGCACACCCAGCGTATCAGCGCGCCCGACCACGCTGGAGACATTCTCGACGTGAACCGGCATGACTACGAAAAGTGCCATGGCCAGGAAGGCCGCCCCTGAGCTCATGCACCGCTTGGCAAAGACCCAGCCCACCAACACGAGGCCAACGTACCAAAGCAGCGACGACACGTGGAAGGCCAGCGGCGACGGCCCGAACAGGCGATGGTCGAGCGCGAACGACAAAGTCGTCAGGGGACGAAAGGAGGGCGGCTGTGCGCCGAGTGCCTCACCCCAGAAATTCCGGGTGAAGACCTCGCCAAGGGGGGCGGTTCCCGTGACCGCGGGATGCTCGAGAATCGCATGGGGGTCGTCGAGGACGAAGTCCCCGCCGAGGCCCGACGCAAAGGTTCCCAGGCAAAGCAAGCCCAAGAGCAGTGCCTGGAGCCACGGCGCAATCGCTCGATCAAAAACCTTCGGGGCATGTTCTTCATGCGTTGGCTGGGCCATGGATCCGCAACTATCGTGCCCATCTTCCGCGGGCGCAACCCCTGCTCGCTGTCAGGTCACGGAATTCATCGCTTGGGAGAGCGCCCTTCCTTCCCTGCGTTGGCGGTGGCGGGCGGGGCGGAGGTCTTGGTCTGCGCGTGTTCTTGAATCTTGCGGGCGGCGACTGACAACAGCGCCGCTACGCCCTGTTGAACGGCAGCTTCGAACTCATGCGTACTCTGCTCGACCGCTTGCTCGCTGGAAGTGGCAACCTTGTTGCCTTTTCTGTGCGCCCACCGCTCGGCCCTGCGCGCATCCCGTTCGGCCCGTCGTTGTTCTTTCCATGCCCGTCGCTGGCACCAGCCGGCGTCGGGATGAAAGAACAAGACCGCCCGCAGGTGAAACGCCAGCCCGATGCCCCAGCCCACCAGCAACCATTGCATGCGGGGAAGTCCCAGGGTGAAGTAAAGCGCGCCGTTGACCAAGGCATAGCTTGCGGCATGCTTGGCCAGGCCCTGCCAGCGCTTCCGTTTGGCTGCACGAATGGCTTGCCTGTCCGAAGTACTTGCCTCTTGGGCCAGCCGGTGGCGGGATATGTCTTCAAGGGCGCCGTCGAGGCTAGCACTGTCGATACCCACTTCGGCCGCGACTTCCACCAGATCATCGTGGCTGAGTGAGTCGCTGCGGGCATTTTGCGCTCTCAGAGCCCGTTCGATGATCTCGCTGACCTCTGCCTGCGTGTAGGTCCTGTCCTTCCAGGGCATGGATAGTGATTCTGGGGCCAGCCGGGCCTGGTTACCAGTGGTAACTAGTGCCCCAAACTAGGCGCCTGCCGCGGTCACCGCGCTACACCGCGGGTCCGGGCTACCGCGACAGGCCTCGACGCCTCGGCGTCGGGTTGCTAGCGCTCGACGGTCAGGTCGAGCGAGATGTCCAGCTTCAGCACTTTGGAGATTGGGCAACCCGCTTTGGCAGCGGCGGCGGCCTCCTCGACTTTTGCCTTGTCTGCGCCTGGTGCTTTGACCGTGGTTTTGAGCGCGCTCTTGGTCAAGGTCAGGTTCTCGAACGTGACGGTGCACGTGGTCTCGACGGATGCCGGTGTGATACCGCGCTCGCCCAGTTGGGCACTCAGGGCCATGCTGAAGCAGCTGGCGTGGGCAGCAGCAATCAGCTCTTCGGGATTCGTGCCCGGTTCGGATTCGAACCGGGTGCGAAAGCTGAAGCTTTGGTCTTTGAATGCCCCGCTACCAACACTGAATTTCCCCGTTCCCTGCTTGAGATCGCCGGTCCAAATTGCACTTGCATCGCGTTTCATGATTTCTCCTAAAGACAATGTGAAGCGCGAAACTTCCCACGAAACGATTCCGAACGCTCGTCCCAGCCGACGTGACTGTCTCAGGATTCTGAGGCAACGGTGCGTTCCGTCATGAGGCGCGATGCGGGCAACATCGTCGCGGCGCAACCCTCGTGCCAGGCACAAGCTTTGCTGGTTAGACGGTTTCACCCAATGGAGGACGTCATGCGCAATCATCTCATCCACATGCTTGCCCTTTTCGTAGGCAGCCTGCTTATCGTTGCTTGTCCCAATCAGTCCGACAACCCATTCGGCCAGTCCGATGGTGGAGGCGGAACCCTGGTGGTCGATAGCGGACCAGACCAGGGTGAATTTTCAGTCGATAGTGGCGCGGGGCTTCCCTGTTGCCCGGCCGCCTTCAATTTGTACGGCTGTCAAAAGGCGAACGGCGGTACCGGTTTCGCCTGCCACGATCCCTCCCGCGGCTGCGAATCGTCCCAGATGTGCGGGCAGAGCTGCGATCCCGAGGTTTCGGGTCGATGCCAGTGCGTGGAGACCGTCCTGTGCATCATGGGCGATCACTTCGACGACAAGCTGTGCAAGTGCGTGCCGAATCAGGATGGCGCAGTCTCCCCGCCCGTCGACGCTGGTACGTGCGTGGAGACCGTCCTGTGCATCATGGGCGATCACTTCGACAACAAGCTGTGCAAGTGCGTGCCGAATCAGGATGGCGCAGTCTCTCCGCCCGTCGACGCTGGTACGTGCGTGGAGACCGTCCTGTGCATCATGGGCGATCACTTCGACAACAAGCTGTGCAAGTGCG
>Ga0302323_100002033_pt1 | contig 16431 bp, 11 predicted proteins | sample Fen_T0_3_FD_201950 | JGI IMG/M metagenome (GOLD analysis project Ga0302323, IMG submission 201950) | Peat permafrost microbial communities from Stordalen Mire near Abisko, Sweden - Fen_T0_3 | ecosystem: Environmental > Terrestrial > Soil > Wetlands > Permafrost | place: Sweden: Abisko... | reverse complement strand
CTAGACTGGCAGCAGAGCGGCGACCACTTCTATGGCCTGTACCGCATGCCAACGCCAGGCGCCTCGTGCGACAGCCAAGAAGGTGGCTGCTACGACATGGGGGGACTCAGCTACGGCGAAGTCAATTGGTCGTTCTTCGATCCGGGCGACTACCTGCTGATCTTCAAAGCCAAGGCGACCGGCAATGAAGGAAAAATCTGGGTATCCCTAACCGCCTACGCCAACCGCGGGGTCGAGATCTGCGACAACGGCATCGACGACGACGGCAATCGACTCGTCGATTGCGACGATCCCGCCTGCTTCGGCGTGCCCATCTGCGGGGCACCCATGTGCACGCCGGACGGCGATCTGGGTAACATCGACATCGGCACCAAGGTGTCCGTCCACGTCGACCTGACCTCTGCCACCGAGGTGTTCAGGACCGATTGTGGCAAGGGCGACGGGCGCGGTCGCGCGTACAACGTGAATCTGCTCTCGCCCATGGAGCTCGATTTCATGTGCACGCAGACGGGAGACCAGGTCTTGCAGATCTCGTCGCAGCTTGGGCCGCTGGATCTGTGCGATGCCCACGTCACGACCTGCGCCGACCCGGGCGTCCTGCCCTCGGGTTGCAACTTCGGCGTGCCCAGCCTGCAGCCCGGATCGTACTACATCCTGGTGCAGGCTTTCTCTGCCGGCAAGGAAGGCACCATGGATCTTACCCTGCGTGGCGCATCCCAGCGCATCCTAGAGATCTGCAACAACGGGATCGACGACGACGGCGACGGCGCCATCGATTGCAACGACCGCAAGTGCGCCACCGATCCCAGCTGTGCCTCTCTGCACTGCCGGCCTGACAAGCAGCTCGGACTTCTTGCCATCGACGGCTCGACGGTTTCCGCCACGGTGCAGACCGCGGGCGCAGGCGATGACCAGAAGAGCAGTACCTGCGTCTCGGGAGCGGGCGGCGCCGACGCCGTGGTCGGCTTCACCCTGCCCGGCAGGACCGACCTGACCATCGCCTGGGCCCAGGTCGGCAACCACGCCCTGGTGCTCTACCAGGGCGACAATGCCCAGGTGCCGTGCGAGGCGAACGCCGTGGTCGACTGCAAAGCCACCGCGAACGCCTCCACGGGCAGCTATGTGCTCAAGGGATTGGCCACGGGCAAGTACTATCTGGTGGTGGATGCCGACAAGGCGGGCAGCGAAGGCGGCGTGATCCTGCAACTTAGCGGACTGCCGCCGCTCCAGTAGCCGCTGGCTCGGACGCGGGCAGTGACGGCCGGCACCCCGACGCGGCCGTATTCTCGTCGAGAGCGCGATGGGGTAGAGTGCCGGCAAGGCCAGTCCAAGATGATCTTCAGTCCGCGCCACGTTGCCCACGCCTGGAAGGAGTATCGCCGCTTCCTCGCGCAAGGCAGGCCCATCCGGCGCCTGCGGGCATTGCTGGAAACGGCCGACGGCTATGCGAGCCAACAATTCCCGAGCGCCCTGCACCAAGCCCGCCTGACCCGACTCTATCGGCACGTGGCACTCCGCTCCGAGGCGATGGCGGTCGACGTGGAAGGGTTGGTGCTGGGCATGGATCGCATGCCTATCAACCAACAGGCGCACGCGGCCTTCTCACGCCTGCTGGATCCGCGTCGACGATTCCACAAGACGCTTCTCGCACACGTCCTACTCGTCACCGGCGTGCTGGGGGCCAGCCTGCTGCTTCTGTCGGCCATGTCCCATCCGGTCTACATCCGCCTGTTTCAGCCCGAGTTGGCGGTTGGGCATCCTTGGCGCGTGAGCGCGAGTGCACCGCCCTACCCCCCCTCGGGCATCGTGCAATCGCCCGAGGCAATGCAAGCAAGCGGTGCCAAGTTCTTCTTCCACACCAGCGATATGGAATCCCCGTGGATCCAAATCGACCTGGGCGCCTTTGAACACGTTTCAAAGGTATCGATTGTCAACCGCGCCGATTGTTGCCTTGAACGCCCGCTGCCGCTGGAGGTGTCGCTTGGCCTAGATGATGTTCATTGGACCAAGGTGGCCCAACGTCGCGGCATCTTTGAAACCTGGACTGCCGAGTTCCCAAGGCAAATGGCGCGGTACGTGCGGCTCTCGACGCCCCGGCGAACCATGCTGCATTTCCAATCCATCTCGGTACGTTGATATGCGTCGTCTTTTTCACGCCATGGGACTCTTTCGACGTCAAGAATCGGGCCCCGTCTTCGCGGCCATCGTCACGCTTCTCTACACCGCGGTCGTCACGACGTCTCTCCTCCACCACGACATGTGGCGGGATGAGATTCACTGTTGGCTGGTGGGCAAGAACGCCTACGGTCTGCGCGAGCTCCTGGTCGGCGAGCGCATCTACGACGGACACCCGTTCCTTTGGTACTACATCCTGCATCTCGCTTCGCTGCTGTGGAACGACGTGCGCATGCTCAAGCCCATCGCGTTCGCACTCGCCACCGCCATGGCCTACCTATGGATGCGCTATGTTCCCCTGCCGAGGTTGCTCAGGGTGCTGTTCCTGGCATCCTATTTCGCCATCTTCGAATACACGGTACTCAGCCGTTCCTACACGCTGGGCCTCTTCTTGGTCGTCGCGTTCCTGGTCGTTTACGATCCTCGACGCGTACGTCTTTGGCCCCTGTCCGCCATCTTGTCCGTCCTGGCTGCCACCAGCGTGTATGGCCTGTTTCTGGCATTCGCACTCGCGCTTCCCGTGTTCCTGGGACGGATAAGGGTTTGGAAGACCACCTATCCTCGGCAATTCGCATTCTACATTCCAAGGGAATACCTGCCCGCGCTCTGCCTCCTTGGGCTGAGCATGCTGTTCATCTACGAGACAACTCCGCTGGCTGCGGACACGTGGTTTGGCCGCAGACTGCAATACAACGTGGATCTATCAGGTCTGCAGCTCGCATCCGCGCGCTTCGTGAAGGGCATGTTGCCGGTTCCCGATTGGCATGTCTTCGATTTTTGGAATTCCAATGTACTCACCCAAAACCTCGGTCAACCCACTTGGGTGGGATGGGCCGGGCTTGGCCTCTTGCTTTCCTGTCTCCTGGCCTTCTCCAGCCAGCCCCTGGTGGCGTTGGCATTCTTGGTCGGCGTCGCCCTGATGGCGGGTCTCCAGCACATCAAGTACGAAGGCTACACCCGGCATTTCGGGCATTTCTTCGTGCTCTTTGTCGCCTGCGCGGGCCTTCAATTCAAACGACAGCCTCCGCGCCGGCTGGCCTGGCTGCAAATCCTCTTCCTCCTCATCCTTGCCCCAGGGGTTGTGGGGGGAGCGGTTGCAACGCGCCTAGCGTGGGAGCGTCCCTTCTCCTCGGCGCGCATGGCAGCAGATTTTCTTCGCGGCAAGGGGATGGACAAACGGCCCTTGATGGGCGTGGGGGATCACATGGTTTCAGGGGTTGCTGGCTATCTTGATGTGCCCATCTACTACATGGATACCCACGAGTGGGGGCACGCGGTGACGTTTCACAATCGCCGCGATCTGAACCCTGCTGCGCTGATCAACGACACCGTCCGAATGATTTCACAGCAAACCGAAAAGCTCCCCATGATCGTCAGCAACGTGGACTGTTGTGTAACCACGCAAAACGATTTCTCCATCGTGGAGGTCTTTCACGCACCGCCTACCGTGGTCGCTGACGAGCGGCTGCGCGTCTATGAAGTGGTGCCTCCGAAGTGAACGGGATCGACTGATCCAGCTAGGGTCCGGCATACTGAAACACGGTTTGAATCTCGCTGGCAGAGAGTGCTCGATTGTACACGCGAAATTCGTCGATCTGCGCGTCGATGAAGGGATCGACCCCGAATTGTGACTTGCCGATGAAGGCATAGTTGAGACCGAGTGCCTGCGGCGGCAGGAACGAGCTGGCCATGCTGACCATGGTCCCATCGACATAAAGGGAAGCCGTGCCGCTGCTGAAGACCACGGTCACGTGTTTCCACACGCCCGTGGGGAGAGCATCAGCAGTGATTTGTTGGGCACTTCCGAAGCCGTTTTGGGTGCTGCTGAGTCCGAACTTGTTATTGAGATCCTTCAAGAATACGGTCGCGTAGGTAGTGCCCGTGGCGGTGTTCTGATTCAGGTTGGCGTTGATCCCCGTGTCGAAGAGTCTTTGCCAAACGGTGAGGGTGTTGAGTCTTACCCAGGTCGCAATCGTAACATCCGTTGTGGCCGAGAAGATCCAAGCGGGCAGACTGACGTAGCCACTTCCCGCTTGGGACAGGGTTAAGGCATTGCCCACTTTGCCGCTGCCGAAGGCGTAGCCTGGGCCCGAACCAGGCGAGCCGCCGCTACCGGTCGCTGCGTGAAGGGTGCCGTGATTTCCGTTGCCAGACATATCCGTCAAATTCGTGCCGTCTGCCTTGTCGCACGGGTAGTACGCGACAAGTCCAGCCGGGAGGGCGCTCGCGGCGTCGGGTGCGGCGTCGGTCGACACGTCCGCTGTCACATCGGGTGGGGCATCCCGAGCTCCGGTGCTGTCTCCCGTGGCCGAGTCTGCATTGGCTGCGCCATCGTGGCTACCAGCCGATCCACCCGTGCCCGGGTCCGTCTCGACCGTGTGCACGTCTGGACTTCCGGCCGAACCTCCCCGTCCACCCATGGCCAGGTCCGCGTTGCCACCACCGCCGCTGCCGAGAAGTCCGCCTGCTCCCCCGGTCGAGGTCTCGATGGCGCCACCTGATCCCGCCGTGTCGTTCACAAAGTCGCCGCCGCTTCCGACAGTGCTACCGCTGCCGACGTTGCCGCCGCCGCCGATGCCACCGCTGCCGATGCCGCCACTGCTGGTGGTTCCACCGCTGGATTGGGTGGGGCCATCGCTGGCCGGATTGGCGTCTAAACGCACACCGCCCGCGCCGCCACTGTCTGCCGGGTTGGGAGGGTATGTCAGATTCAGGCAGGCCGAGAATGCCAGCGAGGTCACAGCAAGAACGAGCTTCTGCCGCCAAGCGACGCCATTCGACCTGCGGAGCGAAGTAGACAGCTCTTGGGCGGGACACCTGGCCATTCCATTTCTCCTCGGGCTACGCGACCCATCCTTGACGGATACAACGCTCGAGCCACATTCCCAATCGTCAACGCTCATTCTTGTTGCCTCACCACACGCCGTGAAGAACCAGACCATTCACCCCAGGAACGACCGCGATAGAACGCTGTGCCTTCGCGCGATTCCCTTGTCCAGAGTCGCCATCGCCAGTGAGTGCCAGGTAGAGAGCGAGGCCTCCAGAAGCCAGCGTTGCAGCACCGAACCCCCACGTCAGGGCTTGGTAGGTCAGCGCCCTTGAACGCGCGCTGTCGGCAACGGGTTTGCTGTAGGGGGTCTTGGCGACCTCGCTGTCGAAATCGTTCTTGGCCGCCAGCATCTGCCAACCAGAGATGCCGGTCACGACAGCGCAACCTCCTGCCACTGACAAGCTGACAACGAGCCACTTTCGAGACACTGGTGTCCTCGGCTCTGCATCCCGGAGCCTCGGGGACGCTGGCTTCGCGACCGCAGGCGTTGCTGTCGTCTCCGTCGCGGGATTGCTCGGTTCCCCATCGAGCGGCGTGACGATCTCCAACTTGACCTTGCTCCGATCGGTGCCAGCCACGGTGATGATGCGTGCGGCGACCGGGTATCCAGGTTTGACGGCCGAAAGCCTGCGTGGTCCAGCGTTGACAAGCACTGGGGATGCCAGCGGGGATTTTCCAACCGAGATGTCATCCACGCGAATGTCTGCGTCGCTCAAATTGCAGGTGATTTCCAGGTAAGCGATCCGCTTTTCCAGCCTTTCATTCAGCTCATCGACCTGCGTCCGCCGAGCCGCGGGGATCTCGTCGCCACCTTGCTGAAGGTAATCTTTGAGCGTGGTGTAGGAATTGACGTAGTCGTGAAGCTCGAAGTAGGTCTGGGCGATGTTGTAGAGCACGCGGTAGGAGGGACTAAGCTGGTTCGCCTTCTGAAATTCGGCCAAGGCCGCCTCGAAGCTGCCCTCTTTGAACAGCTCGACCCCCTCGTGGAAACTGGCACGCGCCTGCTCTGTCGCATCCTCTTGCCCTATTGCGTTTGGCAGTGAGGCTATTGACAGCAATCCGAACGAAAGGATGGATAGGGCTGTCTTCATGGCGAGTAGGGATCCCTTTCGTCAATGGTTGTTGTCGGTCGCCTGCCGGTGGTCGTCCGTAGATCCATGCCAAAATCATCGCCACCCTTGGGGGTGGACTTGCCCCTGACATCCTTCTTGGGCTTCAGCGCGGCTTGCGCTGGACGAGCTAGCTCGGCAGGGCGTGCCGAGGGGCGCTCGCTTCGCGCTCCGATCTTGGGATCCGCATCTTCAGGAACGAGATCTACAACGGCAGTCTTGCCACTGACCTCGCTATGACTTCGGTCGGGGAGAGGTTCGACCAACGGAACGGTAGACGTGGAGGACGCCGTCCCGGGCAGATCCACTGCGTTCGAAAATGCAGTGGACGTGGCGATAGCCCCTGCCAGAGGCGCCGTCTTCGCGTGACGTGCGCTGCTCGTCCGCCACAAGAAAATGTCAACCGCGGTGCCTGCAACGACAACCGCCACCACGATGGCGAGCCCCTTGTGTCTTGCCTTCGTCGACCCGCCAGAGGACTTATCATCCTGTTTGCCCTGGGCCACCGGCGGGAAGGGATGGATGTTCTCCGAGACGTCGATCGGCGGAACCAGCTCGGCAGCAGTGCGCGGCGGAGGTTCGCTCGACGCCAAGGAGACCTGCACCTGCACGACGGGCGTGGTTTCCTCGGATTTGAGCAGCGGATTGCGGATCTTCCGAGTGACGGCATCACGGGACGAAACGACGCTGCTTTCCTTGGCCGGAGAATCGCCATGGGGAACTTCCACGTCGCCACCGGTTGTCGACCCGAGGCGCACAGAGCCAGCACTCAATTCGTTGTCACTATCCATGGTTGAGAAGCAAGGAGCTGACACGCGGGAAGATGGGGATCCCAAGTGCCATGGCCGACGACTTCGGCAGTGATTAGATATCGGTAAGAAGCCCACAAAAGGTTAGCGCGAACACCGACGACTTGCACAGAGAACGCCTGTGCGTTGTGGTCCGCCAAGTAGGTGACGAAGCCGCCATGTAGGCCAGCGCATTCGCCCACCTGAGAAAGGGCACAATTGGGTCAAACCTCTCAAGGCATTCCGAACAACCATCGAGATTGGGAGGGCTGCGACACAACTGTCGCGGCTATGTCTTCGCACGGGATCCTCGATCTTCTTGCGGCGAAAACGCTATAAGGCGCGTGCTGTATGCAGTTCCCTTCGCCTGCGATTTCCTGGGTGCTCCTTGCCATCCTTTCGGCCGTCTTCCTTGGCATCTACGACGTGGCCAAGAAGGCATCGCTGCAAGAAAACGCGGTTCTGGTCGTGCTCTTCGCGTGCAGCGCCACAGGGCTCGCGCTCCTGCTGCCCCTGGGGATCCTCTCCCTGGCGGCGCCTGGCTGGGCGCAGACTCATGGTGTCTTCATCGCCGCGTTTTCCTGGCACGAACACGCCCTGGTGCTGGCCAAGGCCGCGCTCGTCACCCTGTCCTGGGTGCTGACCTTCTTCGCGCTCAAGCACCTACCCATCTCGCTCGCCTCGCCCGTGCGAGCCAGTGCGCCGCTCTTCACCCTGCTGGGTGCGGTGGTCATGTTTGGCGAACGGCCCAGCGTGCGGCAGGGACTGGGTATCGCAGTGATTCTCCTCGCCTACTGGGTCTTCTCGCTCATCGGTCGCACCGAGGGCATTCACTTTTCGCGCAACGCCTGGGTGTGGTCGCTCTTCCTCGGCACGCTGGTGGGTGCCGCCAGCGGGCTCTACGACAAGCACCTCTTGCAGACCGCGCACTTGCCCGCGCTTGCCATGCAGTTCTGGTTCACCGCCTACAACACCGTTCTACAAGGGTTGATCGTGGTCTTCCTGTGGTGGCCCCGCCGCGCCCAGAACACGCCCTTCCGCTGGCGCTGGACCATCGCCGCCGTCGGCCTGTTGCTGCTGCTGGCCGATGCTCTCTATTTCCACGCCCTGGCCATGCCCGGCGCATTGGTCAGCGTGATCTCGACCTTGCGTCGAACCAACGTGGTGCTCAGTTTCGCCCTCGGCTCCTTGCTCTTCGGCGAGCGCTATCGTTTGCGAAAGGCCATGGCTCTGGGTGGCGTGATCCTGGGCGTTTTTCTCATCCTCTAGATCACATTGGGGGTTGCACAGGTCGCTGCAAACACGTCAGCATGCTGCTGGCTCTGCAACACCCCGTCGAGAAGGTCAACGATGTCACACGCCCCGGCTTGCTTCCGTTCCCGAAACACGTTTGCGCTGGGGGCTGCACTTCTGCTCCTGAGTTGCGGCATCGTGAGCTGCCGTCCGGAGGTCGCCAGCCAGGCCGATGGCGGCCAAGGATTGGGCGGCACCCGTGAAACCGGCGGTGCCAGTGCCGGCGGCACGGCTGGCGGCAGCGGTGGAACGAGCAACGGCGGCGCAGGGGGCGGCGGCGGCGGCCCCCCTGCAGCCGGCGGAGTCGGCGGCGGCGGGGGAGCACCAGCAAGCGGCGGAATCGGCGGCGGCGGGGCCGGCGGGGCCCAGGATGCGGGCTCGGCTGGTGACGCCAGCGTGGCCGCGAATCCCCTGGTTTCGGGCCACACCATGACCTGCGACACCCCGCCGCTGGCCGTGCCCACCCAGCACATCGAGGCGGAATGCGCCTTTGGTGCGACCACCGGAAACTGCAAGGGCACGACAGGCGGACAGCAGGGCACCCAGACCGAGAATAACGGCACCGATGTTGGTTTCATCGAAGGTGGCGATGCGCTCTGGTACACGGGGATCACCATGGACGGTGCCACCACGCTGACATTTCACTACGCCAAGGGCGTGGACGGGGGCACCATCGAGGTGCGCTTGGACAGCACCACGGGCGCCTTGCTGGGAACTTTCGCACCGGCTTCCACGGGATCCTGGAGCACGTGGCAGGACGGCAAGGTTTCCCTCTCCACCGCCACGGGCAGCCACACGCTCTACCTGGTCGCGGCCGGCTCTACAGCCGGCATTCTCAATTTGGATTGGATCGAGCTGTCGGCTTCATCCACGGCGAGCACCGCTGCGCCCCTGTTCCATGTGAACCACCTAGGCTTCGACACCCTGGGGCCCAAGCACGCCGTGGTCGAAGGCACAGCCACCCTGGATCGCTACTATGTCGTCGCTTCGAATCACAGCGCCGTGTGGTGCGGCTCGCTCACCAGCGTGGCCTTTTCCACCTGGAGCAGCAGCCGCCCCTTTTATGCCATCGACTTCACCGAGCTGACCCAGCCCGGACGCTACCGCATGCAAGTGGGCAATGCCGTCTCGGATGAATTCGAAATCGGCGACGCCCATCTGTTCGCCGCCACCTTCACCAGCGTGCTTGGCTATTTCAAATCGTCACGCGCCGACGACGCCGACGTGTGGGCCGCGGACGCCAGCGTGCCTTTTCTCGGCAGCAGCGCGCGGGCCGACGTGCGCGGCGGTTGGTACGATGCCGCAGGCGACATCTCGAAGTATCTCAGTCACCTGAGCTACGCCAATTTCCTGAATCCACAGCAGATCCCTCTCGTGGCGTGGGCACTGGCCTGGGTCTACGACCAAGGCGGAGCCGCGCTCGCGGCCAGCGGTTCGGCGGCCGCGCTGCAAGCCGAAGCACTGTGGGGCGCGGATTACCTTCTACGCGTGCTCGATCCGGCGGGCTACTTCTACATCAACATCTTCGACAACTGGTCAGGGGATCTCGGTCAGCGGCAGATCTGCGCGTTCACGGGCCAGTACGGCGGCAAGACCGCGGATTGGCAGTCGGCCCTACGCGAGGGCGGTGGCATGAGCATCGCCGCCCTGGCGCGCGCGGCCCGCTGGAAGGTGGACGGCAGCTTCACCAGCGCGCAGTACCTGGCGGGTGCCAAGCTTGCCTTCGACTATCTGAATACCAACGGCGTGAAGTACGCCGATGACGGCAAGGAAAACGTCATCGACGACTACACTGGCCTGCTCGCTGCCAGCGAGCTCTACGCCACCACGCAGGACATCACCTATCTGCAAGCGGCCCGCGCGCGCGCCACATCGCTCATCGGACGGCTGGGCGCGGACGGCTACTTCATCGCCGACGGCGCGACCCGGCCTTTCTGGCACGCCTCCGACGCCGGCTTGCCCACGGTAGCGCTCGCCCGCTACGTGCAGGTCGAAACCGACCCGGGCAAACGCGACCTGGCCAAGCAAGGCATTCGCAAACACCTCGACTATTTGCTGGCCGTGACCCTTGCGGTGGCCAACCCCTTCGGCTACGCCAGGCAACACATCGCCGCGGGGACAGCCAGTTTCTTCATCCCGCACGACAACGAATCGGGCTACTGGTGGCAGGGAGAGAACGCCCGCCTGGCCTCGCTGGCCGCGGCTGCGCTACTAGGCGCGAAGGTATTGGGAACCTCCGGGACGCAATACCTCGATCTCTTGCGCTTCGCCGGCCATCAGCTTGACTGGATCCTCGGCGCCAATCCCTACGACATCTGCTTTCTCAATGGGCTAGGCAAGAACAATCCGCCGACCTTCTGCGCCTCCAAGGCGCAGGCGGGCACGCTTCCCGGTGGCATCGCCAATGGCATCACGGGCGGCAACAGCGACGGCAGCGGGATCCAGTGGTTGAGCGCGCCCAATGCCGGCTCGTGCGGCGACGACTGGCGCTGGGTCGAACAATGGCTCCCGCACTCGGCCTGGTTCCTGGTCGCCACCGCCGCGCTCGCGCAGTAGCATCACACAGCCAGGCGCGCGACGCGGGCATTCTCACGATTGATGGCGGCCGCGGGCAGATCGCCCAGCACCTCGGCCTGGTCAGCCATCCAGTCAAACACGATGGCCATGGCCCAGCCCGACTGCTCGCCACGCTCCTTCCATTCGCCATAGGCCCAGCCCCAAACCCGGTCGCGAATCTGGCTGTACCACAATGCCTTCAGTGCATCCTGTCCAACTCGCTGCTCGAATCGGTCGACTGCTTCGCGTAGGGCCAGCCAATTCTCCCAAGCCGCCAGGGGATGGGGTGCCCTTTTCGCCGGATCGGCATCGAGCGGCGCCAAGGTCTTGTCCACTTTCAGGTAGAGATGGTTTTGCACGGAATGCGCCAACGCATCGACCAGCGAATCCGTTGAGCTGCCCCCACCTAGGGGCGGCAAGTCCCCGACGGCCACGTCGGCCAGTTCCGTCAACTCTTGCAGCACCGATGCCTTCACTGTCTGGGCCTGCTGCGCGCCATTGCGCACGTCCAACTCAAGGGCGCGCGCGTGCAAGCGCGCCAGTGACTCTCCATCCAGTGCCTTCTGCCATGCGTGCGCAAGCGATAGGACTTCCTGCATGGCAATGGTCTGGCCCTTCGCCGCCGCGCCCAGCAGACGGACATGGCGCAGGCGAGCGTCTGAAAACACGGCGATCTCAAGGGCCGCTTGAGGAGTCTTCAATTGCGGAGGAGGCGGGGTTATCGCGGCTCGACTCTGCGATAGCTGCGCCAGTGCTCGCACCTGGCGGTAGGTTCGAATGCGCATGGGAGCAAGAATCCAGGCAAGCCTTAGCCTGCCCAACGAGAAGGACATACCCGACTCGGCCTGGGCGAGAAGCGCCAGGAATCTCACGCTTCGCCCATGACCGATGCGGGTCATGCGCAGAACCGCTGCCCAATCTCGCCGGGAGGCCGCCCGTCGGGCCAGGACTTCCACGCCGACCTGGCGCGCGAGCCCGGGGAAACGAGTCTCCGACGGCAAATGGGTCAGCGCTTCGATGATGGCATCGACGCGTGCAAAGGCCCGCTGATGCTCGGCCTGCACCGCCGCCGCGAGGGCTGTCCAGGCATCGGCTGTCACGAGGCTGGCAGACGGAAACGGGACATTGCGAAGCGCACCCAGGAAGATGCGAATGCTGGGAATGTCCCGCCGCCGCACCAGGGCCGACATCCAGAAGCCGGCCAACACAGCGGGGCGCAGGCCAAAGGGCTGCAGCACCCTCCAGGCAAACCACGTGGGGAAGTACACGCACATCCAGACGGGCAAAACGATGGTGATGAGCAAGGCGATGCCAACGTCGAGCATGCCTTCGGCCCACACCCCGACATTCCCAGCCAGCAACCGCACGCCCGTCGCGGCGAGACTCATCAAAAGGACACCCCTCGCCACCGCGCCCCCCCCATTGTGCCGCCACAAGGCCGCCGCCCACGCGGCCAGCACGACGGCAGACAGCAAGTAGATCATGTCCCGACCTCCACACCCTGCCAACCGCGCGCCCACCACTCATGACCAAGTCGGCGACAGGGATCGCGTAGTTCGGCCATGGCCCAGCGGACTTGTTCGGCCGTGCGCATGGCCGGTCCGAAGGGTGTGGTGTAGTTTTCGGCCTCGATCAAGCCCGCGGCTAGCATGGCGAGCAACTTCTGTCCCGTGCGCTCCACGTCGGCCCCCGATGCCACGGGGGCAAGTCCGAGAACAAGGAACGGATTCTCCAGGTGGCGCGCGTAGCAATTTTCGAGACAGATGTCGTCGCTAGGCATGGGACGCCACCGCGCGGTCAGCGGATCCCTGACCCGAAGCTCTTGTGTTGGTCCTCGCGCGAGCTGGGGAAGTGCTGCCAAACCTCGGCCAGGGTTGCCTTGAAGGCGATGGGGTCACCTTGCTGGTGCGCAAGACGTGCCTTGTCGATGAGCTGCTGCGCGCGTGCCACATCGGTCGCCTCGGTGACGTGCGCCGACAGCCAGTCCATCTCGCCGAGCAGCGACTGCGGGTTGCGCCAGTACGAGGCCTTGCACAAAGACCGCATGGCCTGCAGGGCCCGTTCAAGATCCACGACGTTGCGCCCCCGCCGAGCATCGGCGGCGGACTGCAAAACCTGGTCGAAGAGTTGTTGTTCGGCGGGTGTCCCCCACTGGGCCACCATCTGCGTGTAGTAAAGCGAACAGGCATGCGCTTCCCGATCGAGATCGGGCCACTCGAGCATGGCTTCGGCATCGTCGAGTGCGGTATTGATCTCCAGCAGCAACCTGTGGACCTTCTGGCTGGCGTCCACATCGCCACCGCGCGCGGCGGAAAGATTCCGTTCGGCCTCGGCCAGGGCCACCGGCAGCTCCTCGATGGCAGACACCGCCGCGGCCATGCCTGATTGGAAGGCACGCCTGCGAATCTCATCCGTGCGTTGGTTGGTCTTGTGAATCTCCTTTTCGGCCGTGTCCAGGGACGCCGTTGGCACGAGAACGTGCGCGATATCCTCGAAGGTTTGTCCCAGCGCCGGCACATCCGCGCGCGTGTGTAGCTGACCGGAACGATCGAGTTGCAAGGTCACCTCGATGCGCGTGCCAGCCGGCAGATCCTGCTTTACGCCGCGAATCTGCAGCATGCCAACCAAGCGATTGCGATGGGCCCGCACCGATTCCCCCTGCACCACGGGAACGGCCAGCACGTCGTCCTCGCTGTGAGCAGCCACCCCGCGCACGGTCTGATGCACGAATGTCCGGCGCGCCGGCAAGGGGGTTCCCTTGGCGAAGTAGACCTGGGTCGAGTCGTCGGCACAGGCCACGCCCACCGAGCGCGATAGCGGGGGATCGGCCACAGACACGCCATGGACGATGGCGAAGCGGCTGGTGGCCAGGGCCATATCCTTGCCGGCGCTGTCCACCGCCTGGACCTGGAAATGGTTCTGTTGGTGGCGCAGCAGAGCGACTTGCAGCACGAAGCTGCCTTCGGCTGAAATCGGAGCATCCCCAAATACCACGCCGCCATCCTGCCTTCGGATGCGGACACGTTCGGGAAGGCGCTCGCCATGCGCCGGCAGGAACCGCCCAACGACAAAAGGCTCGGCATCGGCCGTGACAGGCGGGAATTCGATGCGCAAGGCCAGTCCACTTTGGGCCGAGACCGAGGCGCGTGCGGGACGAGCAGAAAGTCCGATGGTGGCCGCATACAGTGCAGCGCCGCGAGCCACGGCGGTCATGGGGTCCACGCCCTCGGCCACGCGACCGCCGAAGAAGGCAGAAACGCGCTCGCGCAGCGAGGGAATGAGCGTCGGTCCGCCCACGAACACGACGCGGGCAACATCGTCGGCATGGCGCTGATTCCTAGCCAGCAAGTCGCGGACCACGGCCAGACTGCGCGCGACGAACGGCTCGATAAGCTGGGCAAAATCGGCACGCGCCACCGCGAGGTCGACGTTCACGACGTTGCCTGATTCATCGTCGCACAGCTCGGAAACGCTGAGGGTGGCGCACGCTTGCCGAGACAGTTCGATCTTGGTCTGCTCGCAAGCGGCTTTCAGCTTGCAGAGCGCGCGGCGGCTTGCTGGATTCTCGCGATCGAGCTTGGGCAAGGTGCGTTCGCGCCGCAATTCACCCACGGCCCAATCCACCAGGACATTATCCATGTCCTTGCCGCCAAGAAAGTTGTCGCCAGAGTGATCGACGACACGAAGCCTGCCATCTTGGGTTTCGAGCAGCGACACATCGAGCGTTCCACCCCCCAAATCGAAAACCAGCCACAGGCCCTCATGCTCGGCCCGCCAGCCCGCGGCGATGGCACTGGCGATGGGTTCTTGGATGAGCGCCACGTCGGAAAGACCAGCCAGCTTTCCGGCGCGCAGGGTGGCGTGGTTCTGCGGCAGTTCGAACAGCGCGGGTGTGGAGATGACCGCTGCCCGAGGCATGAATCCAAGCGCATCATGCGCATCGGCGAGCAACGACGCGAGCACCTTGGCTGAAAGCTCCTCCGGCAGAAGTGCCTGGCCAGCGGCCGCGAAGGGCAGCCGCTCCCCGGTGCCCATGATGCGCTTGAACTCCCCCCAGGTATTGCCGGGGTCGGATTCGAGAAAACGAAAGGCCTTGCGGCCGGTGACGATGGCGCCGCGGGCGTCCATGCGCACCACCGACGGGGTCAGGTTCTCGCCCAAGCTACTCGGCACCATGACCACCGAGTCGCCGTCGAAGACCGCCAATGACGAGTTGCTCGTGCCCAGATCGATGCCAATGAACATGGAGCCTTCCTTTTCAGATAGGGGACTCACGCGCCTGTCCCGGGCGGGATGTGCCGGCGGCGGCACATGCGCTACAGACAACGGGTCGGCTCGAAAGGTTCCCGAAAAAGGTGACTCCGAAAAGCGCCACGGCGATGGCCAGAGAAACCCATTGCGCGGTCGAGAAACCGAGGGCGTGGCCCCGATCCTGATCGCCACGCAAGAATTCCAGGGCAAAGCGTCCGGCGGCGTAGACACCAAGGAAAACCGCGAACGCGCGACCGTCGCGGCGTCCACGTGCAATGGGGAGAGCGGCCAGCGCAGCAGCCAGCAGGCCGAGGGCGGCTTCGTAGAGTTGTGTCGGATGGACGGGGAGGCTTGGTGCTCCCGGTGGAATGAAGCCCCGGCGGGCATGATCTAGCGCCGCCAGGCTGCCGGGCGGAAAGCGGACGCCCCAGGGATGCGCCGTCGGGAGGCCGTAATCACAGCCAGCGAGGAAGCAGCCGGTGCGCACGAATGCGAAGCTCAGGCCGGCGCCCACGGCGATGCGGTCGAAGAACGCCACGGCATGTTGTCGCGTTGCCATCAAGTAAAGCGCGGCGGCGCCGATGGCGGCCAGCAATCCGCCGTAGGCAGCGCGCCCTGGGTGCCAAACGGGTCGCCACCAACCAGAGGCAAGCGCCATGGGCAGGGCACGCACGGCTTCGAATACGTAGCCACCCGCCAGTGCGCCCAGGTAGGCGCAGGCGATGGCACGCGCGGTGTGCCTCTGTGATGCTCGGTCATGCGCGGCCAGGCGAAGGGCGATCAGCGAAGCCACCAACGCGGCGATGACCGCGAGCTTGAAGTAGTCCGGAACGAGCCACCCTGGCAGGCCGTGACGAAACAGCCAGGCAACCACCCACGGTTTCACGGCCGCCTCTTCAAAAGCAGGAAGGCCAGGGGCGCCATCAACCACATCCGGGTTCCGGAGCTCTTGTGTCCGCGGCCGTGGGCAACTTGGCAACTGGCGGCGTCAGCCTCATCGCCCGCGCTACTGCAGGAAGCGCTGCTGTCGGCGCTGGTGTTGTCGCAAGAGTCGGTGCTGCTGCCGTCGGCGGCCTCGGCGCTGGTGTCGCATCCATTGCCGCTGTCGCTGCTGTTGCATGCATCGGCGCTGTCGTCGCTGCTGTCGCACGAATCGCTGCCACTGGTGTCGCAACCGGCGGCGCATTGCGAGCAAGCGTCCGCATAGTCGCTGACCGTCGGCGAGGGTGAATCGCTGCCAGGCGGTTGCACCGGCACGCCGGCATCGCTCTGATTCGCCGAGGTGAGCACGCCGCGCAGAGCGCTTGTGCTTGTGGTGCTTGAGGACGACGTCTCTGGTGGGCTTTGAAAAGGCCCGCCCACCGCAGGATGGAAAGTGCCTGTCGCCACATTGCCAACGAGGCTGGCCGATCCATCGAGCGCGCCCCCA
>Ga0302323_100002032_pt1 | contig 16436 bp, 10 predicted proteins | sample Fen_T0_3_FD_201950 | JGI IMG/M metagenome (GOLD analysis project Ga0302323, IMG submission 201950) | Peat permafrost microbial communities from Stordalen Mire near Abisko, Sweden - Fen_T0_3 | ecosystem: Environmental > Terrestrial > Soil > Wetlands > Permafrost | place: Sweden: Abisko... | reverse complement strand
GTCGGTGCTGGCCTTCGCGAGCGCCGCGTCGACCTCGGCGCCGTGCTGTTCCTGGGCGACGAACCCGACCTCTTCGGACGAAGCGGCGCCGGCCAGCGACGGCAGCGCCGCGGCAGGACCAGCGGCTGCGCCGCCGGCTGTCGACGCTGCGGTCAGCTGCTCGGGCGGCGCGGTGGCCTCGATGTGGTCTTCGCCCAGCGGGACCCGGCTGTCGGCGCGGCCCTCGGCCTCGAGCCCGGCGGTCTTGGTTTCCAGGTCGGCCCGATCTTTGTCGGCGCTGCCCTTGGCCTCGTCCTTCATCGCGAGCTCCGGCGCCGGACCGACGTCGGTCGACACCCCGGACGCGGTCGAGATGCTGTCGACCGAGCCGGCCATCTTCTTGGCCTCGGCGTCCGACATCTTGGGCGCCTTGTCCTCAGCGGCGGCCCCGTGGCTGCCGAACCACGAGGTGAACCAGGAGCCGATCGACTGCGCGGCCGTCGCGATGACCTTGCCGGCTTCCTTCTGCTGCGCCGTGGCCTGGCTCTGCTGCGCTTGCTTCGCGGCCTCCCCGCCCGGCACCTCGCCCTTGACCGGGTGATCCGCCGTCTTGGCGTCGGCGCCTGCACCCGCCGGTGCGGGGACGACAGCGTCCTTGGGCTTGGCGCCCTTCGTTGCGCCGAGCGCGGCGGCCGCGCCGGTGCTCATCTGCTTCGGCGGGTTCGCCTGCCGCGCCGCACGTGCCTTGCCGACGTCTGCGGCCGCCGCCGTGTGGACCTGTCCGAGTACCGGACCGAGCTTGTCGGGCCGCACCCCGCGAAGCTGGCCGAGCCCGACCTCGGGCTTGGCGGCAGCCACGTTCGGCGCCTCCTTCTGCGGCTTGGGCGCTGGACCACCGCCGCCGCCCGGCGCACCTGGCGCCGAGCCTTCGGCGGGAACGACGGCCATCACGTCCGCCGTATCCGCCCCGGATGGTGTGTGCCTGGCGTCGCCGTGGTCGGACACCACCGGTTCGCCTCCAGCGTCTTCCGCCTTCACGTCTACGGGGTGTGCGCTCTGAGCGTGCTCGGTCCCGGCAGCGTCTGCTGTTGTCGCATCGGCTGGGTCGCTCGCCCGCTCGTCGAGGTTCTCGTCGTGGTCTTCGCTCTCGCTGAAGGCATAGGCAGCCGTTGGCTGCGCGCGCAACGCGATTGCCACCGGGCGGCCGCGCATCGCGAGGGTTGCGGCGCGATCTGCCTCGCGCTCGAGCTCGTTCCGCGTCCCTTCACGCTCGCCGCGACCGCCGTGCTGCTGCACGACGTGCGCGAGCTCGTGCGCGATGAGCCGATCGCCCTGCGGCGTGTTCGGCTGATACGCGCCCGCGCGAAAATGCACCTCGCCGCCCTTGGCGATCGCCTTCGTCGCGCCCGTGGCCGCGGGACTCTCGGGAAACACGACGACGTCTCGCAGATTCATCCCGAACAGCCGGCTCATCCGGTCGCCGACACACGGATCCAACGGAATGATCAGGCCGGGCTGCGGCGCCTGAAGCCTCGCCGGCGCGTTCACCCGCTCGTGGCGCGATATCTCGGTGGCGCGCACACCGGCGTGCTCGGCGCGGGCCCCCAACGGAGCCCCGGTCAGCAGGCGGATCACGCGCTCATCCGGCAGCCGGCGTTTCTGCGCTGCGACGAGCAACGGCAAGGCCTGTGCGCGCGCGGTCTCTCGAGCCACGGTCCGGTCGCCCGGCGCTGTGGGTGCGGTGGACCTCTCCGACGCAGCTGTCGCTTCGGCCGCTGTTTCCGACGGGTCATCTGCCTGCGCCCGGCGCCGCGCTTCGGCGAGGACCAACGTTGTCCGGCCAGGCACCGGCGCCACGAGCTCGTCGAGGGTCCGAGGGCCGAACGATCCGCCGAACCGTTCGGCCTCGACTTGGGTCAGCTTGCCAACGTTGGGAGGGAGCCGTCCCCCGCGTGCTTTGATGCGTGCGGCGAGCTCGCGGAAATGCTCCTGCGCTCGCGGCTCATCGCAGTTTCCGTCGCGATCCGTCGAGGCGACACGCGCGTGCTTCCAGATCTCGCACGCCGCGTCCGCCCCGAGGTCGTATTTGACGCCCTCCGCGATCGGGTCGAACTCGACGCTACGCTGGCGACCGCGGCCCGAGTCCCCGCGAAACGACCAGTCCTTCATCGCGACCGACCCACGTCATCGCAGCGACGCTCGTCGGTCATGAGCGTTTCCACCCATCCACCTGTGTCCAGTTGCCCATCACCACCACCATCACCAATGGGGCAACGCTAGGCGAGCTGGGCGTGCGCGTCAAGCAGGTTGCAATCCGCCATGAGGTCGTCGGCGCTGTCGGACCTGTCGGTGCGTCGCCCGCCTGGACTGGACCTCACGTTTCACCTCGCGCTCCCTGACGCCGGACACGTGGCTCGTCGTAGATCCGCCTGACATCCATGTATGCCGTGGTGAGCGTCAGGAGCGCTTGATATGCGACGCTTCCTCTGATAACTGTCCGCGAGGTTCGCTCGGCGCGCTCCATACAGCTCGCGCCTATCGAAGGTCGCAGATCGAACAAAGGATTTGTCGTGAAGAATCTGGGATGGTTTTTGGGTGTCTTGCTGATCGCATCGTGTGAGTTTCCTCGTCCCGCCGACGTCGGACCGAAAGATGGCGCTCCCGACGACGCCGGCAATGCGGATGCACCGACGAGCGTGAGCACGAACTGCCAGCTGACCGGGATCGAACCGACGATCGCAAACACCGGCGATACCCTCACGATCGAGGGGACGTTTGTCGACGCGGTCACCGTGAACTTCCCGGGCGGAACATCCGCCGCCGCGACGGTGCTGGGCCCCCATCGCGCTACGGTCATCGTCCCGGCCTCTGCCACCGCAGGCGATCTCACCATCACGACCTGCGGTTCCACGGTGGGTCCGCTGCGGTTCCGCCGCGCCTCGTTCCCGCTGGGGGTGGGAATGTTCGCAGCGAATCTCGACCAAGCCAGCGGCGCCCGTCAGATGACCAAGCTGGTGACGGCGCGCGACAGCCACGCGGCCACGGTCGTCGGAGGCCACCTCTACGTCGTGGGCGGTGTCGGCAGTGGCGGGTCACTGAACAGCGTCGAGGCCGCGATGATCAACGCCGACGGCTCGCTCGGGCCGTTTGAGGTCGTCGCTGACGTCACCCTCGCCACCGCGCGCCAGGCGCATACAACGGTCGTGATCGGAAATCGCCTCTACGCCGTCGGCGGGTTCGGAAGCGCCTCCCTGGGCAGCGTCGAGCAGGCGACCATCAGTCCCGACGGCAAGCTCGGAACCTTTGCGACCGTCGCTGGGGTCGCGCTGACGACCGCCCGCCAAGGACACACGAGCGCCGTCATCGGGAACTACGTGTATGTCTTTGGGGGGTTCGGCGGTAGCGCGCTTAATAGCGTCGAACGCGCGACGATCAACGCGGATGGTTCCCTGGAGCCATTTGTGACCGTCTCTGGTGTCAGCCTTGCGACGGCGCGCTATGGCCACACCTCCACGGTCGTCGGCAACAAGTTGTACGTCATCGGTGGCACGGGAAGCAGTGGCGTGCTCGGCGATGTTGAACAAGCGACCATCAACGCCGACGGTTCGATTGGACCCTTCGAGGCAGCCGCCGGAGTTGCGCTGTCAACTGCACGTACTGGTCATTCCACCGTAGCACTGGGGATGGCGCTGTACATCGTCGGTGGCGTCGGAGCGAGTGGCTCGCTCGCGAACGTTGAGCAGATGACCATCAACGGCGACGGCTCTCTGGAAATGGTGGCAGCTGCCGCCGGCGTCATACTCACAACAGCGCGTCACGGCCACTCAGCCGTCGTGGTCGGCAATTACATCTATCTCCTCGGAGGTACGGGTAGCGGGTTACTGAGCAGCGTCGAACGCGCCACCATCAATGACAGCGGTGAACTTGAGCCGCTCACCACTGCGCCGGATGTCACGTTCGAGTCCTTGCGTACAAACTCTACGGCTGTAGTGATTGGAGATTACCTGTATAGCATTGGAGCCGACACAAACGGAGTAACCGTCGAGCGGGCAGTCATCAACAGTGACGGATCGTTGCAACAATTCATGGCAACCCCTGGAGTCTTCTTGACGACTGCACGCACTGGCCATACCACCGCGATAGTAGGCCACTATCTCTACGTTATCGGAGGCGTGAGCGGCGGAGTAACCTTAGACAACCTCGAGCGGGCAACCATCAATGCCGACGGATCGCTCGGATCGTTTGAGGTCGTTTCAGGCGCAAACCTCCGGATGGCACGCTCCACCCACACAAGCGTCGTGATTGGAGACTACCTCTATGTCCTGGGAGGCGCCACTGACCAAGGCCTGATAGGCAGCGTCGAGAGAGCAGTCACAAATCCAGATGGATCGTTGGGGTTATTCACATTCGCCTCCAGCGCACTGGTTGCAGCGCGACAATACCACAACACGATCATCTCCGGAAGCTACATCTACGTGTTGGGAGGCGGCGGGGTAACGGTCAGCGATGGAACGCGCATCGAGCGTTCCGTTATTGGCACCGATGGAACGATTGGGCCATTCACCACGGTCGCCAACATCACCTTGTCTGCCCGCCGTATAGCACCGACGACGGTGGTTATCGGCAGCCATGTCAATGTTCTGGGAGGAAGCAGCTTTAGCGATACCTCCAAAGTTGAGCAAGCGGCAATAAATCCTGACGGGTCGTTAGGTCCGTTTGCAACCCACCCCGATAGTTCTTTGACAATCATCCGTTTTTACAACAGCGCCGTAATGACCGGGAACTACCTTTATCTACTGGGAGGGATATTCGGAGGTCTAGCAGACGGCAGTGGTCGGTCTATAGACTGGCTGCAGCTAAAGTGACCAATACACCTGAGTACTCGCGCGCGAGCTTCACACAAGCTATCCACAACCCTGCGAACCGCATGACTGACCTACAGGTACGTCTCTCAAAAGAGACCGATTGATTCCCCCCCGGTCCTTGCTCGGTTGAGATCGGACAACACTACTGCGCTATCCGACACGAGAATGCGACGCAGTACTGCTAGGTCATTGGGAACGGCTTCGTGCCGGTCACTGTCGCCGTCATCCCAGCTGGGGTGTCCTTCGGGATCGTGAAGCTCGCGGCGCGCTTGATGCCGGGGCCCGCGTCGGTCGGCGTCGCGATCGGCCGGTTGATCGTCACGATCGACGCGGCGACCTCATCCGCCGTGACCTTGACGTAGCCATAGCCCTGCGCATTGGTATCGACGTACTTCACGTGCGGATTCGGTGCCGTCGACGCACCGAGTGCGGCCTGGAGCGCGGTCGCCAGCGGCGCGCCCTGTGCGATCGCGCCCGCGAATGTCCCCGCGGCCGTGGTCCCATGCAGCAGCAGCATGTTGACGTTCTCGGTGAAGTTGACCCCGCCGGCCGCGGAGGCATTCACCGTGATCAGCGCGCGCAGGTTCGGATCCCCGCCGCGCGTCGACGCCTCGATGAACGAGAACAGCGAGTTCGACGTCACGCCGGGGCCGACCAGCTCGCATGCGACCGCGGTCTGATCCGCCGGGGCGAGGTCGAAGTTATCCATGATCGTGCCGGCGAACGCGGCGTGGATGTCGCCCGACAGGATCACGACGTTCTTGATCGCCTCCGTGCGCAGGTAGGTCATCAGCTCGTTGCGCTCGGTCGCATAGCCGTCCCAGGAATCGCCGGTGAGCACGCGGTCCGAGACATCGGTCTGCCCGAGCTGCTGGATCTTGAGCCGCATCAGCGTGACCTCGTTGCCCCACAGCTTCCAGGTCGCGTCCGAGCCTTTCATCGTGGCCTTCCACCACGCCTTCTGCTGCTTGCCGAGCATCGTGCCCGGCGGGCTGGCCTTGCGCACGTTGGGGAACGAGACCGCGCCGCCGAGGAACGACACGAAGTCCGGCGGATTGCCGTTGTTCGCGGTGACGCCCGCGTCGAGCGTATTGACCAGCGGCAGCGGCAGGATGGCGCGCGGCGCAAAGAACACCGCGTTGTTGGTCAGGTCTTCCGGAATCGCGTGATCGCTGCGATAGCTGCGCAGGTCGGTCATCACCAGCTCGACGTGCTTGCCGAACCGCAGCGAGCGATAGATCGAGATCGCGCCGACCGCCGCCACGTTGTTCGGCTCGGGGACGAAGTTGTCGGCGTTGGGTGCCGTGAAGGCGGCGTCGACGACCGTCGCCGGCGAGAAGTCGTGGGCTTCGTTGTCCACGCCCTCGACGCCGACCGCGCCGGTCAGCTGCGCAGGGATGTACTCGAACCACGCCTGGCTCGCCGCGATCCGGCGGGTCTGATCGCCTTCGTCGAGCCCGGTCGCGTTGGTGTAGTTGGCCTGGCTCTGCCAGCAGTCGTCGGTGAACTCGTGGTCGTCCCAGATCGCGATGAACGGCCACAGCGCGCGCGCCGCGCGGATATCCGGATCGGCAAGGAAGGTCTTGTACAGGTGGCGGTAGTCATCGACCGTCCGCGCGAACGTGCCGCCCCCCGTGCTGGCGCCGCCGCCCGAGGGGAACGGAGCAAACTGGCGCGGTGTGCCGTCCCGGTTGGTCAGCGTGAGCGGCTCGAAGCTGTCGTCGAGCGGCGTCTGGAAGGCATCGTTGCGGGTCTCGTAGATCATGTCGCCGAGGTGGACCACGGCGTGGATCTTGTCGGCCGCGGCGCGCGCGTCGTCGTCGACGATCAGCTGGCGGTAGGCGCCGTAGTGGCCCGCGGTGTAGTCCTGGCACGACATCCAGGCGAGGTTGACCTGGACGTCGGCGGTCGCCGCCGGCGCGGTGCGGGTCCGGCCGGCGATCGTGTCCACGCCGGCCGTGAAGCGGTAGTAGTAGGTGGTCGCGGCGGCGAGATCGGTGACCAGCACGCGCAGCGTGTGATCGCTGTCCTGGGTCGCGGATACCACCTTGTTCACGACGACGGTGGCGAAGTCTTGGTCGGTGGAGACCTGGACCGTGACCGCGACCGCATCGGAGGCGTTCGCGGCGTCGGTGGCCACGGCGCGGGTCCAGAGCACGACCGATGCGGCGCGTGGATCCCCCGAGGCGACGCCCTGCGGAAAGCTGTATTTACCGCGCGTTTCGACCGGCGGGGTACCGTTGGGCGGCGGGGTGCTGTCGGGCGGCGTGCCGTCGGGCGGGGTCGTGTGGTTATCGTCGCCGCAGGCGGGGATTCCCACCAGGCTGGCTCCGACGACAAACCAACCGGTGTTACGAAGAAAGTCTCGGCGCTTCATCTTGGCTGAGGATATCGTTCACCGGCTGGCACGACGAGTCTTCGTCGAACCCATCGTGACCGATGCTGCACGCGCTGGCAGATCCCGCGATGGAGACTGTCGCAGCGAGCCGCTGCGCACAGCAGGTTGCACTTCACATCGCCGCGTCCGGCGGCGGGTTGGCCGTCATCCGCCGTGGCAGCGCTTGTACTTGACGCCGCTGCCGCACGGGCACGGGTCGTTGCGGCCCGGCGCCGCCGCGGCCCGGACCGGCTCGCGGATGACCTTGCCGTCGACGTAGTACCAGCGGCCGGCGATCCGGCGAAACCGCGAGCGCTCGTGCTGGGCGAACGGCGCGCCGCGGGTGGCGCCGCGCGCGATGAACTCGACGATGCCGTCGTCATCGGCCGCCCCGCCGCGCTCGGTCGCGACGATCTCGAGCCCGAGCCACGCGGTGTCGCGCGACCAGGCCGTGATCGCCGGGCGGTCGACCGTGCCGCGGGTCTCCGGATCGTGGGTCGCCACCACGTGCTCGATCGCGCCGCGCACGTAGGCCACGTAGCGCGAGCGCATCAGGGCGAGCGCGGTCGCGGCCGGCGCGCCGTCGAGGACGGGATCGCAGCACGCGGCCGCCGCCGCGCCCGAGCCGCACAGGCAGATCGACATTGCCGTACCGTGTCATGGATGGCGCCGGCTGCGTGAGGCCCGGCACCCGTGCAACCGCGCGCAAGGCCAGCCGCGGACGGACCGAGTGGCGCTATGGTGCGCGGCCATGGCATCGTTCTTCCGATCCTCCGGCCGCTCCCCCGCTCGCTTCCTCGGCCCGGCGCTGCTCGCCGCGGCGGCCGCCTGCTCGTCCGCGCCACCGCCGGCGCCGCAGGGCCCCGCCGCGCCCGTGACCGCGCCGCCGCCGGTCGGCGATCCGACCCCGCCGGCCCCGGTGACCGCGGAGGCGACCGCACCGGATACGGCGTTCGCGGCGTTCGAGCAGCGGTTTCTCGACGGCTACCTGAAGCGCGCGCCGGTCGATGCGACGTCGGCGGGCGAGCACCGCTACGACGCCACCTGGCCGGACGTCTCGGCGCGCGGCGAGGCGAGCCAGCGGAAGTGGCTCGAGGACACCCGCGCCCAGCTGGCCCAGCTGCCGCGCAACCAGCTGTCCGAGCAGAACCAGATCGACGCCGGTATCCTCGATGACACGCTGGCAGCCGGGATCTTCACGATCGACGAGCTCAAGGACTACGAGCACGATCCGCTGGCGTACACCGGCCTGATCGGGTCGGGGCTCGACCCGCTGATCACCCGCGAGTTCGCGACCAAGGACGAGCGGATGGCGAGCCTGGTCGGCCGGCTCGATGGCATCCCGGCGCTGGTCGCGGTCGCCAAGCAGCGGCTCGGTCATCCGGCGAAGGTGTTCACCGAGACCGCGATCCAGCAGAACAAGGGCCTGATCAGCCTGCTCGAGACCGAGCTCCCGCCGCAGTTCGCCCAGGTGCCCGCCCGCCAGCCGGCGCTCGCGGCGGCGGCCAAGCGCGCCGCGGCGGCGCTGCACGAGCTGCAGCGCTTCCTCGAGACCGAGCTGTTGCCGAGGTCCGACGCCTCGTTCCGGCTCGGCCGCGAGCGGTTCGCCAAGAAGCTCGCGTTCGCGCTCGGGGACGACGTCGACATCGACGTGGTCGCCGCCAACGCGCGCGAGCTGCTGATCCAGACCCAGGGCGAGATGGTCGACACCGCCAAGCAGATCTGGGCGGCCGACAAGCTCGGCGTGCTGCCCAAGCTCGACACCGTCGAGCAGCGCAAGGCGTTCGTCAAGCAGGTGCTCGATCACGTCGCCAAGGATCGGCCGACCAACCAGACCATCCTCGCCGATTCCAAGCGCTGGCTCGCCAAGGCGACCGCGTTCGTGCGCGAGAAGAACCTGGTGCGCGTGCCGGACGAGCCGGTCGGCGTGATCGAGATGCCCGAGTACCGCCGCGGCCTCGCGGTCGCGTACTGCGATTCATCGGGCCCGCTCGAGGCCACGCCGCAGACGTTCTTCGCGATCTCGCCGACCCCGACCGACTGGCCCAAGCAGCGCGCCGAGTCGTTCTATCGCGAATACAACCAGGCGATGCTCGCCGAGCTCGCGATCCACGAGGCGATGCCGGGCCACTACCTGCAGCTGATGCACAATAACCAGTTCGCCTCGAAGCTGCGCGCGGTGTTCTCGAGCGGCCCGTTCGTCGAGGGCTGGGCGGTCTACGGCGAGTGGGTGATGGCGCAAAACGGGTTCGGCGGCCCGCGGGTCAAGCTGCAGCGTCAGAAGATGGTGCTCCGGCTCGCCGCCAACGCGATCCTCGATCACGACATCCACGCCGGCGACATGGACGAAGCCGCCGCGCTCGCGCTGATGAAGAACGAGGCGTTCCAGGAGGACGGCGAGGCGGTCGGCAAGTGGAAGCGCGCCCGGCTGAGCAGCGCGCAGCTGACGACCTACTTCTACGGGTTCACCGAGCTGCTGAAGCTCCGCCGCGCCGCCGAGGTCGAGCCCGGGTTCAGCGAACGCAGTTATCACGATCGGTTGCTGTCCTGGGGCTCGCCGCCGATGAAGTACGTCCGCAGGCTCGTGGCCAAACATTAGCCACCCGCGAGCAGTGGTTGCGCAAAGCTCGTACAACAGTCGTGCTCTCCGCCACTGACGCGACGCGGCTGGAAAAGAATTGTTCCAGAATTCGAGCAACGCTGTCCACGCCGGCGCGACTATCTGCCTCGATCGTAAAATTTACGGACAGCTCGTCGGTATAGCGCCGTCCGCGCACATCGATCAGCCGACTCCGTAACACGGGGCAGGCTCACAGTTTAAACCGATATTGCACTTCGTGTGCGGATCGTTTCCTCTGTGCACGCGCGATTGGATCCCAATCGCCTCTCGAAGGGAGAAATGGCATGACTCAAGTCATCAAGTCGGTCTCGATTCTGTATGCAGCGTGCTCGGCCGTGTTCGCGCTCGGCTGCGCCACCGATCCTGGCCAGGACAGCCCGGTCACCGCCGTCGAGCAAGGCTCGAAGGGCCACACCGAGATCCACACCGAGGACGATTGTGATCCCGTGACGTTCGGCGCGCTGTGCAGGGCCGGCTTCAACGGCAGCACCACGCGGGACGAGTTCACCGCCGAGCTCACCGCGACCAAGCAGGTCCAGGCCTGGGAGTACGGCGGCGGCCAGATCCGCGTCAACGCGGGCGAGACCTTCCAGGTCGACAACAAGGGCGGCGAGACCCACACGTTCTCGGTCGTCGCCAACTTCGGCGGCGGGCGCGTGCCCGGCCTCAACACCGCCTCGGGCAACACCGTGGTCGCGCCCGAGTGTGTCGCCGGCCCCAACGCCGCCAACGTCGACATCGCGTCGGCCACCGGCATCAGCGTGACGACCGGCGCGGCCGGCGTGATCAAGACCAAGGGCACGTTCAAGGTGCAGTGCTGCATCCATCCGTGGATGCGCACGACCGTCGTGATCAACTAGCGGCGGGCGGTCGCGCCTGCGCTGCCCGGTCGAGCCGGGCCATTCGTATGGCTCGCGATCGGCGGTGACCTGCGCGACCGGTCGCGCCGCCGGCGAGGACGCCGAGCGAGATCTGCCGGCGCAGGCGCCGCCGTCCGGCTCGGGTCACTCGCTCGATCGCGGGTCGCCCGGCCGGATAGCCCAACCGCGCCGTCGTGCGAGCGCGCCGCTCCGCGCAGATTCTGGTCGGAATGCGTCGGAATGAGCCGCGGTCGCAGCCGCCATCGCAGTTGACGCGGTGGCGAACTCTGCGTAGGGTGCGCCGCGTCCTGACAACCGAATAGCGATCGCAGGTCGTGCGGATGGTCCGCACGTCAAAGGGAAGCCGGTCTGAATCCGGCGCGGTCCCGCCACTGTAGGTGGAGAGTTACCCCAGATCACCACTGGCCTTCGGGCCGGGAAGGTTGGGCGCAGCGATCCGGCGAACGCCGGGAGATCCACGAGCCAGGAAACCTGCCTGCGATCGATTGAACCTCTCTCGCGGAGAACGAGAACCATGGTCCGTCCTGCTATCCTCTGGGCTTCCCTTGCGGGGTCTGCGCTCGCCGGCCTCGCCGGCTGCGGCGACACCCTCGCCACCGACACCAGTCCTGCGATCTCGGCCCCATCGGTGGGGCTCGCGGTCGTCAACAGCGACTTCATGTCGACCAGCATCTCGCTGCTCGATCCGGCCACCAGCCAGGTCACCAACGGCGACTGCATCGACTCGGGATCGCACGCCCCGGGCGCCACGCTGGCGCTGTCGGGTGACGTCGTGCTGCCGTCGCAGGCCCAGCCCGGCAACCCGCTGGTCGCGATCGACCGCGGCAACTCGGCGCTGACCTGGATCGACCCGACGACGTGCACGCCCGAGCGCCAGCTCGATGTGTCGACCGGCTTCTACGCGAACCCGCACGACGTGATCGGCGTGTCGGCGACCAAGGCCTACGTGACTCGCTACGAGCGCAACGCGGCGCCCACCGCGGATCCGGCGGACTTCGACGACGGCGATGACGTGTTGATCATCGATCCGTCGGTCCCGGTGATCACCGGGCGGATCGATCTATCGAGCTACGCGGTCCAGCTCGCCGGTGCGACGATCCAGGCGCGCCCCGATCGCGCGTTGCTCGTCGGCACCACGCTCTACCTCGCGCTGGCGGATCTCAGCGACGACTTCAAGGCCGCGAGCCACGGCCGGCTCGTCGTGATCGACACCGCGACCGATCGAGTCACGCGCACGATCGACGTCGCCGACCTCCAGAACTGCAGCGGGCTGTCCTACCTCGCGGCCAGCGGCGTCCTCGTCGTCTCGTGCGGCGGCGCGTTCAGCGACGCCGGCCAGGCCGCGGGCTCGGGCATCGTCTCGTTCGACCTCACGGCGTCGCCCCCGGTCGAGCTCGATCGCCAGAACACCGCGCCGTTCGGCGGCCGCGCGCTCGGGGCCTACGCGGGCATCGCCAACGATGGTGCGCTCGGATTCGCGGTCACCTATGGCGATTTCTCGCCGGCGACCACCACGGATCAGTTCTGGGCGCTCGACACCGCCGGGCGCACCGCCAGCAAGCTCGCCGACTCGAGCGACAGCTTCACGTTCGGCGGCGTGCTGGTCGACCCGGATCACGACCGCGTCTACCTGACCGACGCGAACGCCGCCGCGCCGCGTGTCCAGGTCTATCACTACACGGCCGCGACGCCGCCGGTGCTCGAGACCTCGGTCAACACCAACCCATCGCTCGACTTGCCGCCGCGCGAGATCGCCCGGTACTAGCGAGCGCCGAGCGAAGCCTCGGGCGAGCGGCCCGAGGGTTCGGAAGTGCCGGGCGCGGCTCGGTAGCTAGCGACCCTGCGTCATCCTGAGCATCACAAGTGGGGTCTTGAAGATGATCCCCAGTTCGGTGCGCAGGAAGGTATCGAACCGCTCGAGTGATGCGGTGTAGGCAAGATCGTACAGCAGCTTGATCCGCATATCGTCCGCGAGCGAGCCCTTGGTCTCGTCAAGCTGCCAGGGGTTCTGCAGCGTGGAGGCGAGCTTGGCGATCTCGCTGCCCTCCGGGATCGAACCGGTGTAGCCGAGTGAGATCTGCGCGAGCCCGGTGATGCCCGGCTTGACGTCGCGCATTCGCTCCTCGAACAGCGGGATCGCGTATGACAGATCCTGGAGCAATTCAGGTCGCTCCGGACGCGGGCCGACCAGGCTCATCTTGCCGCGCAGCACGTCCCAGAACTGCGGGAGCTCGTCGAGCCGCGACTTGCGAAGGAACTTGCCGACCCGGGTGATCCGGGCGTCGTTGGCGCCCGCGACCACGATGCCGGTCTTGGCCTCGGCGTTCTGCACCATGGTGCGGAACTTGTGCATCTCGAACTCGTCGAACTGAAACTGCTTCTTGCCATTCTCGGTCTTGATCGACTTGAGGCTGCCAGCGCGGCGCTGGCGGAAGAACACCGGGCCGGGCGAATCGAGGTAGATCGCGGCCGCGATGACCGGCATGAGCGGCGCCGTCAGCGCGAGGCCGAGCGCGGCCCCGGCTACGTCGATCGCCCGCTTCGCAAAGCGCACGCTACGCAACACAGTCGGCACCGTAACATGCCTGGTGCCCACAACCGATCGCGAACCGCGGTCTTCCGGAGGGACGCACGGTTTGTTCGATGAGGCGCACCCGCACACTTTCACATCCCCGCCGGCCTGGCTATTCTGGGGTTACATGGCCGCCACGATACGGATCAGCGTACCGGGCACGCTCCGCTACCGCCCGATCGCGGTGCGAGCGGTCGCAGAGGCAGCGCGGCTGGTATCGGCCTCGAGCCCGCGCGATCCCAAGAATCCGACGATCGACCCGCTCGCCCACGACATCCGCCATCCGTTCGACACCGCCGTGGTGTCGGCGTTCATGGAGATCTTCAACAACATCGCGATCCACGCCTATCAACGCAAGGGCGGCGGGACGATCGAGATCGAGATTACGCCGTCGAAAGATGCAATCGTCATCGAAGTGAGGGACGATGGCAGGCCGTTCGATATCGACGACGTCGCGCCGCTTCCGACCGAGCTCGACGAAGAAACGCTTCCGGAGGGTGGTATGGGGATCCACATAGCCAAGACGATGCTCGACGAAATGACCTACGCACCCGGGCCGCCCAACCTGTGGCGGCTGTGCAAGCGATTGCCGGCGACCCAGGTCGCCGTCGGGAGGAGCTGATATGCCCGTACCATTTGAAGTGCAGCGCACCGCGGACGAGACGAAGCTGCTGATCCGCGGCTCGCTCGATATCAACAGCGCACCCGCGCTCGCCGAGGAGATCGACAAGATCGTCGCGACCCGGCCGGCGGCGGTCATCGTCGATCTCAGCGGGCTCGACCTGATCGACAGCTCCGGCGTCGCAGCGCTCGTGAAGCTCTACAAGGGCGTGCGTGGCAGCGGCGGCGCGATCACGATCGCCGGTGCGCGCGATCAGCCGCTCGCGATCTTCAAGCTGCTGCGAATGGACAAGGTGTTCAACCTTTGAACGCTGATCGTCCCGCGGGTCTCTGACCTGTCTCCCCTTCGCAGAGCAGTTTTGCGCGTCCTCGCCATCACCAAGATCTTTCCCAACGCCGCCGAGCCGCTGTCGGCGCCGTTCAATCGCCAGCAGTTTGCAGCGCTTGCGAAGCACTGCGAGCTCGAGGTGATGGCGACGATCCCGTGGTTTCCGGGCGCCGGCCTGGTGTCGCGGTGGTCGAGCGCCGGCAAGCTGGCGAGCGTCCCGCGCCGCGAGGAGATCGCCGGGATCGCGGTCAGTCACCCGCGAACGCTGTTCGTGCCGCGGCTCGCCCACATCGCGTGGGGTCCGCTCTACGCGGCGTCGATCGCGCCCGCGATGCGGCGCTATCGCGGCAAGGTCGACGTCGTGCTCGGCTCGTGGGCGTATCCCGACGGATTCGCGGCGGTGGTCGCGGCGCGGTTGCTCGGCGTGCCGTGCGTGGTCAAGCTGCACGGCTCCGACATCAATGTGATCGCGAAGCTGCCCGGCCCGCGGCGATTGACCGCATGGGCGCTATCGCACGCTGAGCGCGTGGTCGCAGTGAGCCGCGCGCTCGCCGATGAGGTCGTCGCGCTCGGCGTCGCGCGCGACCGGGTCACCGTGGTGATGAATGGCGTCGACGGCGAGCTGTTTCATCCCCGCGACCGCGCCGCCGCGCGCGCTGCGCTCGGGCTCGGGTCCGGCCCGCTCGCGCTCTACGTCGGTAACCTCAAGTCGGACAAAGGCGTGCTCGACCTCGCCGCCGCGTGGCGCGGGGTCGCCCGCGAGCTGCCCGGCGCGTCGCTCGCGATCGTCGGCGGCGGTCCGGCGCGCGGCGAGCTCGAGGCCGCGCTGCCACCGGGCGCGACCCTGGTCGGCCCTCAGCCGCTCACCGCCGTCCCGACCTGGATGGCGGCCTGCGACGTGCTGGTGCTGCCGAGCCACGCCGAGGGCACCCCCAACGTGGTGCTCGAGGCGCTCGCGTGCGGCCGCCGCGTCGTCGCGTCCGCCGTCGGTGGCATTCCCGATCTGATCACGAGCCCCGTGCTCGGTGCGCTGGTCCCGCCGCGCAGCCCCGAGGCGCTCGCCGCCGCTCTCACGGACGCCTTGCGCACTCCGTATGCCGCCGACGCGGTGGCCGAGCTCGGCGCGCGGGGCGGCTGGGAGCCGAGCGCCGCCGCGCTGCACGCCGTGCTCGTGGCGGCGGCCGGTGCTAGCGTCGGAGCAGTGCGATGAGCGCCCCCGAACCACCCGTGAGCCGCGACGCGTGGTTCGAATCCGAAGAGCCGACGCGATACGTGATGATCGCCGAGCTGCAGCGGCTCCAGCGCCGGACCCGGGTCCGGCCGATCCCGGTGATCCTGCTCGCCGTCGTGGTCACCGCCGCGATCACCTACAAGGTGGCGACCAAGCCGGTGATCGTCGAGTCCGAGGTCGTGCTCGCGCTGACCGAGGGCCAGCTCGCGACCCGCACCAGCAGCCTGCCGGTCGATCAGCTGCGCGAGTATTTCTCGTCGGTGCTGCTGCCCGACAACAAGCTCACCGAGCTGATCGAAAAGCACAACCTGTTCCGCCTGCGCAAGCGGCTCGGCCCGCAGTACGCGCTCGCGGAGCTGCGCGGCAGCCTCGAGATCCAGATCTGGAAGAACTCGTTCGTGTACTACGACGAGGACAACCCCGACGCGCGGCGCTCCGCCCGGATCGGGCTGACCGTGGCCGACGCCGATCCGGATCGCGCGTTCGACATCGCGCGCGAGCTCGCCAGCATCGCGATCGAGACCTCGGCGCTCCAGCGCCAGAAGCTCGCCGACCAGGTGTCGCAGCAGGTCTCGGTGATGCACGACGCGACCAGCGAGAAGCTGGCCAAGCTCGACGACGAGGCCGCCCTGAAGCAAGCGGCGATCGACGACGCCCGCGACCGCGGTCGGCTCGACCTCGCCGGGATCCTCCGCGTCGACATGGTCGCGCTCGACCACGAGCGCAAGCGGACCGAGGAGCGGCTGACCCAGATCGCGACCAGCCGCGAGAGCCTCGCCCGCGAGATCGCGTCGGCCGGTCTCGACATGACGCTGTCGGTGGTCGAGGAGCACCGACCGGAGCGGCCGACCCGCTCGGGGTTCGTCCTGGTCCTGGTCGCGGTCGTGGTCGGGACCGGCGCGCTGATCGGCTCGGCGCTGGTGGTCGGAGCCTTCGATTCTCGCGTCCACGACACCGACGAC
>Ga0302323_100002028_pt1 | contig 16457 bp, 9 predicted proteins | sample Fen_T0_3_FD_201950 | JGI IMG/M metagenome (GOLD analysis project Ga0302323, IMG submission 201950) | Peat permafrost microbial communities from Stordalen Mire near Abisko, Sweden - Fen_T0_3 | ecosystem: Environmental > Terrestrial > Soil > Wetlands > Permafrost | place: Sweden: Abisko... | reverse complement strand
CCCAGAAAACTTTTTATTTAAAGAGTATTTAACAGGAACATAATTCAAGCCTCCTGCCTTGGTAATCAGGTTGATAACTCCTCCTGAACCTTTGTAACCAAAAATATTCGTCGCGGAAAATGTTTTAAGTACATCTATTCTGTCAATATTAAAGATTGACATATTGCTCAATTCCTCATAACTAACCTCATTCCCATCAATTAGGACAAGAGGATTTCCATTTGCGTTTATGGAACCCATTCCACGAATTATAACTCTGCAATCCGGACAAGTACCAGTAACCACAACGCCGGCTACATGCCCCCTCAGGATATCACCCACGTAAGGGTAGCTTTGCAACTGCGGTGTGATTATTACCTCAGCATCAGGATGTACATATTTTTGGCGACTACTTTCTATTTTAACAGTTTGAGGATCCTTGTATCGTTCAGCAATTATATTTACATCCCTAAGATTTATCGTGTCAGAAAGTTTATATTTCTTTTTTAATGTTTCATTATTCTCATAATAGGTCTGCAGACTGCGCCATTTCTTTTCAATTAAGATTGAAACCGGAGACAGACTATCGGACACCTTTGGAGATATATAAAATACTGAGTCTAAATACAACTCTCCTTGCAGACGATCTTTTTTCCCAATTCCGGTTACAATTAATCTTGCCTCTCCTGTAAAGTCAATTCCTGAAAGGCTGAATCGCCCAGAAGAATCTACCGGAACTGTAGTTAAAAATGAACTTTTACTCCCGAAAATTCCTATACTTACCCTTGAGTCTTTAATGGCTTTGTCCACATAGTATCTTTTTAATCTTCCCGAGACTGTAAATCCATTCTCCGGCGGAAAATATGTTTTTTCATACTTCCAGGCAAAATCGCGCCAGCCTTGGGTACGAAGAAGGAGATCCAAATTTTTTAATCTGTCAGTATTTGCAGGATCAAAATAGTAAGATGGGTCCTCAACAATTCCGCGAACATCCGATTCAAGCAGAAACCAGGATGATATAGTTCTGGGGAAAGGAGATGTGTTTTCCGTAAGGCTTTTATTAACCACTGCTAACGAAACATTTCCCTTTCTTTCAATTGTTGAATCACCTGAAAGAGAAATTTTTAGTAAAACAGGTTCTCTCTTGCTAAAAAGGAGCTTATCAGTTTCAATTAAAATTTTTGAAGGAGTATCTCTTTGTATGTAAACAAGTCTTTCAGAAAGAGGAAGATCTTCCAGAGTGGTAAGTGTCAACATCAAAATTCCATCAGGAAGGTCATCGGTTGGGATAACAAAATTTGTAACTGTAGTATTGACCTTATAACGCATCGAATTAATAACTTCCCTTTGTCTCGAAAAAGTGAGTAACAAGTCATGTTCTGAAACAAGTAACAAGGTTTTGGGATTTATCTTAGTGGTAATAAGTAACTCATTATTCTGATTTATTGAAACGCTTAATGTTACACCTACTGAGAAACTCGTTGGTAATTCAGTCTTGATATCAATACTATCGGCCCCTTTGAATATTGAATAATAGCTTAAGCCGGGTATGGGTCGGAGCAAGAATGTTCCCATTCCAAGGTGAGTGGATCTGAATGTTGTGATAAGATCTCCAGAAGAGGAATAGATCTTGCCAGTAACATCACATCCTTTGTCAAGACTATTTACAGCCTTGTATGCAACAATTGTCGATACATAATCAACCAGCGAACCTCCTTCGGGAAAAAAACTTATCCGAATATTATTTTCAACGTTTTTTATTGTATCAGGTATTCCGTTTTGTTTATCGTTGGGATTTATTACATTAATTTCTTTAGTGAAAAATAATTGTTCACTGAAATTCCTCATATAGTTGGTATAAGCCCGTATTTTGTATTTTCCTGATTTGATACTATCCGGCAACTTGAAATCGCCGTTACCTAAACCACCCTCAAGCCTTATTATCCTGCTGGAGATTATTTTTAAAGAAGGAGAGATCAGGTCAATGTGCAGATTGCTGCTACGATCCGTCAGAAAATGATCCATTGCATCGATAAGGTATGCTTTGAACCAGATATCATCCCCTGTGTAGTAATAAATGCGGTCAGTCTGGAGATAGACTTTTTCGATATATACTGATGAGTCTTGTTCCAGTATGTTAAGATTATAGGTTTTATTGGTCTGTAAACTATCCTTTATCTTCTGGGAGTGACCAGATATGAAGAAGTTAATTGTAAGTAGAAGCAGGATGGTTTTTCTCATGAATTCAGGTTTAATTTATTAACAACAAAAACTGTTCCATTTGGCTAAAACAAAATTTAATCGTCCAGAAGATAAAGTCCTGCTGGATGGAGGGATTTGTGTCATCCCGATTTAGTTGTCAGGATAGTCTATCTGCAATAAGCGAATGTAATTTTCAGTAGTTCGGTGTCATAGTCTAGGGTAAGAATATGTCCATTGGATCGCGGTTCAGTGGCAGCTAACGGCCCGGTGGTATGGGGAGTTGCCGTCTGTGTTGGGGTTGGCATGTGTTTTTGCACAGTCCCGGTAAGTGGCGATAAGTATTGGGTCACGATAATTTGTCTAAACGGTACCAAGTCCCGATACGTGGACGAGCAGTTTTGTGTCATGATGAAATAGTCCAAATGGCGAGCAAAAAACGATGCACCAGCTCGTCGGCCCACCAACCCAAAGATGCTGTCTCCGGAGACGAAACTGTCCGGGTGCCACAGCATTTTATAAAGGGAACTGAATTTAAGAGCCTAGATTTTGGGCCTGGTTACAAAGCTGTCCTGGATTGGCAGAAGGCAATTAATTGAACCGACAGTGTTATGCTTAGGCTTTTTTGTCAGGGGCCTATAATAAATAATAATGATTAGGTAACTTACCTTTTAGATAAAGAAGAGTCTTACCTAGAAAACCTCCAACAGTCCCTAGTAACAAACCCATTATCGCTCCGAGTATAATTAAGTGCATAATACCTCCAGCAAAAGTTTGGTATGCAAAGTATACGTCCATACCTGGAGAATTTTCAGCGGCTTTAATATCTGTCCATTCTTTGATATTAAGAGGGTCAATCAAAAGATATTTCATTCCAAAAACAACAAATATAAGGGCGGTAAGGCATGCAACAGATCCACTTGCGATGCCACTCCAAAATCCAGATTTTATACCATAAAAGATTTTTTTTGCTTGAAAGGTTTCCCAGACTGCTAATATTAGTATTAAAGAAGCAATTATTGCCCAAAATATATTATCAATATTATCTCGAAGAGGAAGACCAGGACGAATAAGGTTGTTGATCCCTATTTCGATAGTCCATAGCAATCCAAATCCAAGTCCAAATGCAACATTCCTTTTCTGTAAAGCATCTATAATTTTATCTCTGAATATCCAAAGTATTAGTAAAGATGAAGCCATTAAAATTATGGATGTTATACAGCCCAAAGGTCCTAATCCAGTCGGCCAAGAATACGGTTGATATTGGAAATACATTGAGATTTCCAAAATAATACTAACCAATATCGAGATGCTTAAAATCTTATTACTCTTCATTTTACTTTAGTCATAATTAGGTTTATAAATCTAGAAAAATGTAACTGAGTCCATATAGATGGGCAGAATTTGTCATTTCGTAATAAAGTTGTCAAGTTAAATGTGCAAAAATCAATCAGATCTATTTATTAGTATTCATAGTTTATAAGTTAAACTTAGACGTTTCTTTTTAAGTCAGAAAAATCTCTCGATAAGCTGCCTCTTAAGCATAACGGCACCGAAATATGGGGAGGTTGCCTTACCCCGCGCAGCCATCAGGTCACAGGTCCTGGTGCTATAACCGAAAAGTTGTCCCGGTGTAGAATATAAATTGTGTGCAGATGCGGATGTCTGTGTTTACGCACATTAGAAATCTGCCACGGTGCAGGAGCATTAGCAAAAACCGTGACAAGTCAACTTACCCACATTGTCCGTTTTAGGCGGTCGTAGTTTATTATATCTAAAGGAATAAGTGCCATTTTAGATTGTTTTTATGAGAGGTGTAGTCTTTTTTACATTTGATGATAAATGTTGACAGAATTTCTTTTTCGGACTGAAATCCGATATAAGTCCTTTGCGCTGCTCTAACTAATAACCATTTAGAAAATTGATTAAAATCAATCGAATATTTTTTTTCATATGTTTTAAGATAAATATCGGATGAACCAATCCAGCTAATTTTAATATGTTGAAAGATATATTTGATGATCCAGGAATTTTCGGAACATTTTTGAAGAGTAAAAACGTATGAGCAACATCTGCGATAGGATCTGCTTTGGTAGCTGCACACCAATCGATTATGTAAGGATCTCCGTTCTTTATTAATATATTTCCCGGATGAAAGTCTCCGTGGCATAATCTATCTCCATCAGGTAATTGATTTAAAAGATCAAGCACGAATTCTTTACACTCGACATCGATAAAATCAGATTTATCAATTATTTTTCTGATTTCATTTTTTAAGTCCGACAAATGTTCTGGTGCTTTTATCTTATTTAAGTTGTAATGTATCTCACTTAGTTCTTTAGTTTTTTTAAAGAGCAAATGTGGTTTCTTTTGAAATAATTTTGTCAAGGTGGGGCCATCAATTCTTTCCATTACCAATCCAGGTCTATCTCCAACTTTGACTTTTTCAAATACTTCAGGTACAAGTAATCCACATTCCTTAGCAATTTCCATTGCTTGATATTCGTAATCCACAAGGAATGAGTCATATGATCTTAACATAAGTCTTAAGATTTTTCCATTTAGTAAGTCATAAATTTCAGCCTGACCTCCAGTTGCTATCTTCTTAAGGTTATTTATATCTGTCATAAGCAATATTTATCACTGATAATTAATGGGTTGCAGTGATGACTATGCCACCTAACTCGTTTATTGTGTCATTAAAAAATGCATTTTAAAATTAAACGTTTGTAAGACAGCAGTATGTTCATTTTTTTTATCTGACAAGCGCATTTCTCAAAATTAGTAGTATCTTCTTCTTAATGCACAGCCCCGTCAGTCACAGGAGCATTCTTCCAACAATCCTCATAATATCAACAAATAAATGCTTATGTCTGACTATTCACAATCAATATTAAAGTTAAATATTAAAATGAGATTGCATCTTAGGTTATCCACTAATTTTGATGAAACCCCGGCAAGATATGGTTTCATTTTAACGGAGGTCACCTTTATTCATAATCAAAAATCAGAATCGTTGATTGACAAGCCAAATTAGTCCACGGCATAAGGTTATAGGGATGATCGTTATCGTCTCAATTATTGAGAATAATGTATCGGATCCAAATTATGAAGCATGTTATTAAGAGGGTTTTTATACAGTTATATTTTTAAATGAATTAATAGTGAAAATATAAGATCACTGGATCTTTTTCTTACAGAATTTCTGAAAGCTTATCAAATCCTTCTGTAAGATCTTGTATTTACCAATTGTCTCAGGCTTATATTCAGACATTCTTGAAGCAAGAAAAACGTCGAACATTTGATCTGATAAATGACTTCTGGACCTTGAATCGCATTCATCACTCCATTCTGCTGACTCTGGGTGAAAATACTTTTGATATACTGTTTAAACACAGGCCATTCAGTAACACCATGCAGTTTATATTCCCTTATTTGCTTAAGAACATCCATTTTAAGATGTTCCAAGGTATCACACAGTTGTTCATAACCTATTATGGTCTTCTTTGCCCTCTGACTTTTTGCATCACAGTGATTAACTGAGGTAGTGAGCTCCGTTGTTAACCTAAGCATTTTAGCATGATCTTTAAGAATACAGATAATGATTTTACTTTCTGTACATGATTTTCTTACATAAAATTTTACATTCATTTTTGAGAAGCATTTGAGAAGCAAACCCTCTCATTTATCTTTCTCTGTAGAAAATATTATTATCCTGATATGTAGCTTAAACTTTAGTAAAATGATGTCAGATTGAGGTGGAATGTGCTGAACTAAACCCATATGACATGTGTACTATACTCGCCAGCTTAAGGGGCTGGTGCTCGCCGGTGGGTGTGGAAGTTCGAGTCTTTTTCCGGGCACAAAATCAAAGCCAGATTGTAATTTACAGTCTGGCTTTTTGAATTTTATACTCAAAATAAGCAAATTCTATTTTTAAAATACGCCAATGTTTTTGTGATATCATACGCTAAAACTATTATTTTAGTCATGTAACACACAGTGCGATAGTTTGGTATAACTTTTTAGAATTATACGGTATGTAAATTCAAAAAATTCTTATCTTTAACCAAAGGAAGTCTGATCTGTCAAATTATGAACATCAGAAATTTTTTTTCTAATGTTATTTGTTAAAGTAAGTCTGTACAACTTACACCTAAATATCTGAAATTGATGAAATACAAATTCATTCATATTTTAGTTTTTGTTTTTATAATTTCCTCATGTACTGATAAAGGTCCGGGTGTTGCAACTATAACCCTTAAACGTAGCGACTACATTGATCTGATAAATGCCGGCGGAACAATTCAGGCAGTAAATAACATCTCTCTTGTGACCCCACAGGTCATGACATCAAATCTTAAAATCATTAAGCTTGTCAAGGACGGAATTTTTGTGCATAAAGGAGATACCGTTTGCGTAATTGAAGCACCTGACCTGGCGGGAAATTTTGAAAATTCTAAAACTGATCTTGAGAAAATGGAAGCTGAACTGCGTTCGAGAGTAGCTGACAACGCAATGCAACTCTCTTTACTCGATGCTCAGTCAGAAACCAACAGCGCTCAACTGAAAATATCTATGCTCGATTCGGTTCAAATGAACTTTGCCCCACCTGTAAAGCAAAAACTTTTGTCACTTGAAATGCAAAAAGTAACGATTGAGAAAGAAAAAATCAGGAAGAAACTTATTGCACGCCACAAAATAAATGATTCGGAACTGGCTCAGTTGAAATCGCGCATAGCAATGCAGAATAATATGATTCAAATGTATCAGGGGAGGGTTAAATCTCTTAAGTTAGTTGCTCCCTGTGATGGTTTTGCCATACGTTCTGTAAGCCCGTTTCTTAGTATCGGAAAATTTGAAGAAGGGAGCAGGGTATATGGAGGTATGTCAATTGTGCAAATTCCGGATATAACCACGATGCAGGTCTCAGTTGAAGTTCCCGAAGCTGACTATAAGCGGATTACCAATGATCAGAAGGTGCTTATCAGCGTTGAGTCAGCCGGAAATCTTCAGACTACCGGTAAAGTGCTTCGAAAATCACTTGCCGGTAAAAAACCTGATGAAAAGAGTCAAATATTGACTTATGAGGTAATTGTCAGTGTTGATAGTTGTCATTCAAAGATGGCACCCGGACTTAGTGCCGATTGCCGAATAATTATCAACCAGGTTAAGGATACCCTCGTAATACCTTCTGCTTCGATATTTATACAGGACAGTTTAAAAACTGTCTATGTAGCCCGTGACGGAAAGTTCATACCGGTAACGGTTGAAACCGGAATATCAAATAATTCCTGGACAATCATTTCAAAGGGGCTGAAGGGTAATGAAACAATAGCATTGATGACTCCATCACATAATCTGATCAGGAAACGTGCGAAAGCCGAAAAAAATGTAACCAAAAGTAATGATGTTTTAAGAGCCGATACTGTACCAAAATAAATCTATCATGAATAATAAAATAGTCTTCTTTCTTTGTCTTTTTCTGATAGCCTGCACCAGTAAGCAGGTTAAAGAAGTTCAGTCAGCCATAGTTAAAAAAGGCATTTTCAGGGAGGAGCTTTCTGAAGAAGGGACTGTTAAGGCCTTGAATTCTATAAATATCAGTGCTCCTAATATTTCATGGCGCTACGGAGGTCTTAAAATTACAAGCCTGATACCGGATGGGAAAGAGGTCGCTAAAGGAGATACAGTTATTGTTTTTGATCCTTCTGAAATAAAGAAAGCAATAATAGATGCTGAACAGAAACTTCAGATTGCAAATGCCGAACTTGATAAGCTCAAAGCTACTCAGGAGTCCGAAATTCAGGATTTGGAGTCAGATCTTGAGACTACAAGGATTTCACAGGAAATTTCAAAAATTAACTTCGAACAAGCAATATATGAATCGGAAGTTACAAAGAAGGAAATTAACCTTAAACTGGAAACTGCAAATATTTCTTTAGCCCGGGCAAAGGAACAAATTGATAACAAGAAAAAAATTCAGACCGAAGAGGTCTTCCAGAAAACATTAAATATCAGACAATTAAACGCAACTCTTGAAGAAGCTAACAGATCCCTCAAAAGCCTGTTTGTGATAAGCCCAAGCCCTGGCTTTGCAATACTTAGTTTAAACTGGATGACCAATCAAAAGTGGCAGGTAGGCGATCAGCCATACTCGGGAACTGCTTTGATAGAGCTTCCCGATCTTAATGAGATGTTGGCAGAAGTAAAGATCAACGAGGTAGATATTACGAAAATAACGCCGGGGTTAAAGGTGGAAATCAAACCTGATGCGTATTCCGACACTACTTTTACCGGGAAGGTTACTGCTGTTGCAAACCTCGCACAATCAAAGGACTCAAAATCAAAGATCAAGATATTTCCAGTCCAGATTAAAATTGATGGAAAATCAAAAAGCCTGTTACCCGGACTGACTGTAAGCTGCAAAATTCATATCAGTGAAATACCTGATGTTCTATATATCCCTGTCGAAGCAATTCTCAAAGAACAGTCGAAGGAATTTGTCTACGTCAGAACAAAAGGAGGATTCAGCCACAGGGATGTAAAGATTGGGTCGATAAATACTGATTTTGCAGTTGTAACGGACGGATTAAAAGAAAATGAAGAACTGGCATTATCCGATCCTTATTTTAATAATCAGGAAGGGAAAGGCAAAGAAACAATTGCTACAAACAGGAAAAAATGACTTAACATAAACATTCTGGCTTTTGACTTCTGACTAAATCAATCTCAACATACTCACAATAATATTTTCAAAAATAAAATGAACAAGAGAAAAAAAATGAATCGATTTTACCAGGCTTTCCTTGGAAAAATAAGGGTGTTATTTTTTCTTCTTCTGATCTTACTGGTATATTCATGTAAAAACCGCAGGCACGACGATTATTCTGTTCTTTCAGGAAACTTCATGCAATCGGTAATTCAGTCGGGGGAAATTGAGGCGGTAAAAGCCTCATTCATACCAATGCCCCAGATTGACTGGAAATACGGATACCAGTTTAAAATAATCGGCTTACTGGAACATGGTAAAACAGTGCATAAAGGAGACTCGGTACTTAAATTGGATCCTTCGTCAATCTATAAGTTTATTCTCGAAAAAGAAGATCTCCTCGAGAATGAGCTCGCGGCATCAAAAAAACAGATAGTTCAGGGTGAAAATAATATACAGGAACTGGAAGCCCAGTTAAAGACAGAACAATCATCATATGATCTCAAAAAACTTGAAGTTGAAAGAAGTAAATTTGATACTGATGTAAAAAAGAAGATAAAGGAACTTGAATTTCAACAGGCTGAAATAAAGCTGAATAAAGTCAAGCGTAATCTTGAGCTTAAGCCAAGGCAGGATGGCTATGATAATCGGATCCAGAAAATAAAAGTAATTCAATGTGAAGATGACCTGAGAGACGCAAAGGAAACACTCAAAAAATTTCTTATCAGAGCTCCTATTGATGGGATTTTTCAGATAGCAGTCAACAACTGGACTGATAATCCTCAGATATGGAAGGTTGGTGATATGCCATATATAGAACAAATACTTGCCAGTATACCCGATATTTCTAAAATGAGGGCAAAGACATATATCAATGAAGCGGATATAAGAAAAGTTCATCCCGGGATGAAAGTCATTGTACGACTTGATGCTCTCCCGTCAGTGCCTTTTAGCGGCAGAATAACAGAAATCAGCAAAATATGCCTGCCACGTGATCGTGAAAAAGTCTTTAATATAACTGTTGATATTGCTGAAACTGATTTGAGACTTAAACCCGGGATGACCGTAAACTGCGAGTATGTTCTTTATGAATCTGCCAATGAACTATTTGTTCCGAATAGTTGCATCCTTAAAGATTCCGGACACTCGTTTGTCTTTCTGAAAAGAGGTAATTCCCCGAAAAAGATCGAGGTCACCTCCGGGCCATCAAACAGTAACCATACCATTGTAAAGGGTGAGATAAAACCGGGCCAGCAGCTTGTCCCAATTGAAAAGATCCCTAATTCAAAAAACACATAACCATGCATTACTCAGAAAATATAAACATTGCCAGGCTGGGTTTGATCGATCATAAATTCAGGTCTTTTCTTACAATGCTCGGGATTATTTTTGGCACAGCATCAGTTATTGCTATGGTATCAATAGGGGAAGGTGCCAAGAAACAGGCCATATCAAAATATCAGGATCTTGGAATAAGTAACATAATTGTCAGGGATAAGGATTTGTCAGATACTGAACTTGAAGCTGTCAGGATGAAGTTTTCCCAGGGATTGTCGATGAGAGATGCTGAAGTGATCAGGGAAGTGGTTCCTGGTGTAACTGACATAGCTCCCCAGTCAGAAACAAAGATTGATGCCAGGTACGCTGATAAATCTGCCAAGGCAACTGTGATCGGCATAACCCCATCTATTTTAAATATGCTGAATTATCACATTGAAAAGGGAGGTTTTATAAATGAAGACCATTATGACAGGCAGCTTAAAGTTTGCATGCTCGGTTTTTCAATATCGAAAGACCTGTTTGGTTATAATGATCCAATTGGGCTGAGTGTAAAACTGGGCGATCAATGGTTTGAGATAATCGGTGTATTGCAAAACAGATCTCTTTTTACAGAGACTGTCGGAGAGCTTGCCGCAAGAGATCTGAATAACGATATCTACATTCCTCTTTCGACTTTTAACAAACGTATTCCCAGGGAAAATCGCTTTTCCAGCGAAATAAAGCAGCTAACTGTCAAACTGGATAATTCCGGACACCTGCTGGAGTCGGCTGCAGTTATAAGAAGCATTCTAAACAGGCATCACTTTAACAATGATGATTACAGCATTGTGGTTCCTTACGAATTACTGAAACAGGAGGAGAAAGAACGAAGAATCTACAACCTCCTTCTTGCATCTATCGCTGCCATATCATTGATTGTAGGAGGCATAGGTATTATGAATATCATGCTTGCATCGGTACTTGAAAGGACAAATGAAATTGGTATTCGCAGGGCAATCGGTGGAAGAAAGTCAGATATAATGAGCCAGTTTATAACAGAAGCCGTAGTATTAAGCATCTCAGGCGGCATAATTGGCGTAATACTTGGAGTTTCTTTGTCGGTAGGGATATCGCTTCTGACCGCTGTAAAAACCAACATCACCTTTTATTCAATCATTATTGCATTTGGTTTTTCGGTTATTGTAGGAATTACTTTCGGATACCTTCCGGCAAAAAATGCCGCAAACCTGAAACCGATAGAGTCAATAAGGCATGAATAATTGCTCATCCAAAATTCAATTTTAATGTAATAAACCCATCATAGATGAATCTTTTACAAAAAACATCTTTAGTTTGCCTAAGCTTCTTGGTGTTAGCATCATCACTCTCAGCACAGCAAATCTACAATCTCGATCTCGAATCAAGTATTGCCCTGGCAAAAGAGAAAAGTAAAACGATGCAGATTTTACAGCTTAGTGTAAAAAAATCATCATTTGATCTTAAAGCAGCAACCAGCAGTTTCAAAACCCATGTGAGCATGGACTTTGTTGTACCTCAATACACTGAAACAATCCGGCAATTTGAAGATACGGCGGGGATTACATTTTATCCTGTCCGTCAGAACCAGGTTTCAAGCTATCTCACAATAAACCAGCCACTGCCAACAGACGGTTACCTGTATATCCGTTCAGGTGTTCAGAGTTTTTCCGATTATTATGCTCACGACCGTAATGCACAAATCTCTTCAAGCATAGGACTACAGCAACCTATCGCAGCATTTTTTGGTTATAATCAGTTGCAAATGGGATATAAACAGGCAAAACTTGCATATGATCTCTCTTCAAAACAACTGAAAAGAGAAGAACTTGATCTTGTCTACGATATCAGCCAGACATTTTTTAGTGTTCTTTCATATCATGAACAGATGAATATTGCACAGATGAGTTTAAACAAGCAACAGGAAGCATTTAATATTGCCCAGAAGAAGTTCAGCGCCGGATTGATCCGTGAAGTTGAAGCTCTCCAAATGGAGGTTGACCTGAGTGAAGCTGTAAATAATTATGATATAGCAAGGGTAAATTATTATGCTCAAACCGACCTTTTTAAAGAAAAGCTAGGTATCAATCTGGTTGACAGTGTAGTCATGAAAAGTGACCTGAGTTATAATCAGGTTAATGTTGATGTGGAAAAAGCGGTTGCTCTGGCTCTTGAAAACCGTCTTGAACTTAAGGAAAACGAGATTCAGATTGAATTATCACAAATGGAGATCAGGAAAAGAAAAGCTGACAAAAGAATTAATGGGAACATATTGTTCAACTATAACTTTATAGGTGTTGATAAAAGTAAACTTGTAATCCCGGTCGAAACTGCATTTGACAATACCTGGCAGAATCTGATAAGCAAAAAGGGAAGTTTTGGTGTCGGACTAACCGTAAATGTGCCAATTATCGATTGGGGGGAAAACAGGGCAAAGGTACACAGCGCGGAGACGACTCTTGCCCAGAATAAACTGCAGCAAGAAGCTGAAAAAGTAACAATTGAAAGGGATATCCGTGAGACAGTTAATCGACTTCAAAGCAGTCTCAGACGTTTGCAGTTGCTCGAGAAGAATGTTCTTGTTGCCGAAAAGAGTTTCGAGATCTCGCGCCAGCGATACGCAAACGGGGATATTGACAGTCAGGCAATGGCGCTTGAACGCGAGAGGTTGAATAATGCCTATATTTCAAGACTTACATCCTTTATTAATTATAAGTTGTTTCTCTCAGATTTGATGAGAAAAACTTTTTTTGATTTTGAAAAAAATGTTTCAATGCTTACCAATTAAGTCTGTCAGGTAAGATATGCTGAAAATGATTTACAAAATTTCAAGGTTCATAAAAATTAAGTTTTCCCCGTAACCTGAAACAAGTGAATTATTTCTTTATCGAATCATATATAGCCTTAAGAATTCCCGATCGTATATTCATATTCGACAACTCATCATTTTTCCGGGTAGGATAAACCCTGTTGCATAAAAACACATAAGATATTTCCGAAACAGGATCAACCCAGACAAAGGTACCTGTATAACCTGAATGACCAAAGCTCTCCGGTGAAGCGTTTTTTGTCGGATAAGAATCCTTTTCTGACAGTTGATAATTATTCAGAAGCGGCTTATCAAATCCGAGACCCCTTCTGTTATTATTCCCGGGGAACTGCACCCTGGTATATTCTTTCATCACATCATGGCTGATAAGCTGTTGACCTCCGTACTCACCCATCCTCCGGTAGAGCTCCATAAGCTTCATCAGATCATTGGCATTCGAGAACAGGCCGGCATGGCCTGAAATTCCTCCGAGCATTGCAGCACCTTCATCATGAACTGTTCCTTGAAGCTGCTGTTTTCTGAAAAGCGAGTCATACTCGGTAGGGACGATCCTGACGATCGGGAATCTTTTATAGGGATTGAATACCATTTCACCGGCCCCGATTTTTTTGTAAATGCTGTCTGTCACAAATTCATACCACTTCTGTCCTGTCAGATTTTCTATTATCTGGGGAGCAATTATGAATGTAAGATCGGAATAGACATATTTCTTATCACCAAGTTTACTCTTCTTTATTTCATCAAACATTTTCTTCCGGTAGTTCTTATAGATATACAGACCCTGCGCTACCTCAAGAGGATATTTTTTGTTATAGCTGTACTCAAAGGTTCTGCGTTTGAAAGTGCCATCACTTTTGAGCGTCTCTTTCCAGAATGGTATGAATGGGGTTAATCCTGCCTGGTGTGTGAGAAAATCTCTCATTCCAATATTCCCTTTGTTAGTTTTCCTGAAATCGGGGAGATAGTATCCCAGAGTCTTGTCGGGGGAGAATTTGCCTTCAGTATTGAGCAGCATTAATCCGGCCAGGGTAGATGATATCTTAGTTACAGAGGCCAGATCATAAAGATCATCCTCATGTACTGCTACACGGTTGTCATAAGTCTGGAATCCATAGGCTTTCCTGAATACAACCACTCCTTTTCGCGCGACCATTACCCTGCATCCGGGATATGCCTTTGCAGAGAGTCCCGCGTTTACTATTGAGTCTATTTTTGTATTCAGGATAGTTGATGACATGCCAGCATTTTCAGGCGTCCCATACTGTATTCTAATATGGCCGGTGGTCTGAATTCCAAAATCTTCTGGCCATCTGCTGTTTATGGTGACTGGCAGTGATCCTTTTGCCCCAATACCGCCGAAGATGAGTTGGGCGGAAAGGTCCTGGGTGTATTCATTTTCCTGATAAGCTACAATCAGTCCGTTAGCTTTCTGCAGAGCCGGTACTCTGGCAATTCCGTATGGATTTCCAAACCAGGTGATAATTGTCTTATTATTTGAGATCAGTTTTTCAAGGAAGGTGTTAAGACCTGGTTTTATTCCGAAACCAAGATTGGGTCTTTGATCAAGATTGAAAACACCTCCTATAACCAGGTTGTATCGCGATAATTTCTTTAGCAGATTCCTGCAAGCGGCAGTATCTGAGGGATCAATAATAAAATGGTCGGAAGGAAGATAATCAGCAATTCTCTTCTGGTACAACGAAATATCAGACTTGTTGATCCCCACGGTTGCGATCCTGATATTTTGAATCGCTTTCAGAGGAATAAGCTCATTATCATTTGTAAGGACTGTTATAGCATTTGCATAAAGATCACGAATTAGTGCTCCCGATGTCGCGGGCGACATGTCCTTCTCAATATTATCTGTATTGACAGGTGAAAATTTGTTTAATCCTGACCAATACTTGAGTGCCAGTACTTTCCTGCATTTCTGCGCTATATCATCATTTGACAGTTTTTTTTCAGCAATATAGTTTTTCGTTTCCCGTATAGCTGCATCAACATCAGTAACAAATTCTGCAACATCATTTCCAGCCTCAAACGCTTTTGCATTTGCTTCCCCAGGTTTGAAAAATTTAGTAACTGCCTGCATCATCATCGCATCGGTCACTATCAATCCTTTGAATCCAAGATCATTTTTAAGTAATCCTGTGATAATTATATGTGAAAGGGTGGAAGGGAGGCCGGTAGTTGTATCGAGTGATGGCAGATTAAGATGAGCGACCATTATGCTGCCAATACCTTTAGCTATAAGTTTCCGGAAAGGATATAACTCCACGCTGTCCAATCTTGCTCTGGAGTGAGTTATGATTGGCAAATCAAGATGTGAGTCTGTATTTGTGTCACCATGCCCCGGGAAATGTTTTGCAGTTGCAAGGATGCCATTATCCTGCAAACCATTCATATACATCATGGCTTTTGCTGTAACTTTTTCCCTGTTTTCTCCGAATGATCTGTAATTGATAACAGGATTAGCCGGATTAACATTAATATCTGCATCAGGAGCAAGGTTCATCTGCATGCCAAGCCGTTTAAACTGCATGGCTACTGCTTTACCGAACTTGTATATCAATGAGTCATTTTTGATGGCACCAAGTGTCATCTGATAAGGAAATTTTTCAACATTTGTGAGTCGCATTCCGACTCCCCACTCGGCATCAATGGTAATAATCAGAGGTATTTTCGAGATCTGTTGGTAGTAATTAGTTAGTTTTGCCTGTTTTTCAGCGGCTCCTTCAAAAAATATTACTCCCCCGACACCAAATTTCCTTATTAAATCACTTACCTCAACTTCATTGGAAATATCATCATAGGAATAACCTGCAATCCATATGCACTGGGCAATCTGCTGATCAATAGTCAGAGTTTGCATTACTGAATCAACCCATGGGTGATTCACATACTTAAGAAAGGCAGGATCGGTGCTCTGCGCATTCGACCTTACAGAGAAAAGGGTAATTAGGAACAGGAGGGAAAGAAACTGGTGTTTGAATCTTGAAATCATAAGTATTATGAGGTCTTAAAATATTTGTTATAAACTTCTTTATTTCTTTCAAGAAGCGCCACTGCTGCTTCATAGGCTTTATTGCTGTCCTTTGATTTTAGGGCTTTAATCAATTCATCCTGGTATTTCATGGTATACTCTTTTTCACCCTCGATATTACCATAGATCAGGTTTCTCATTCTCGGAAGCAAAGAATATACAGGTTCAAGGCTTATCAGTATAATCGGGTTATGAGTTGATTTTGCCAGGTTCATATGAAACCTGTTTATAAGGTCAACTTCAAACTGTGTGTTATCGGGGTTACATTTTTCCAGATCGGAGAGGTTTTTCTGTAGTGTTTTTATATCGGCTTCTGATCTGTTATCAGCTGCAAGTCTTGCTATCTCAGGTTCAAAGAGCCGTCTGACCTCTATAATCTGCAGAATCAGGTCGGAGTC
>Ga0302323_100002027_pt1 | contig 16457 bp, 7 predicted proteins | sample Fen_T0_3_FD_201950 | JGI IMG/M metagenome (GOLD analysis project Ga0302323, IMG submission 201950) | Peat permafrost microbial communities from Stordalen Mire near Abisko, Sweden - Fen_T0_3 | ecosystem: Environmental > Terrestrial > Soil > Wetlands > Permafrost | place: Sweden: Abisko... | reverse complement strand
AGGAGGGCATGCTCACGCAGTCGACGAGCGCGAGACCAGCCGGCAGCGTGTCCGTGAGCACGGCCGCGGGCGTCTTTCCCTCGGGGATCGTCAGGTGCACGTTGTAGGTGACGATCTCGCCGATCACCACGTTCGGGTTCGTGTCGTTGCCGAGGCTGGTGTTCGTGATCGTCTTCACGGGCGTCGGCAGGTTGACGGTCACGTCCGCGTAGTTGTTTGCGGTGTAGTCGTCCGGCCCGACGCCGGTTCCGGTGCGCTCACCCGCGATGACATCGGGCAGGCTCGTCCAGGTGGCTACCGCGGTGTTGTGATACTTGGCGCCGGCTGGAACGTTTGCATCGAGTGTGGCCTTGAACTCCAGGACGGCGGTGCTGTTCTTCGCGAAGGACACGAACGTGGCGTTCATCGTGTCGTTGGCGAGTGTCGTGGTGGTAACCGACACGACCGCCGGGTTGGTGCCCGCGCCGCCGGTCTGCTGCAACGAGGCGCCCACGTAGGTGAGCCCCGCCGGGATGACGTCCTTGAGGGCGACTTCATAGGCGGCGGTGCCGTTCGTGTCGTTGTCGTTGGTGATGGTGACCGTGTAGGTGATCGTGTCGCCGGCATCGCCTGTGTTGGGGGTCGCGGTCTTGGCCACCGTGATCTGCGGCTCGATCACGTTCAGCGCGGGTGCTTGCGCGGCGGCGGACGCGTGGCCCGTCCAGTTGGCAACGGCGCTGTTGACGAGCGACGTGCCGCGGTTGTTGCCGGCGGTGTCGAGGACCACTACGCGATAGGTGATCGTGATCGTCTCCGCCGCGCCGTTGAGCCGATCGGAGTTGGTGATCGTGCCCAGGTCGAAGGTGATCGTCTGGCCGCTTACGACCGGGTTGGAGCCGTCGTTCACGCATGCCGAACTGAAGTCCGAACCGAGCGTGGTGGAGAGCGCCGCGGACGCGGAGATCCCCGTGCAGTCCTTGTACGCGAGGCCGGCCGGCAAGGTGTCCACGAGCGTGGCGCCGGAGGTCACACCCTCCGGAATCGTCGCGACCACGCTGTACGTGACGATCTCGCCGATCACGACATTGACGTTGGTGTCGTCGTGGAGGCTCGTGTTGATGATGGTCTTGACCATGGACACGGGCGGGACGTTCACGGTGGCGGCGCCGGACGTGAAGTACTTGTTCGGGCCGACGCCCGTGCCCGTGCGTTCCCCGGCCACGACTCCCGGCAGGCCGGTATATGTCAGGTTGGCCGTGTTCACGAAGGCCTGGGCCGGCTCTGCCGTGTCGCCGATCTTCGCCGAGAAGTGCAGTACTGCAGTAGCGCCCTGCGGGAACGTGTTCCAGGACGCCGTCAGCGTGGGCGCTCCGGCGTCGGATAGCGTCACCGCGGGAGGCGTGCCGCCCACCTCCTGCGTGAACGTGCCCTGGTAGGCCATGCCGGTGGGCACGACGTCGGTGAGGCTGACATTGAAGGCGTCGGCGCCGTCGGCGTTGACCGGGTTCGTCACTGTGATCGTGTAGTCGATCGTGTCGCCGGCGTCGCCCGTGGGTGAACTCGCCGTCTTGGTCACTACGAACAGCGGCTCCACGACTCGAACGTCGCCGGCCGAAACCGGGGCGATCGATCCGCCGGTCCAGGAGAAGGCCGCATCGTTCCCGAGCAGCGTGCCTCGGGTGTTGCCGGCCACGTTCTCGACCGTTGCCTGGTACGTGATCGTGATCGTGTCGGGAGTGGGGTTGGAACGGTTCGAGTTCGTGATGTCGCCCAGGGCGAACGTGACCACCTGGCCGGCCACCGTTGGATTGGTCGGCGCATTGCAGGCGGCGGAGAAGGAGGCGAGGCTGGTCGAGACGCCGGAGGACGCGGTGATGTCCGTGCAGGCCACGAATCCCAGGCCGGCGTCGAGCGTGTCGGTAAGGGTTGCGCCCGGCGTGAATCCCTCGGGGATCGTGAGCGTCACCTGGTAGGTGGCCACTTCGCCGATCGCGACCGCCGGGTCCGAAGTGTGCGCGCGGTCGGTGCCCGTCATGGTCTTGACCGTCGTGGGTGCGGTCGTGGTGGCCGTCGCGGTGTCCGTCAAGGGCGAACCAAGGTGGTTGGACGCAAACGGGTCGTTGGCGAAGTCGAGAAGGCTCGCCGTGTTCGTGATTACGGTGTTCGGCTGGACCGTGCTCGCGACCTGGAGCGTGTACGTGATAACGACCACGTTCGTGCCGGTCGCGTTTACGGTGCCGGTCGCGGAGACTCCCTCCTCGAGCGAGCCGGCGGCGCCGTCCGTCAGCTGGATTCCCGCACCAAACAGGTCCGTGGCGGGCTGGGCGCTCGTCGTTCCCATCGCGGTGCCCGCGCCGTTGGCGATGCAGAGGTCGATACCCGCGGCAGGCGCGACGAATCCGGCCGGTATGGTGTCCGCGACCCGGACCTTCCACGCGTTCGCGTGTCCGGTGTTGTGGAGCGTCACGGCGAAGCGGACATAGTCCCCCGCATCGACTCCGGAAACGTTGCTATCGATTGGATGGGCCGCCAGCCCGGCCGTGGTGATGTTGCCGCCGCTCCAGCCGGAGCAGCCTACCGACGGGGGCGCGGCCGGGCTCGTGAAGGTCACGGGGCCGGTGGTCGCGGGCGAGAAGACGGCAGTGGCATGGTCCGTGCCCACGACGCCCTTCGTGATTGCCACGACCGGTTGATCGAGCGTGATCTGGATGATGGCGTCCGCGGTCTGGATCGTGCCTACCGCGTTCTTCGTCTGGCTGCGGGCCTGGTTCGTGAGGAGCAGCCCGTCGGCGAACGGATCTGTCGAGACGGTGACCGTGAACAGGATGTCGGCCGTGCTCACGGCAGGCGGATACAGGGCGTAGTTGCCGTACAGGAACTGGATGCTGTTGGCCGTGGCGTCGCTGGAGACCGTGGGTGTCGGCGCACCGGGCTTGACGTGGAAGTCGTCGGCGGGACCGTACTTGGCATGCCCGGCCACCGGCGCCGCCGTGCCGCCCACGGCGTCGAACGTGGTGACCCCCGCTGCGTAGAAGACCGGCAGCGGCAGGAAGTCGGTCATCCTGAAGTCGTCGGTGCGGCTCGTGGGGAAGGCCTGCTGGAGCCTGTACGTCACGGCGTTACCGGGTGAGACGTGGACCGGCGTCGCGAACGACGTACTGCCGTTTATCGCGTAGATGCTCTTGGTCAGGGACCCGCGATCGATGGATATCGAAGCGCTCGCGCCAGCCGTGGCAACGCCGGCGCTTCCGTCGCCGATCGTGTTGCCGGTCGTTGCGAAGGTGCCGGTATTCAATACGGTGCCGGTGGAGGCAGCCTGATTGATCAGCGTGTCGCCTTCGACCACCTGGCCGTGGGCCACGTTGTGGTACGCCTGCTGCACGATCGAACGGAAGACGATCGTGGCGGTCGTGGCGCCGTCGTTGTACGCGGAGCAGTCGGGCGTGGGGCTGCCGGTGGTCCGGACGCAGCCGCCGATCAGCCGGCCGTTCTGGCCGCGCGTGACCAGCTCGGCCGACAGCCTGAACGAGATCGGCGTCTGGTCCGCGCCGTTGATCGCCGACACGGTGTAGTTGGCCGCGTTGAAGGCGGCCGTGGCGCTGGTGAAGGTGTTCCCGTTGACCTGGAGCGTGGGCGTGAACGTGCCGTCCACGAGGGTGCCGTCGCCGAGAAGGTCGTCCACCACGACGTTGCTAAGCACGAAGAAGTCCGAGACCTGCGTCGATATCGTCCACTGGAGCGTGTCGCCGGGGCTCACTCCGGCGGGGCCCGTGTCGGTCACGAGCGAGACCGACTTCTGCACCGCGATGGACTTGTCGTTGAGGGTGTGCGTGGCCGGCCCGGCGGAAACCGGTCCGGGAGTGTCGCGGCCGTCGATTGGAGTCCAGTTGCCGGCGGCCGAGGCGCTGTCGATGGACGTGCCCGCGACTCCGGTGGCCGCGTTGACAATCGCGGCGCTCAGGGAGTTCAGCCTTGGCACGTAGAAGTTGAATGTCATGGTCGCGTCCACGCCGCCCGAGCCCGTCACGCTGCCGAAGTTGCGCGAGAGGGTGCCGCCCGGCGTACTCGTCGACGGAGTCGCTCCGGCCGCCGAACCCGGCGTGGTGGGAGTATTGGTCGAGACGTACTGGATCGAGTTGGGGAGTGTGTCCGAGATGACCAGGTTGCGCACCGTCTGGCCGGGCGCGATCGTGACCGAAAGCGTGTAGGAGCGCGGGTAGTTCGGACCGGTGGCCGTCTCGTTCTCGGGTCCGTTGTACGTCTTGGTGACCGTCATGATCGACGGCGAGACGTCCGCATACGTCGTGGCGCCCAGGATGCTCGGGTCGGTGGCCGGGTCGTTGAGCGGGTCGGCGCCGAACTGGAATCCGCCGTTGGCGGTGATTCTCAGGGCCGTGCCCGCGTCCGCGAGGTTGCTCAGCTGGGTCGTGACGTGGGCGACCGCGGCGGGCTGGCCGGGCGTGAACGACCCGAACGGCAGCCGCAGGACCACATACGCCTGACCCACGGCGAGCCCGCAGATCTGGACGGGTGCACCCGAGACCTGGAGCGCATACGGGTGCAGAACACACCCGCCGGCGTCGGCCGTGAGCTGGACGTTCGTCAGCGCGGCGCCCAGGTACGTCGCGGACGTGAATGACAGGCCGTCGTTGCCGTCGGCGCCGAGCGGCAGGCGCACGTCGATGTACGGGCCGTAGCCGGTGAGCGTTGCCGAGGAGTTGTTGAACGCGACGTCGAAGGACACTGCCTGGCCGATCAGCGGGGTGGCGGGCGCGCTCAGCGACACGACCGGCGTGGGGGCCGCCCCCTGTACGCCGGACAGGCTGAAGACGGCCGCGATCACGGGCGACAGCAGGATGGCAAGAATGCCGGTGATCAGTCGACGCGACGCCCAACGCGCGGTCATGGCCATGAACCTCTCGGCGGAATTCGTGCCCTACCGGAGCACGCACAGACTCGGTGGGTCGAGACGCAGGAACCCATAAGAACGGTAGGGGTGCGGACCCGAGATTCCGCCTGTCCACCTGTACCCACCAGAAGGGGTGGAAAACGCCACCGCCGCGTACGTCGCGAGGGCTACCTCTTTCGTGCCGCACCCCCGGATCGCGCAAAAGGACCGCGCAGCTATTGCGTCCCTCGCCTATCGTTGGCAGAACCGCGGCCGGTCCGGGGTCATGGTTGGTCCATGGCCCAAATGTCGGATAGTCGACTTGGGTCGCGCAGAATACGGTGCGCCGCATGGACCAGACGACATTCCGCATCTGCCCCTGGTGTTCAACCCCGATCCCGTCGACTTCGGCGGCCTGCCCCAAGTGCCATGCCCTGGTAGAAGGCGCGACCATCACGGATATCCCGGGCGTCACTTCGGTGGACCCGAACGCAACGCTCGGTGTGCCCGATGAGGGCATGGTTCCGGACGTGATCGATCCCCTGGCTCTGATCCGGGCCGGCAACCAGCCGGATCCGCGAGAGGCCGCTGCCGTCGCTCCCCCCAGCGATGCGGTTCGTCTCGAGATGAGGAAGATGGAGCTGGAGGCTCAGATCGAGAACGCGGGCTCGGTCGTGATGAATCCCAGCGGCGACGAGGCGATCCTCGTGGGACGCCCGTCGGACGAGGCGCTCGCCGCCGAGAAGGCCGGGCTCCTCGACGCCACCGGCCCGGCCGGCGAAACGGACCTGTCCGAACTCGCCGACATGTGGGAAGACCCCGAGCTGGAGCGGCGCGTGAAGCTCTGGCAGGAGCAGGTCCCGCCGGACCCGAAGCCGTAAGTCTTCGCGAGGTGCCTCGATGACCCCCAAGCCGGCGGGTAAGTCCGCTGCGACTCCGGCCGACCCCGCCACGCCCAGGATGATCATCGGTGGCAAGCAGGTGCTCGCCGCCGACGGTGCCACTTTCGATGTCGTGAGCCCGCTCGACGGTCTCGTGATCGCGCGCGTGCCCAAGGGCGGGCCTCAGGACGTGGACCGGGCTGTCACCGCCGCCCAGGCCGCCTTCGACGGCGAGTGGCATACGTGGAGCCAGACACGTCGCGGGCAGACGATGTGCCGCTTCGCGATGGTGATCCGCGAGCACCTCGAGGAGCTTGCCCAGCTCGAGTCGCGGAACATGGGAAAGCCGATCTCTTCGGCGCGGTGGGAGATCGGCGCGGTCGCCAACGTGATCGAGTACTACGGCGGCGCCGCGAACAAGCTGATGGGCGAGACGATCCCCGTCTCCAAGCCCGGCTTCGACTTCACCCTGCGCGAGCCCATCGGTGTCGTGGGGCTGATCGTTCCGTGGAACTTCCCGCTGATGCTGGCCAGCTGGAAGGTTGGGCCGGCCCTTGCAGCCGGGAACACCGCGATCCTGAAGCCCGCGAGCTACACGCCGTTGAGCGCGCTTCGCTTCGCCGAGCTGGCGCTCGAGGCGGGTATACCGGCCGGCGTGCTGAACGTGGTTACCGGCCCGGGTGACACGGCCGGCGCCGCGATCGCCGCTCACACCGGAATCGGCAAGGTGGCGTTCACGGGCGAGACCGCCACGGGGCAGGAGATCATGCGGCTGGCCGCGGTCAACATAAAGAAGGTCAGCCTGGAGCTCGGCGGCAAGAGCCCCAACATCGCCTTCGCCGACGCCGATCTCGAGCGTTTCGCCGCCGAGGCGCCGTACTCCGTGTTCGACAATTGCGGCCAGGACTGCTGCGCGCGAAGCCGGATCCTGGTGGAGCGCTCGGTCCACGACCGCGTGGTGGAGTTGCTCGTCGCGGCCACGGAGAAGGTCAAGGTTGGCGACCCGACCGACCCGGCGACCGAGGTCGGGACGATGGTGAGCTTCAAGCAGCGCCGGACCGTGCTCGACTACATCAAGATCGGCCGCGACGAAGGCGCCACGATCGCCACCGGCGGCGCGATCCCGAGCGACGCCGCGCTCTGCGAAGGCGCGTACATCCAGCCGACGATCTTCACGGACGTTCACTCGGAAATGCGGATCGCCCAGGAGGAGATCTTCGGTCCCGTAGTGGCGGTGATTCCGTTCGACACGGAGGAAGAGGCGATCCGGCTCGCGAACGCGACTCCCTACGGCCTGTCGGGCTCGGTCTGGACGCGCGACATCGCGAAGGCGATCCGCACCGCCCGCGGCGTCCAATCCGGCGTGATCTCCGTCAACTGCAACTCCAGCGTCCACGCGGAGGCGCCGTTCGGCGGCTACAAGATGTCCGGGACCGGCCGAGAGAACGGCATGCACGCCTTCGAGTCGTACACGCAGATCAAGAACGTGTACGTGGACCTGAGCTAAGGATCGCGCCGCCGGTACGTGTCGCGATCCGGCAAACGTCCGGCTGGGCCGGACAGAATCGACAGCGGACGCAAGCTGCGAGCCGCTGGAGCTCGAACCTGGCGATCGGGCCGGCACCTTGGCTCCGATAACGCTCCTCGATGGCCCCGAAGACTCCATTGTTGTCGTCGGACGCATTCCAGGCGCAAACCCGCAGAGCCCAAGCCTCTCAAGGCGACAAAGCTGTCCGGTGGTGCCGGACAACCGCGACTTCCGGGTCCGAGCATCGAGGAATTACCGAGGCACGGGCGAATCGGGGTTGTGGAGTTCCAGGAACGAGCGGCGCCGGCGCCGCGATCGATCGAACCCGGGCCGCGTTTCGGCGGTCTCACAGGCAGACACCGGTGACCGGAGGGGCCGAGCGGACCTCGCCCGGCAGCTCAGGCCGGGCATACAATCGGCCGTGATGGCCATTCGGCCGTGAGAGGGAGGTAGCAGGTGACGCTGGACGCGGGCTCGCAGGGCCCCTCGTGCCCCTATTGCGGCGTCCGGCTGATCTTCCGAAGCCAGACCAGCTGCCATTCCTGCGGTAGGAGCCTGGTCGCGGGGAGCCAGCCCGACGGCACGGCCTCGGCGATCCCGGCGGCCGCGCCCATGGCCCAGGCCGCGCCCATGGCCCAGGCCGCGCCCATGGCCCAGGCAGCGCCGATGGCCCAGGCCGAGCCCCTCACTCCCGCGGATGCCGCGTCGCCCGCGGCGCTCGCACCTTCCACGCCACTGGCACCGGCTACGCATCTGGCGGCGCCGTCGGCGCAGGCGGATGCCACTCCTATCTACGCGCCGGAACCCGATGCGGCCGCCGGCCGGACCGAAGGCCAGTCAGTGCTGCGGTATTTCGAGTCGTCCCGGCTACCGCCGCAGGTGCAGCTCCCGGGATCCACGTCGATCGCGGACACGTCGGCGCCGGTCTCGGCGCCGCTGCCGTCCTCGCGCGAGACGCTGCCGGCCTACTCGCCGCGCCAGACGTCGCAGACCGTGATGCCGGAGCGCCACGACTCCAACCCGCACGACTCGGCGGGTCCGGCCACGATCGACTCCCCATCGCGAGCCCCCGACGGCCAGCAACCGTCGCACAAACAGCACGCCACGAGCTCGCGGCGCGATCAGAGCGCCCGCGGTCCCCAGAGATCCACCCCGCCCGCACAGCCCGCCAACCCGGCCCGGCCGGCCCGGCCCGCGCCAAACGGTCCGCAGGAGCCCACGAGCCGGACGTGGGACACAGACAGCAGGTCGTGGAGCACGCCATACCAGACCGGACGCCGGCCCTACGCCCCGCCCGCAAGGTACGACGGGGGCGCGAATCTCATCGGTGTGGGCATCTTCATCGTGATCGCGCTGTTCATCGGTGTGTCGTGGCTGTCGAGTGGCCAGCAGAACAACACGAACTTCCCGGCCGATACCACCGACCCGATGTACCTCTATCCGTACGACACCCCCGTTGCGGTAGACACGAGTGCGCAGCCGGACTATCCCAACACCCCGGCTATGCATTCGGGCCGCGCGGGCCACACGGCCACGCTGCTGCGGGACGGCAACGTGCTGGTCGCGGGCGGCTTGAACGCGGACGTTCCCAACTCCAGCCTGGAGATGCTCGCGACGTCCGCCGATGAGTTCCAGTCCCTCGCGCCTATGTCCGTAAGCCGCGCAAACTTCACCGCCACGTTGCTGCAGGACGGGCGGGTGCTGCTCGTCGGCGGCCAGGACAGCGGCCTCAACTCGCTTCGTTCGGCCGAGATCTGGGATCCCGCGACGAAGGCCAGCACCGTGACCGGCTCCATGCACGTGGCCCGCGCGTATCAGGCGGCCACGCTCCTGACCGATGGGCGGGTGCTCATCACCGGCGGTTTCGACGGCACGGGCGCGGTGAGTTCAGCCGAGATCTTCGACCCGGACACCAATACATTCGTCGAGATCGATTCGATGATCTCCCCGCGGTACGGGCACGCTGCCGTCCTGCTCCCGGGTGGATCCGTCCTCATCGTCGGGGGGAGGGACCAGGCGGACCTGGCTTCGGCCGAGATCTTCTCGCCCGACTCGTCGGCCGATCGGTCCTCCCGCCACCAGGGCACTTACGTGGTCACGGGCAACATGTCCGAGGCTCGCAGCGGGCTGACAGCGGTGCTGATGGACGGCGGCAAGGTTCTGGTCACGGGAAAGTCCTCCGCCGCGTCCCCCGCGTCCGTCGCGTCCGCCACCGTCGACATATGGAATCCGGACACCGGGGCCTTCGTGCCGGCCCAGCCACTCAGTCAGCCGAGGGTTGACGCGGCGATCGTGGGCCTCAGAGACGGCCGGATAGTGATCGCGGGCGGCCGGGATAACGCCTCGTTGTCAGTCGACACCGTGGAGGTCTATGACCCATCCGGATCGACGACGGTGGAGACCAACCTCGTTCACTCCGCGGTGGGCGCCACGGCCACGCTCCTCGACAACGGATCAGTCCTGATCTGCGGCGGCACCAGCGCCGGGATCGACTCGCCCTGGGCCCAAATCATCCAGCCCTGATCCCGCCCCGGGGCGGCGCGGCGTACCAACGGTTATCGGTCGTACCCCCCCGGAAGTGGAGTGCGGTGTGGTGCATTTAGGCGACCACACAGTACCCGCGGAACCGCCCCGAAAGCCACCTGACCGCACCTAAAGACACCCAACCCCAAGGTGTCTTAAGAATGCTTCATTACCATCGTCCCATTGCGGTTGGCCACCTGCCGAAGAGACTTGTCCGCGCAGCAAGCAGCAGAGGTCTACTACATGGCAGGTGGAGAGACTCCCCGGAAGCGGCTTCCCGACCGCTCCGCCGAGCCGGATACGGCGACGCCGGAGGATGGGGCCGGTAGTCAACCCTCGACCGCAGGTGCGCCCAAGACCAAGAGGACGGGCATGGCCGCGGGATCGGGCGCCCTGGGCGAAGTCGCCTCGAGCCGTGTCGCTGCCGCCGCTGCTGCCGCCGCCGCGATCACCGGGACCGGACCGGCCGCCGGTTCGGCCGATGCCGCAAAGGCCGAGACCCTGACCCCCGAGCAGACGCGCTCTGCCACGGCGGACGATCACGCTGCCGGTTCCAAGTCGGTGTCCGGTGAGGCCGCAATCGAGAAGGATGCCGTTGCCGTCGCCGTCAACGCCGCCGCTGCTGCGGCCGTGGCCGCCGTCAACGCCGCGATCGCCGCCACCGCCGCAACCAAGGCCACCCGTGCCGACAAGGCACGGCTCGAGGGCGCTGCCGCTGCCGCTGCTCCCGCCGCCGCTGCCACCGCCCCCGCCACGCCCGAGGTCCCGGTCGGGTCCTCTGCCCCGGCAAAGCCAGCCTCTCCCGCTCCCGCCAGGCGAGCTGCCGCCTCACCTGCGGGTGCCGTCGCGCCAGCTGCCGCTGCCGCCGCCGCCTCGCCCGCTCCCGCCGCTCCCGTGCCGCCGCTGCTACCCAAGACCCCACCGGACAGCTTCCAGGCCGCCGTGGAGGCGCGCAAGACGAGCGCACCGGCGCCGGACGCCGATACGGCACGCTATTCTCGGCCGGGTTCGGCTGCCGCCGCCAATGCCGCCGCTGCCGCCACTCCGCCCACTCCGGGGCCTGCGCCGGTTGCGCCCGGCGTCCCGAACGTCCCCGGCATCATCCGTCGCGAGACGCTCGAAAGCGGGCAGCTGGGCAGTTCACAGTGGACGGCGCCCGTGGCCTCGTCCGCGCCGCCCCCGCTCCGATCCGGGCCCGTTCCTGCTGCCGGTTCCGTCCCGAACGTCCCCGGCATCATCCGCCGCGAGACGCTCCAGGCCGTTTCCTCCGACTCCCCTGTGACTCCGGTCGGATACACGGCCGGCGCCGCGAAGGCGGCCGAGGTCATCGCGGCCGCGGCCGGCCGACCGCTCACGCCGCCGGAGCCCGCGCAGTCGGTCCTGACGCCCGTTCCCGGCATCCCCACGATCCCAGGCATCACGCGCCGGGAGCAACTCCCCGGGATGACGACGGGTGCCACCGGGGCTCCCGCGCCTCAGGGCCGCCAGTTCACGCCGGACGAACCCGAGACCTCTCCGGTAAAGCCGCCGCCTCTCTTCTCCAACGAAGGCATCGTCCGCCAGACGGAACTGAACCGTCGCACCGGCCTCTCCGGGTTCATCGGCGGCACCGGCGCCGCGCTGATGGACGCGGGATCGGCCCTGGGCCACACCGTGACCCACAGCCCCGCCGGAGGACCGCCCCCCTCGCCCGACTTCGATCGCAACGGTAAGCCCAAGGGACGCGGGCGTCGACCCAAGGTCCTGGTCGCCCTGGGCGGTATCGCCGCACTGTTCGTGCTTGCGTTCGCCCTCGTGCCGATACTCGCGCCGACGCAAGGTCGCCAGCCGAACGTTCCGATCACGACGGATCCGTCCATGGTGGCCAACGCCGACAAGTCGAACAACGGGAACGATCCCGTGGTCGGGCCGAGTGGTACGGACAACGTTACGCCCGATCCGTCCGGCATCGACGTCGGAGACGAGTCGCTCGCTCCGGGCGCGACTCGTAAGCCAACGAAATCGCCGGGCCCCAAAGCGTCGACGACCCCGACTCCGACCCTGCCGCCTGGCGCCACGCCGATCCCGACTCAGACTCCGCCGCCCGGCGCCACGCCGACGCCAGCCGGTCCAACGCCCACGTCGCCGCCGGGCGCAACACCGGCTCCAACACCGGCTCCAACGCCAGCACCGACGCCCACGCCGACGCCCACCCCGACGCCGACGCCCACACCAACCCCCGTGCCGACCGCTGTTCCGGCCAACCCGGCGCTGGCTGTGGGTGCCGCTACCGTGCCTGTCGGCACCCCTGCGCGGTTCTACATCCAGTGGATACCGGGCGCCACGTGCACACTCACCAGGGCGTACGTCGTAGGCGCAACTCCACAGCCGACGCCGACAGTACGCACGCCGGTGAACAGCGCTACGTATGGGCCTGGCAATCTTGGAATGATCATCGGGGACGATGGATGGACCCCGCCGCTCGATTGGGGTGCGACGGCCCCGGCAGGCACTTACCGGGTGGTGGCGAACTGCAACGCCGGGTCTGGCGTCCGGCAGTCCGGATTCGTCCAAGTGGTTTGGCAGTAGTTTTCTCCCTCTAGCCGTCACTCGAAGCCCCTCGACCACCGAGGGGCTTCGCTTTGTCCCCCCGCCCGGCACATTCGCGATTCCCCGAGCGCGGAGTGATCTGGAGCGGAGCCCTCGTGCGTATGTACATTGCAGAACCTCCAGTCGCGGCCACCGGCGCGGCGGCCTATCACGCATTTCAGATACGACCCCGGCCGACGCCTTCTCCAGCGGCCGGGGTCGCGTCGCGTCTGGGCCTGGGGCGGCCGTCCGCGCGGTCGGGCGGCGAACCGGCCCAACCCGTTACACTCCCCTCGAATGAGCAGCCTCATAGACCGGCGGCCCGTCCCCGCCGGGTCTTCGTTCTCACTGCGTGCCATGCTGGCGATTGCCGCCGGCAAGAGCGCCGCCATAGCCACCCGCCTCGTCGGTCGAGGCGGTGGTACGGCTATCACCGGCATGGTCTCCCGCAAGGTGGACCCGCGCATCCTGGACAAGCTGATTCGGGTCGCGGGCGTCCCTGTCGTGGCCATTACCGGCAGCAACGGCAAGACGACGACAGCCCGGTTCACGGCCGCCCTGCTCCGGGGCGAAGGGATCAAGGTCTGCCACAACTCGGCCGGCGCAAACCTGATCCAGGGAGTGACGAGCCTCGCCGTCAGCCATTCCAACCTGCTCGGCAGGCTGCCGGACGCCGTGTTCGTGGCCGAAGTAGATGAGGGCGCGCTTCCCCGCGTGGCGCCCGAGACGCTGCCGCGGGCGCTCCTCGTCACGGACCTCTTCCGCGACCAGCTGGACCGGTTCGGCGAGATTTATGCCGTTGCCGACGCGATCGAATCCGTGGCGTCCAAGCTTCCGCCCGACTGCGCGCTCATCGTCAACGCCGACGATCCCATGGTCGCAACGCTGGCCGAGAAGCGTGAAGGCCGCCGCGTGACCTTTGGTCTGGCGCTCAAGAAGTCCACCGATCAGATCAGCCGCGCCGCCGACACCATCCGATGCCCGCGCTGCCAGTCGGACCTGAACTATCGATACGTCTATCTATCCCACATGGGCGACTACACCTGCCCGTCGTGCCATTTCGCCCGCCCCAAGCTCGACGTCGCCGTCACCGCGCTCCAGGTGGTTGGCATCGATCGAACCCGCTGCGAGATGCAGACGCCGCAGGGCAAGCTGATCCTCGACATCCCGCAGTCGGGCGTGCATATCGCCTACGACGCGGCCGCGGCGGTTGCGATCCTCGTTGGGCTCGGCGTGCCGCTCGAACATGCTGCGGAGTCGCTCTCCACCGTGGGCCCGGCGTTCGGCCGGCTCGAGAAGATCGACGCCGCCGGCAAGACCGTCATCCTGGCGTTCGCCAAGAACCCCACGAGCTACAACACGACCCTTCGGGCGCTCGCGACCGAGGACGAGCCCAAGCAGCTTCTGATCGCCGCCTCCAATACGCTGGTTGATGGCGAGGACTTCGGCTGGCTCTGGGACGTGGACTTCGAATCGATGGCGCCCAAGATCGAACGCGTGGTCGTCTCCGGTACCCGCGCCGACGAGCTTGCGAACCGCCTCCACTACGCCGGCGTGTCGGCCGGGAAGCTCCGAATCATCGTTGACAGGCCGGCGGCTCTCACCGAGGCGCTGGCGCTGCTGCCACCCGGGCAGCGACTCGTTGTCCTGAGCGGCTACACGCCGCTGATCGAGCTGCGGAACGAGATGAGGCGTCGCGGCTGGACGGGGAGATACTGGGCCGTATGAGCGAGAAGACCCCCAAGCAGTCCGCGGCCACAAGGTCCGCCACCGGGGCCCCACAGCCTCCGGCGCCCGCAAGTGGCGACGCTCCCGGCAAGACGGAGCAGCCCGTCGAGTCCCTGCGTCCGCTGGCTACGGACTATCTCACCGATCCCACCGACCCGTTCCCGATCCTAGTGCCCGCGAAGCCGGCAAAGGCTCCCCGCCTGAAGCTGCCCAAGGCGGCCACAGTGGTGAAGTCGGCCGTACCGGCCGCCCCCGCCGCGCCGGCAACGTCGGCAACGCCGGCAACGTCGGCCGCCCCCGCCGCCCCCGCCGCGAGGCCCGTGCCCGCTCCGCCGCCGACGCCGCTGATCCCAGCATCATCCATCCTTCATTCGGCTCAGTCCACGCACTCTCGGGACCACACGCCGCTTCGGATCGCCCATCTGTACCCGTCGCTCCTGAACGTTGCCGGGGACGGCGGAAACCTCATCGCGATCCAGCGCAGGGCGCAGTGGCGCGGCATCCCGGTGGAGGTCGTGGCCGTGGAGAAGGGCGAGACGCCCGACTTCGGCAAGTTCGACATCGTGCTGTTCCACGGCGGGCAGGACGTGGAGATGGCCGTTGCCGCCGCCGATTTTGCTCACAAGACGCCGTCTCTGCGCGACGCCGTGGATGACGGCGTGGTGGTCTTCGCCGTGTGCGCGGGGTTGCAGCTCCTGGGCCACCGCTACATCTCCAACGCGGGCGAGGAGATGATCGGCGCCGGGATCCTCGACCTGGAGACGCGCGGCGGACCGCAGCGATTCATGCAGCACGCGGCCTGCCAGGTGACCATCGACGGCGTGACCGGCACGGTGGTGGGCTTCGAGAACCACTCCGGGCTCACTGAGCTCGGGCCGGGCTGCGAGGCCTTCGGACGGGTGCTGGCCGGCGCCGGAAACAACGGCCGCGACGGGCTGGAGGGCGCGCGCTCCGGCAACGTCTTCGCCACATACCTGCACGGCCCGGTTCTGCCCAAGAACCCGTGGCTCACCGATCAGTTGATCCGCATCGCGGTAGGCCGCGCCGAGCAGCTCGCACCGTCCCTGGTGGCGCTGGCGCCTCTCGACGACGAGTTCGAGGACCGCGCCCACGACATGGCGCTGGCAAAGGCGATCGCGAATCGCGGCAAGCGCACGGCACTGGAGCCGGCGCGCCTGGTTCGGGGCCAGAAGGTCGGGTAGCCGGCCGCCTCACTCTGCGAGACGGTCCCAGGCGGCGGCCGTTGGCCTGTTAGGGTCCGTCGGTGAATACGACTGGAGCGACCATGATGTGTCTCCCGGCGGCCCTGCCGCCCGGAGATGGGGTTCCCTGGTCGCGCGCGATCTGACCTGACGATCGCAAATCGGGACCAGGGAGGGTCCCGCGCCAAAGCCATCAGCGCTGCGGCTGGTGAGTCTCCGGACCCAACGACAGGTGTCCGCCGACCTCATGGTCTCCCCCCAGACCCCCGTCGAGCCTATCCCGTCAACGACTCCGGAGGATCCTCATGAGCAAGTCTTCGTATGCCCCGCTGTTCGACGCGACCGCGACCGCCCTTCGCGACGCGCCGGACAAGGCGGTTTTCACTTTCCGCGCGCAAAGCCGTCAGATCGAAGGTGTTCGGAGCGACGTTCGCATCCGCAACTTTGACGCTGTACCCGTGGACGAGCCGCCGACACTCGGCGGTGGCGACTCCGCGCCCAACCCGGTGGAGTACGCGCTGCTCGCGCTCGCCACGTGCCAGGAGATTACGTACCGGCTGCACGCCGATGCGCTGGGCATCCCGCTCGACGGTGTGGCGGTCACGGTGGAGGGTGACGTCGACCTTCGTGGGTTCTTCGGCGTCGATCCGGCCGTAAGGCCGGGCTTCAGCGCGATCCGCGGGACGGTGCGACTCGACAGCTCCGCGCCGGCCTCGGAGCTGCAACGTCTGCGCGAACACGTGGACGCCCACTGCCCCGTGCTGGATCTCATCTCTTCCCCCACGCCGGTCACGTTCCAGCTCGCCGCCCCGGCGGCCGAGGTCGCGTAGCCGCGGTACTGCCGCGTTCCGGCTCTTCATGGGTGGCCGTCGTCGCGCTTTCGCGCCGGCGGCCACTTTACGAGCGGGGCCACTACCATCTGTTGAGGAACAGATGATGGTGGTGACACTTGGGTGCTGATCTAGAAACCGGCGCGGGCCCGGCTGTATCCGTCTATCGGCGGACCGGCCGCCGGAGCGCGGCGTGACACGACGACCGAATCCGTCACTGCTCGGGCTCGCCGTCACGGCCCTTGCCGCACTCGTCGCCCTGGCGGTCTTCGTGGGCCCGCGCGCCCTGTCCGCGATCGGTCCCGCGTCGGCTACTCCAACGGCCGGACC
>Ga0302323_100002026_pt1 | contig 16459 bp, 18 predicted proteins | sample Fen_T0_3_FD_201950 | JGI IMG/M metagenome (GOLD analysis project Ga0302323, IMG submission 201950) | Peat permafrost microbial communities from Stordalen Mire near Abisko, Sweden - Fen_T0_3 | ecosystem: Environmental > Terrestrial > Soil > Wetlands > Permafrost | place: Sweden: Abisko... | reverse complement strand
GCAGTCCGGCCTGTTCTTTCAGATATTCCTTCAGGCTGGGATCTAGTATTCAGTGCAAAAAATCAGATGATGGGTGTTAGTCTCCCTATCCTTGCACAGGATGTTTCTCAACTGTTACGGCGAGCGCGATTGTCTGAGTTTCCCAAAGTAGTGAAAGCAGGCAATTGAATACGCACGGGGGTTCTCAACATGAAATATATAGCACTTGCTTTTATTCGTATATATCAACACACGTTGTCGGTAGTCCTGCCTTCATCGTGTCGCTTTTACCCCTCATGTTCGCACTATGGATATGAGGCTATTGAACGTTATGGCTTTTTCCGTGGTGGCTGGCTGGCGATCAAGCGTATCGGACGTTGCCATCCTTTCTACAACGGTGACCTCTATGATCCTGTTCCCGAGCAGCTCGGTAGCTAGGTCAAGGAAGGCAGGAGAGTATTCGTGGGCGAGATAGGTAATTTATTCAATCTGATTTTTACATTTCCCATCTTCAATGGTCTGGTGCTGCTTTATGACCTCTTTGGTGACTTCGGTCTCGCCATTGTGGTTCTGACACTGATCATTAAGTTGGTTCTTTTCCCTTTGACATTGCAACAACTGAAATCTATGAAGGCAACGCAGGCTTTGCAACCTCTGCTGGCAGACATCAAGAAGAAGTATGCAAATGATCAACAGGCGCAGATGCAGGCGACTCAGGCTTTGTATAAAGACCAGGGCGTCAACCCACTCGCTGGTTGTCTGCCGCTGGTAGTGCAGTTGCCAGTGCTCTATGGTTTGTATTATGCTCTAAGCACAGTAGTACGTACAAGTAGTTTAAGCGAAGTCAACGCCCACATTTATCCGTTCATCCCGCATTTCATGAAATTCCCCGACCTCACTTTTAGATGGTTTGAATGGTTATCATTTGTGAATCCACTCTTCCACCTGGACTGGAGTTGGACGTTCCCTCTCAATGCTCCTGACCCTTCACACGTCTTGCCGATCATTGCGGGTCTGGCTACATTTGTGCAACTGCGTATGTCGCAGCCAAAACCAGCGGTGGCAGCGGCGAGCGGCAAAGCAGCCGCTAAGCCTGGCACACCCGATCCTACTGCTCAGACAATGAAGACGATGCAATATATTATGCCACTGTTTACTGTCTTCATCGGCTGGAGCTTCCCTGCAGGCCTGGCTCTCTATTGGACGGTCTCTTCTATGTTTCAGGCCGTGCAGCAGTACTTCGTTACCGGTTGGGGTTCTTTATTGACGACGCCTGCTCCCCTTAAAAATACTGGATCTGGGAGTACTGCGCACGTTGTATCTAGCAATGGTTCTACAAATGGTAAGGTTGTAGCAGCCGTGCCTGCTCGTCGTGCAGTAGCCAGGCCTGTCTCAGCTCTACCAGATAGTGTCGAGGTGGATGAGGATGAGGATGATGGTGATGAGGGGCGTGGGCCAGTTGAGGCAAAAGCGCGTACAACCGCCAGACCTGTCGGCAGTGGTCCAACGCAATATTCGCGTCGTCCACGTGGTGGGAGTGCATCGGCACGTCGTCGTGGCGGTGCTCAAAGATCAAAGCGCTGATTGAGATCGCCCCGTCGGTAATCTGACGAGGGCGGTTTATCGATAATTTTTACAGGGAGGCACGGAAATAGTGGAAAGCATAGAGGCTAGTGGCAAAAGTGTTGAAGAGGCGATCACGCAAGCTCTGGTACGCCTGGGCAAACGCCGTGATGAAGTAGACATCGCCGTGTTGCAGGAACCCAGCCGTGGTGCCTTTGGGCTGGGAAGCCGGGACGCGCGTGTACGGGTGACGGCCCGTGCCGCCGTTCCAAGCGTGAATGTTCCAAGCGCGGTGATTACGCCAGAGATGGCTGATGCGATGCTCGGTCCCGGTGGCATTGAGGTTCCTCTCCCTGATGATGATGAGGAACTTTATGAGGATGACGATGAGGAATATGAGGATGAGGAGGATGAAGAAGATGACGAGGAATATGAAGATGAAGAGGATGAATTAGACGAGGAAGATCTTGCTCCCTTTGTTGCTTTGACTGATCAGCCACTGCAGCCTCTCGTTGAGCAGGTCGAGGTGAGCGTCCCTGAGGGAGAACTGCGGGATGTCGAGCATCCTTCGCGTGAGGATGTTGAGATTACGGTCGACGTGCTCCAACATATGTTACGCTATATGAATATTCATGCGACTGTCCAGGTGCGCTCAACTAGCCCTCTCACACTCAATATTCGCGGTATTAATGAGAATCTGGGCCTGCTCATCGGGCGGCGCGGGGAGACGCTGGCATCTCTACAGTTGCTTGTGAATCTGATTGTTAGCCATCGGACGAAACATCGCATGCGCATTATTGTAGATGCGGAAAATTATCGTGAACGGCGCGAGGAAAATCTGCGCTCTCTAGCGCTACGTGTGGCGCAACAAGTACGTAATTATCGTCGCTCAATTGCTCTTGAGGCGATGCCTCCCCACGAACGACGTATCGTGCACATTGCCTTATCCGATAGTAGGGATATCAGCACGGAAAGTATCGGCGAGGGTGAAGAGCGCCGCGTGGTTATTTCTCTTAAACGCATCATGCGTTAAATGAGCTCAAATCGTAGCGATAGGCCTTTGTGTATATTTTGTTTCTTTTTATAGGACGGTTCAGCAGAAACGTGGCTTATGCTTCGTACCTCTTTTGTAGTGGTGGGTGAACTGGATGTATATAAAGGCTTGTCGCTACGTGATTTTTTGTGTATGATGTCGTACTGTATAGGTTGTATTCAATAAAAAGGCGTTGTAGGTTAGCGTTTAACAGTAGAGTTTTCTTGTAGTTGTAAAAAGGTTGAAACGATCTATGCACCCTCCACGCCCACGGCTCGATTTCCTCTCCATTGGCCACATTACACGCGATGTCCAACCTGATGGCTCTTTCACACTCGGTGGCACAGCAACTTTTGCCGCTGTTACTGCCTATCATTTAGGATTAGTGGCTGGGATTGTGACGTGCATGGATGCACAGGATGTGGCCGCAGATGTGCTGCCTTCTGCAATTCCTTTGTATATCTGCCCGTCCGAACGAACAACGACTTTTGCTAATCAGTATCATGACGGGTTTCGCACACAATATCTCTATGCGAAGGCGGCCGATCTGACGAGCGCGGATATTCCTACTGATTGGCTGGATGCTGGTATTGTCTTATTTGGTCCATTGGCTCAGGAACTGCACGCGGATATGGTGCTGGACTTTCCGCGTCGGCCGGGCACGATTCTCGCGGCAACTCCGCAGGGCTGGCTACGGCGTTGGGATGAGACGGGACGTGTCTGGCCCACTCCCTGGCAAGATGCTGAACGTGTCTTGCCAGCCCTTGATGTGCTTATTCTCAGCCACGATGATCTGCTCCCTTTTGCAGATGGCAAGCGGGCGGAGGCGGACGCTTTATTATACCACTGGAGCACCTGTGTACCTCTGCTTGTGGCGACCGATGGGCGACATGGCGCAACCCTTTTCCAGGAGGGGCACATACAGCGTTTCCCTGCGTATCCCGCTGATGAAGTAGACCCTACGGGTGCGGGCGATGTCTTTGCCGCTGCTTTCCTTACGCATCTCTCACGCCATCATAATCCTGAGCAGGCGGTCGACTTTGCCAATTGCGTTGCCGCGTTTTCAGTTACTCAACCAGGTATAAAAGGCATCCCGACCCTTGCGATGGTCGAACAACGGCTACGGAGATAGTGCTAATCCAGTGCATTGTCGTCGCCACTTAAATCTGATATAGTGGAATTGGTATTAAATTAGATTCCCCTGTCGCAGATGGCCATTTTACACTCTGCGGACAGCGGGAGGTGGCTGGCTATTGCACTGTACTGGAGAGTACCTGTATGACAACGCACGATAATATAGTTCCTCAATTGAAACGCACCCCTCTTTATGACCAACATCATGCGCTTGGTGCCCGCCTTGTGGAGTTTAGTGGATGGGAGATGCCTGTGCACTATAGTGGCATCCTGGATGAGCATCATGCCGTGCGCTCGCGTGCTGGCCTCTTCGATGTCAGTCATATGGGCGAATTCAAGGTTGAGGGGCGTGATGCTCAGGCCTTCCTGCAATATCTTGTGCCTAATGATATCGCACGCCTCGCAGTTCAGCAAGCTCTCTACACACAGTTGTGTCTCCCGGACGGCAATGTCATCGATGATCTTCTTATCTACCATCTGGCAGAACAGCACTATATGTTGGTTGTAAATGCAGGCAATATTAGTAAGGATCTGGCCTGGGTGCAGGAGCAGGCGCAGCACTTTCCGGATGTCACTGTAACAGACCAATCAGACACAATGGCGTTGCTGGCAATCCAGGGACCTTTAGCGCAAGAGATACTGCAAGCCCTGACACAGGTTGATCTCAAAGAGCTACGTTACTATCACTTTGTCGCTGATAGAGTAGATGACATTAACTGCATCATCTCGCGTACTGGTTATACTGGAGAGGATGGCTTTGAGCTCTATTGCGCCTCTGTTGATGTAGTCAAATTGTGGACTGACCTGTTAGGGGTGGGCAAGCCGCAGGGGCTTGTGCCGGCTGGACTGGGCGCACGCGATACTTTACGCCTGGAGGCTGGCTTATGCTTATATGGTCATGAACTGGATGAGCAGACCAATCCACTCGAAGCCAGACTGGGTTGGACTATAAAGCTCAAAAAGGGGAATTTTATCGGCCGTGATGCTCTGTTGCAGGTCAAAGAGCATGGCCCACAGCGTCTTTTAGTGGGCGTCGAATTGCTGGAGCGTGGCGTATTGCGCGGCGGGTATCCGCTCTATGCACAGGGACAATGCATCGGCAACCTGACCAGCGGTGCGCCGGGCCCTACGGTACATAAACATATTGGTATGGGTTACGTTGAGCCCTTACAGGCCACGGCAGGCAATCAAATACAGGTGGAGATTCGTGGTAAGCGTTGCTCAGCTCAGATTGTAGCTTTGCCCTTTTATAAACGCACCAGTTAAAGTGTTACGCTGCTAGATCGATCTGTGCAGGTGAAATGCTCACTTTATTTTTTATATGTAGTTTGCTTTTCTTCAATGAAGGGAGACAGAAACGATGGTTAGTCTAAAACATCCTGGAAACTTAAAATATAGCAAAACAGACGAATGGGTACGCTTAGAGGGCGATCAGGCCACGGTTGGCATCACCGACTACGCGCAAGATCAACTGGGTGATATTGTCTATGTGGAACTGCCATGGGACGCAGGCCAGACAGTCACCGTCGATGAGAAATTTGGTGATATTGAATCGGTTAAGGCCACATCAGAGCTGATCTCCCCTCTAAGCGGTGAAGTCGTCAAGGCCAATGCAGAGCTGAAAGAGAGTCCCGAGCTGATAAACGACTATCCGTATGAAAAAGGTTGGTTGTTTGCCGTAAAGATTGCCGACGCATCTCAGCTCGACGGGCTTATGGATGCTGATCAATATCTTGCCTATCTGCAAGGTCGTTAACCAATAGCAACAAACAAGACAGCAGCGAAGCATGGCTTCGGAGAACATCTAAACCAGGGGAGAGTCCATCACATGAGTTATGTACCAAATACACCGGAGGAGCAGCAGGCCATGCTGGAGAGCCTTGGGCTTTCCACGCTAGAAGATCTGTTGGAGCCGGTACCGTTCGAGGTGCGTTTACACACCCCGCTCGATCTGCCACCCGCCCTTTCCGAACCAGACCTGAAGCGTCTGATGGGTCGTATGGCAGCGCGCAATCAGGATCTGGATCGCACCATCTCTTTCCTGGGTGCCGGTACTTATGACCGCTCGATTCCTAGCATGGTGCCACATTTACAGCGCCGTTCTGAGTTTGTTACCTCTTATACTCCTTACCAGCCAGAAGTGAGCCAGGGCATGCTGCAGGCGATCTATGAGTTTCAAACGATGGTCTGCCAGGTTACTGCCATGGATATCGCGAATGCCTCGCTTTACGATGGCTCGACCGCTATGGTTGAGGCTGTATTGATGGCGCTAGGCCCTGGCGGTCGGGGCGAGGTTGTTGTATCGGCCGGTGTCGATCCACAGTATCGGCGTGTGTTGCAAACATATGCATTTGCGCGCGGTTTCTCGATTAAAGAGGTCTCTGTACAGGACGGCGTCACGTCGTTAGAGGATCTACGCTCTGCGGTAAGCGCCAGTACAGCCGCAGTGATTATCCAGCAGCCAAATTTCTTCGGATGTATCGAGGATGTGCATGCTATTGAGCCGATTGCCCACCAGGGCAAGACGCTTTTTGTATCGGTGATTACGGAACCTGCATCGCTCGGCCTGATCACGCCTCCAGGTGCATATAATGCCGATATTGCGGTTGGCGAGATGATGAGTTTCGGTAATACCATGAGTTATGGTGCGCCTGCGCTGGGCTTTATGGCGACAAAACAAAAATTTATGCGCCTCTTACCTGGCCGTCTGGTTGGACAGACCGTTGAAGAGGGTGGGAAAAAGCAGACTGGCTATGTGCTGACCTTGCAGACGCGTGAGCAGCATATTCGCCGCGAACGGGCCACATCAAATATCTGTACAAATCAATCTTTGCTTGCGGTTGGCGCAACGATATTTATGGCGGCTCTTGGTAAGCAAGGTTTCAGCGAATTGGGCGAGCTTTGTGTGCAGAAAGCTCACTATGCGTTTCGCCAGATCGCTGCTATCCCTGGTTTTGAGCCAGCCTTTAGCGCTCCTTTCTTCGATGAGTTTGTGATCAAATGTCCAGTTTCGTTAAGCAAGCTTGAGCAGCATTTTACGCAGGCCGGCATTCTTGGCGGCTATCCACTGGCCGAGAGCTATCCAGGTATGGATAATGCCATGCTCTTCTGTGTTACAGAGATGCGGACAAAAGAAGATATCGATCTGCTGGTCGCTGTGTTGAAAGAGGTACAGGCATGAGTGTTGAGTCATTGATTTTTGAGAAGGGTGCAACTGGTCGTCGTGCTGCGACACTGCCCGCTATGGATGTGCCGACCGAGGCGTTAGAGGGTATGATTCCGGCTGCCTTATTGCGTGAGAAGCCTGCACCCCTGCCAGAAGTGAGTGAGATCGAGGTTGTGCGCCACTATACCCACCTCTCACAGCGCAACTTCGGAGTAGAAACAGGCTTTTATCCACTTGGTTCTTGTACCATGAAGTATAATCCCAAGCTCAACGAAGACATGGCCGTCCTGCCCGGTTTTGCACGCATTCACCCTTTACAGCCTGAGCATACGGTCCAGGGCGCTATCCAGCTGATCTATGAATTAGAGCGCTATCTGGCTGAGATCTCCGGCATGGCACGTGTGACATTGCAGCCCTCGGCTGGTGCACATGGCGAGCTGACTGGTCTGATGCTAATCAAGGCCTATCATCAGAGCCAGGGCCAGGGCCATCGTAATCTTGTGCTTATACCAGACAACGCACACGGCACGAATCCCGCAAGCGCAACTCTGGCCGACTATAAAGCGGTTGAGATCGATAGTGATCCCAAAACGGGTGGCATTGAGATGGATCACCTCAAGAAAGTGCTGGAAGCGCAGGGGGCAAATGTTGCGGCCATTATGTTGACTAATCCCAATACATTGGGCCTGTTTGACGCGAATATTGCCGAGATTGGGCGTATGATCCACGAAGTAGGTGGACAGCTCTACTACGATGGTGCAAATGCGAATGCGGTGTTGGGTATTACGCGGCCGGGCGATATGGGTTTTGATGTCGTACACTTTAATCTGCATAAAACCTGTAGCACACCGCATGGTGGCGGAGGCCCTGGCTCTGGTCCGATCGGCGTAAAGTCGCATCTGGTGCCGTTTCTGCCTGGTCCTTTGCCCGCTAAGAGCGAGCAGGGCTATTACTGGCAAGATGCAGGCCCACAGTCTATTGGTAAGGTGCGAGCGAACCTGGGGAACTTTGGCGTACTGGTGCGCGCATATGCCTATATTCGTTTCAATGGCCCCGATGGCCTGCGGCATGTTTCTGAGAGCGCCATTCTTAATGCGAATTATCTCAAACATGAACTGGCAGCCGACTATGAGATTGCTTATCCGCAAACATGTCAGCATGAGTTTGTTGCCACTGCTCAGCGCCAGAAAGATGAGCATGGGGTGACGGCTACAGATATTGCCAAGCGCCTGCTGGATTTTGGCATGTATGCCCCGACAATCTACTTCCCACTGATCGTGCACGAGGCGATGATGATTGAGCCCACGGAGACGGAGACGCGTGAGTCGCTGGATAGCTTTGTGCGCGTAATGCATCAGATTGCTGAGGAAGTGCATACACAGCCTGAATTAGTCAAAACTGCGCCGCATACAACCGTAGTTGGCAGACTGGATCAAGCCCTGGCTGCACGTAAGCCCAATCTGCGCTGGACATCTGGCCAGGAGACCACACATTAAATGCCTGCTTGCTATGAGGTATAGTTGAGTGGGAGCAAAGATCTCTGGTCTCTACTGGAGGCCAGAGATCTTTGCTAAGAGGGCGTAACGGTTTTAGATCGTTGCCGATTCGGTTGATGAAAGATGTTTAGCGACAATGTCGATTAAAACATCGACATCAAAAGGCTTTTCTAGAAAGTCGTCGGCCCCGCTCGTATCTGCTACTTTGCTAGCATCTGAGTGGGCAGAAAGCATAATAACAGGGATATGTTGTGTGGCCGGGTTGCTTTTGAGTGATCTACAAATATCGCGCCCATCAATTCCTGCTAATAAGACATCGAGTAGGATTAAATCTGGCACGTTCTCCTGGCGAAAGTGTAGATTCTCGCCATCCATATTTGTACTTACTTGATAGCCTTCGCCCTCTAAGACGATCTGCACGACTTCCATGATGCCCTCATCATCATCGACCACCAGGATTTTTTTCCCCATTCTTGTATCTCCTTGGGAGATGTACGTACTTACTCTATTTGGTTCTAGTATATCATAGAATGTTGGCTGTGCATCAGCTTATCGAGCCATATTGACAGGACCTTGTGGATCGACTTCCATCAATTTCTTGCGATTGTATTACTTTTTTAGCGCTTCAGCCCATGGTAGTTGTTGCCAGTGTTTGCCCTGAGCAAAGCCAAAGCCGCCATCGATAACTGTGCCCTGGTAGTTGCCAGGAACTGCTTCAAAATACTGTGCTAGATTGCGTGGAAAGATTCCCATTTCAAATATCCAGGGGTTGCCTGCTTTTTCGACGATGGTGCGCCAGACGAGATTCTCCTGCCACTCATCTGTAAAGTAGGCTCCGATCTCCGGAAATGTGTGGGCTAATTCGAGTAAAATGTGCCAGATAGTGTGCCCTGCTTCTGCTGTATAGGGAGAGGTGGGCGTGGCCTGCAAATTTGTAACATCGATCGGTAATGTAAAGCCTACCCACGATGGCAATTCTTCGATGCTGGGGATTGCTAGCTGTGTGTAGAGCGTAATCTCGATATCTTCACACGTAATTTTTTTTACCCCTGGTGGTGCCAGGGTGACGGGCGAGGCGTAGATGTCGCCAAAGCTGTCGTCCTCGGTCTCTGGTAGTGAGATCGACATGACCCAATCCAGTACTTGTTCGTCCTCACAGCCCAGACGCATTAATGCTGCCCGAAAACGCTGGAGTTGCTCTGGAAATGTTGCCTGCGTATAGGTTGTATAGGTTTGTATTTGTGCCTGTGATGGCATCTGTCTCATCCTTTCTTGCGTTGGATCTCCGATGGGTTCGATAGACGCGATCGGCCGTTATAGACTTGACGAAGTTCTAGAGATATCTATAAATTTCCATAAATTTTCATACTATGTAATGCCTTCTAGCTCGCTCTTTGGATCGCGCAGCATGAGTTCAGGGACGGCTTTATGAGGATCGAGTCCTGCAAAAAGTACCAGGCTAAGCTGTTGGGCAATAGGCATCTCGATATTGTAACGTGCCGCCAGCTGTAGCGCTGCTTTCGTCGTAGAAACCCCCTCAGCTACAGAGTGCGTCGACTGTAATATGTCTGACAATTTCTCTCCTGCTGCCAGGCGCTGTCCTAGTTGCTGATTGCGGCTCAACGTACTGGTACAGGTGGCGACAAGATCACCCAGACCTGCCAGCCCTGCGAATGTGAGTGGATTGGCTCCTGCGGCAACTCCAAGGCGCGATATCTCCGCCAGCCCGCGTGTAATCATGGCTGCCTTTGCGTTTGCCCCATAGCCCAATCCATCATTAATACCTGCACTAATGGCGATGATATTTTTGAGTGCGCCACCCAGCTCAACGCCTATGACATCGTCTGAGGTGTAGATACGGAACGCATCGCTGCTCAGGAGCCTGCGCACATGCACTGCAATAGGATGTTCGTGTGCTGCGACGACGGCCGCCGTCGGTTTCCCCTCGGCCACTTCGTGTGAGAGGCTAGGGCCGCTCAGGGCGGCGATATAGCTTCGGAAGGTGGGAAGTTCGTCTTCAATAACCTGAGTCATGCGCTTCAAGCTGTCTATCTCGATGCCTTTGCTGGCACTGACAAGAATGGTACCTGGTGTGAGGTGGGGTGCCAGGATGCGCAGGTTTTCACGTAAGCGCTGCGACGGAGTGACCAGGAGAAGCATCTCTTTGCCCTGGGCTGCTTTAGCTATTGATGATGTAACTTGTAATATATCTGGGAAGTAGAACGTGGGGAGGAATAATGTGTTCTCTCGTTTGCTTTGTATCTGTGCGGCGCGCTCGGTGTGGTGATCCCAAAGCGTGGTTGTAATCCCTTTGCGCGCCAGTAGTAGGGCCAGGGTTGTGCCCCAAGCGCCGCTACCAATGACACCAACTGCTCCCATCAAACTTTCTCCTTGCTGGATTTTTGAGCCAATTAAATCGGCTCACTGCGATTCTTCAGCAAGGCCATTGTAGCATAGAAGGGAAGCTCTTCATGAATTACTTTTTTTGCCATCTTTTGTGCAGCGCACAAAAGATGGCAAAAAAAGTAATTCATGAAATATATAAATAAATGTATACTTTGCCATTTTACGTTCTATTTTGCAGAGCAAAATAGAACGTAAAATGGCAAAGTATACATTTATTTAGTAGAGGCGCGCAGCTTTGCTGCGAAGGTTATCTAGCGAGGAGGTGAATAGAGCCTGGCGGGCTTTAATGGTCCTCGGCCGGGCTTTTATGCTCTGCGGCAGGATTTGGAACCGTTGAGTAGACTTCGGGTTTCAGAATGCCAACATATGGCAGATTGCGGTAGCGTTGTGTGTAGTCCAGGCCATAGCCGACGACAAATCTATCTGGAATGGTGAAGCCATAATAGTCGACCTGCACATTTTTGACGCGTGCCCTCTCTTTGTTTAATAGTGAGCAGATGCGCAGGCTGAGCGGATTGCGCCGTTTTAGCAGGTCAACCAGATAGTGGAGGGTCAGGCCACTATCAATGATATCTTCGATGATCAGCAGATGTTTCTGGTCGATTGGTCCTTCAAGGTCTTTGACGATACGCACGACACCGCTGGAATGTGTGCTATCACCATAGCTAGCAACAGCCATATAGTCGAGCTCTAGTGGCAGATCAATTGCGCGTGCCAGGTCGGCAATAAAAGGGACGGCCCCCTTGAGCGTGCCGAGTAGTAGCAGATTTTTGCCTTGATAGTCGTACGTGATCAACTTGCCTAGCTCTGCAGTCTTTGCGCGTATCTGCTCCTCGGTAATAAGAATCTCCTCAATATCTTTATGCATGTAGCCCTCTCTTGTGTGTTATGAATGATGGATGGCCAGACGTATAATATGTTTCGTCTCGCTGCTCAAGCGTACTCGTTCGTCGAGATGCACACCAGCCAGCCAGACGCAATGAGTAGCTGAGAAGAAGAGCGGAATCTGCGCTCGTGCCCCGCGCGGAATGTGCTTATCGATAAGCACATCGTGTACTTTCTTTTCATGTTGCATGCCCAATGGTTGGAGGCGATCACCGTCACGCCTGGTCCTTACATAAAGTGTGCTATCCTGTTGCCCTGCATTATCCCTTAGCTTGTCAGCATCCACATAGACAGCGTAGCGGGTACCAGGCAAAAGACTCCATACTGTATCCCAATCCTGTTGTTGTAGCGCTGGATAGAGCTGCTCTAATACTTGCTGTGGCACACTCTCTGCGGTCGCTATCCATTGTGTCCCAGGAACGGTCACGCTGCCTGATAGTGTAAGTCTGGCCTCTTCTGTGTGTGATCTAGAACTGTTGAGTTGCCCGGAATGCTCATACTCGTGTTTGAACACAAGTATATCACCTGTACGTATTACATGGATATGCTGAGGTAAGTGGAGTGTCAGCGCCCCATGGGCCGCGTCTCTATTGATCAGATCCTCAATGAGACGATAATGGCGTAGCTCCAATGGAGATTGCCCGGCACTTAACCGGGCAGATACGCGGCGCAGCAGATGACGTTGCAAGCTTAACGGAAGCTTCTGCAGGCTGCGGATAGAGAGCTGGATATGTGTATCTGGCTCTCCACTCATAGCTCTATCATGAGTGCTCTTCACTATCGTTGACCAATGTTGATCGACCTGCTCTTCGATCCAGGCGAAATCGACCTGCATGATATCTGCATTGCGCAAAAGCGTCTCGCGGAACCCCTGGTTCATCGTTTCTAAGAGGGGCAGCAGCTCATGGCGAATTCTGTTGCGTAAGAAGCGAGCGTCGCTATTGCTGGCATCTTCCAGCACGGGTAGCCGGTGTGTTGTGCAATAGGCCAGTGTTTGTGCATGTGTAAAAGAGAGTAAGGGGCGAATAATATCGTGTTGGCGCGGCTGCAGACCAACCATGCTAGCGAGGCCGCCCCCACGCAACCAGTGCAGCAGCAGAGTCTCCACCTGATCATCCTGGTGATGGGCAACAGCGATTGGTCCCCCCTGAGCAATGTCGCGTAAGAAGCGGTAGCGCGCTATACGAGCAGCATCCTCCAGCGAGCGCCGCTCCTTGCGTGCGAGTGCTGGAACATCGATCTGACCAATCGTCACCGGAATATCCCAGGCTTCAGCGAGATGTGCAACTGCGAGCGCATCATGTGCGCTCGCCTCACCACGTAGTTGATGATCGAGATGTGCAACGTGCAGATGAGTGTCTGGATAGCGTTTACCCGATCCGCAGAGCCGCCGCAAGAGATGTAACAGGCAGAGCGAATCGGCCCCACCTGAAACTGCCACAACAATCTGGCCCTGTAAGGGAATAAGCTCATGATCCTCGATTGTTTTAGTAATGAAATCAATCATATCCAATATGTTTGCACCCGCTTAATCTCGTATGATACGATATAAGTCAATTATAGCATTCATGTGGTGATAGTCTATTCAGTGTTGTGTAGGGGTCTTAAAGAATTATGTCCATCCGCAAAATTATTACTACTGAAAATCCAATTCTGCGCCAGAAGGCAAAAAAGGTGCACCGCTTTGACCCATCATTACAAAGGCTTGTTGATGATATGTTCGAGACGATGCATTATGCTAATGGTGTCGGCCTGGCGGCACCGCAGATTGCGCAAACGATCCGTGTGTTTGTCGCAGAATATGAAGATCATAAAGTAGCCATTTTCAACCCTGAGATCGTCAAGGCGGAGGGAGAGGAACGTGGCCCTGAAGGCTGTTTAAGCATACCAGGCTACGTCGGCGAGAATATCCGCCGTGCCACGAAAGTGCTGGTCAAGGGCCAGGATATGCATGGTAAACCTATACGTGTAAATGCAGAAGGTTGGTTTGCGCGTATCCTACAGCACGAGATTGATCACCTGAATGGAATCCTTTTCATTGATCGCCTGGACAGTCCCGACGATCTACGAGAAGTGCGTGAAGACGACCTTGAGGAAAATGAGCCTGTCATGGCTGAGTAATAATGGATTCTTATATATTGGGCACTTCGCAACGTTTTGCGCTCTACGTAAAACGTTGCGAAGTGCCCAATATATAAGAATTAATGCTTTATGTACCTACAATTTTTGCTGTTTTCTGATCATGGGTAAGTGCTGTTGCCCCAGACTGTGTGCACAATTGGAGCAGGTATAGAAACCCTCATCCTGATAGTGAAGCTCGCTAAGATGGTAGTGCAGATAGCAAATGCCGCAGCGGGTAGCATCAGGCTGGCTAGCCACCTGACGATCGTGTTCAAAGAGGTCGTGCAAAGATTGGAGCATCTGCTCAAAATCCTGCGTACCAGTATGTATCCGCTCGCTGCTCAGTGTCCCCAGATTGGGCAGAGCACCCGTCATATTGCTTGCTCGCATCTCGCGGCGGCTAAGTGACGCACTACCATTATTCGCTGTTCCACCTTCAGGACCAGCAGTATAATTATTGCTCAAGGCAGAAATCTCCCGTAGATTGAAAGGCATTAGGAACGTACTTCAGCCAAATTATACCTTTGAACAGTGCATAAATCAAGCTATATAAAAAATAGTATACAACTTGTATAGCTGGAAGTGAGTTATTGTAAAGAAATAGATACTCTTCGCCTCATAGAGGGAAGAGATTATCATTACCTGGTACTCTCCTGTAAAAGAAGTACTTTGTAAGCAGGAGCAACAGGCGTAACCAGGAGCTAGAGAGTTATTGAGACTGCCAGATTTCTTATAGCGCCATAACAGCTGGCGCACTTAAGAGGATAAGAGCCTGAGATCAAGAGAAGAGCTTACAGTTGCAAGCTGTTATCTCCGAGTACTCTATTCAGGGTTTCACGCTTGATACGATAGACCTGGCGGGAATGAACATGCGGCAAAACCACTGCTTCAAGCACCCCTTGTTTCACCCACCTTCTCACGGTTGCATCATCTACACGTAAAATTCGTGCCACCTCTGATACAGTTAATAGATCGCTCATGAGATCACTCATATGTACCTGCCTCCTAACTTACTATCTTACTTTTTCTTTCTCCATACTATCTTCTCTTTTATACGTATTTAACGCATACGGAAAAAGATGTATGAGAATCGTCTCTACAGAAGATTGTGTAAATATTGTAGGACATTACCAAACACTTGTAAAGCATAATAAAAAGGAATTTACTAAGAATTTTCAAGTTGATAGATATTTTTAATGTGTAGCTAATCTTATGTAGTATAGCCCTAAAAAAGAGGTGTAGGCTATGCTACATTAAAAGGCGAACTTAAATCTCTTTATACAGTTGCTTAGGCTCACTTGTATGTATAATAAACGTTGTAGAAGTGAAACTTACGCATAGCTATTTTTTTAATGTAGAGGCTCATGAAGACTTCAGGTTTCTATTCATGACTGTATTTTTCAGGTTTTATCAAATGAAAAAGATCTAGTATTGCTATGAATCGTCCTTTTGGTTGATGACAAGTTCCGTAGCTGACCAGTACACTTTTGAGCAAGCACATGGAATCTACAGAGAGAGGAAGAAGGGGTGGTGATAACTCGGTTCAATCGTATCCATTTATAGTAGCAACACAAGAATTGCCTTGTAGAAAGTATGCATAAGAGAAAGGGTGTCTTTATGCAAAAAGAAAAGTATGTTCCTTCGCAATTTCAAGAAGCCTCGGATGGGGTCCTGGTACGACAGGTTCTCGCGGGCGACCAAGCTGCTTTTGAGGGTCTTGTGGAGCGCTATCATACCATGCTCTACCGCTTTACATATCATCATCTGAGTGATTATGATCAGTCATGTGACATTGTGCAGCAGGTATTTCTTAAACTCTATATTGCACTCCCAAATTTGCCGGGCGGCGAACAACTGAAGCCATGGCTTTTCCGTGTCACACAGAATTGTTGCCGTGATGAACTGCGTAAGAGGCGCAGACGACATGTTGTACTCTTCTCTGCATTAGAGTTTCAGGCGGAGGAGGAAGAGATGCCTCCACTTGCCGCGATTCCCGATATGTTGCCGTTGCCAGAAGAGGTTGCGGAGTATCACGATCTTCAGCATGCCTTGCAACAGGCTATACAGGCCTTGCCGCTTAAGTTTCGCTCGGTAGTCCTGTTGCGCTATTTATATCAATGTAGTTTCTCTGAGATTGGGCAAGTGCTGGAGATGCCGATGACAACGGCAAAGACCTATTATTATCGCGCCTGTTCTAAGCTTCGTACTTCATTGCAAACGCGCTATTAAGTGCTCTCTGTAAAGAGGGGATACTATGTGCATAGTGTGCATAGCATCCCCTCTTCCCGTATCGCTGATAGAGTTTACGTGGGCAATGCGGGCTGGCTCAGGAGCGTATCTATAGTACTGCGGCGGACACGATAGGCCTGGCGTTTACCTACATGAGGCAATGAAACGGCCTCCAATGTGCCGTGTTTAATCCAACGGCGCACCGTTGTATCGTCGACGCGTAAGCGGCGCGCAACTTCATGAACTGTTAAAAGTTCATCGTTATGTTGTTCCATCATATATTTCCTCTCATTTGTATATCTCAAGTTCGTTAACTCTTCTATTGTTATTATAATGATGAAATAAAGAGGTATACTATTGATACGAAATTCCCCTCTTGTGCTTCCCGAAAGGGCGCTGCCGACCTGCTTCTATGCTATCTACGTCCATTCGATACGCAGAAAAAAT
>Ga0302323_100002025_pt1 | contig 16460 bp, 15 predicted proteins | sample Fen_T0_3_FD_201950 | JGI IMG/M metagenome (GOLD analysis project Ga0302323, IMG submission 201950) | Peat permafrost microbial communities from Stordalen Mire near Abisko, Sweden - Fen_T0_3 | ecosystem: Environmental > Terrestrial > Soil > Wetlands > Permafrost | place: Sweden: Abisko... | reverse complement strand
CCGTAGTACCGGGCCGGAGCGACACCCGCCGCCCGCGCCCGCTGCAGCAGACCCGGCGTCGTCGCGGCACCGGCGACCACGGCGCGCCGCAGGTGGGGGAGCAGCCCGGTCTCGCGCGCCGCCACCACGTCCCGCAGGACCGCAGGCACGCACTGCACGCTGTGGACGCCGGCCCCGGAGGCCAGCGCTCGGCCCCCGTGCCACGGCCCCGGCGCCACGACCGGCCGCCCGGTCGCGAGCGCGTGCCAGAGGGCGAAGAGCGTCAGGGTGGCGGACGGCGCGCCCGGCGCCCACACCACGGTCCCTGGGCCCGCCGTCGACCCCAGCACGGTGTCGAAGCCGTCGAGGCTGAGCTGCCACGAGCGCGCGGTCCGCACCACGGCGCGGGGACGGCCGCTGCTGCCGGACGTGACGACGACGAGCAGCGGCTCGCGCTCGCCCGGGGCCGCCCGCGGGCCGGTCAGGAGGCCGGCCGCCGCCAGGACGTCGTCCCCGGTCCCGCCCGTCCCGACCACCGGCACCTGCCCGGCGGCCTGCGCGGCGAGCAGGCGGCAGACGGCTTCGACCGGGTCGTCCCCGGGGACCGCCACGGCCCCGTCGGTCGCGGACGCGTCGGCGGCCCGCCCGGCCCGCGCCCGGTCGAGCAGCTGTCCGACGGTGAGCCAGGCGACGCCGTCCGCGCTGATGGCCCGCTCGCGGCGGGGCCGGGCGTCGAGCGCGTCGAGCAGGGCCGGACCGTCGTCCGCGCGGGGCAGAGGTGTCACCGTCATCGGGCGCACCCGCCCGGCCCCGCGGACCGGCACGGCGACCACGGCAGGGGTGTCAGGAGGGCACGGACACCTTGGCACGGCGCTCGCGTGCCGGGACGATCTGCGGGTACCCGCGGAGCACGCCCGCCGTCACGACCGACGCGACGGCGACCTTGACGGCGTCGCCGGGCAGGTAGACCGCGGACAGCGCGGTCGCGTGGACGACGCTCATCTTCCCGATGAGCGCCATCGCGGGGATGCCGAACAGGTACACGATGCCCATGCCGCCGACCGCGTTGGCCAGCACGAGCCAACCGGTGGTCAGCCGCGCCGGCCGGCGCTCGACGAGGTAGCCGATGACCCAGGCCCCGACGATCCAGCCGACGAGGAAGCCGGCGCTGCGGCTCGTCAGGGCGGCCAGGCCACCGCGGCCCCCGGACAGCAGCGGGAGACCGGCGGCGACCAGCACGAGGAACGTCACGACGGCGAGGGCACCGCGCCGGGCCCCCAGCACCGACCCGGCGAGCATCACGCCGAGGGTCTGTGCCGTGATGGGCGAGATGCCCGGGATCGGCTGGAACGCCGGGACGAGCCCCAGCGCGGCGATGAGCGCGGCGAAGACGGCGATCAACGCCAGGTCGCGGGCGGGCATGCGGGACCTGGTGGTGGTGGACACGGCGTGAGCTTAACGGGGCGCAGGCCGCCGCCCTCGGGACTCTCGTCACGCTGCGTCCGGGAAACCCGGTGGCCCGCGGCGTGGTCAGCCGAACGTGTTGCACCGGTCGATGTCGCCGGAGTTGGCCCCGGTGAGGAACCACTGCTCCCGCTGGGCCGACGACCCGTGCGTCCAGGACTCCGGGTTGACCCGGCCCTGGACGGTCTTCTGGATCCGGTCGTCCCCGACGGCCTGCGCGGCCCGGACCGCCTCGGCGATGTTGTCCTTGGTGAGGTTGATGCCGTTCGTCGACGCCTTGTCCGCCAGGGTCGACCAGACGCCGGCGTAGCAGTCCGCCTGCAGTTCGAGCGCGATCGAGTACTTGTTGGCCTGGCCGGGGTTGCGCTGCTGGGCCGACCGCACCTTCGGCTCGGTGCCGAGCAGGGTCTGCAGGTGGTGCCCGTACTCGTGGGCGGCGATGTAGGCCTGCGCGAACTGCCCCTGCGCGCCGAAACGGTTCTGCAGCTCGTCCAGGAAGCCCAGCTCGAAGTAGATCTCCTGGTCGGGCGGGCAGTAGAACGGCCCGACGTCGGCCGATGCGGGCCCGCAGCCGGTGCTCGTCCGGTCGGTGAAGAACGACAGCCGCGGGGTGTTGAAGTCCAGGCCGCGCCGCGCGAACTCGTCGCGCCAGGTGGTGTTCGCGACGTTGAACACCTTGATCAACCGGCAGTCGGTGTACTTCGTCAGGGCGCCGGACTCGTTGCAGCGCTTCTTCAGGTCGGCGGTGCTCTCGCCGGTGGCCCCGGCGCCGCCCTGGACCCCGCTCTGCGGGTCGCCGCCGGGCAGCTGGCCGCCGCTGCTCGAGCTGCCTCCGCCGCCGAGCAGCGTGACGAGGAGGTAGATCACCAGGCCGACGACGCCCATCCCGCCGCCGATCGCGACCCCGCCGCCGCCCAGGCCCATCCCACCGCCGCCGCCGCGACGGTCGTCCACGCCGCTGACGTCGACGCTGTTGTCGTCGAACTCGATGGGCACAGCCGCCTCCTCCTGCCGGGCGGGACGCCGACCGCGTCCGGCCGACCCGCGCCCCGAACGGTACCGCCCGGCACCGGCGGGTGCGCACCTGACCTGGCACCCCCCGTACCATGGGAGCTGACCCCTGTGCCGAACGCGATCTGGAGCCAACCCACGCATGATCGTCGCCCACGACGTCGAGCTGAGGGCCGGCGCCCGGATCCTCGTCGAGCACGCCACGTTCCGGGTCGCTCCTGGCGACCGGGTCGGCCTGGTCGGCCGGAACGGCGCCGGCAAGACCACGCTGACCCGGGTCCTGGCCGGCGAGGCGCAGCCCGTCGCCGGCACCGTGACCCGCAGCGGGGACGTCGGCTACCTCCCGCAGGACCCGCGCACCGGTGACCTCGACATGCTGGCCCGCGACCGGGTGCTGTCGGCCCGCGGGCTCGACACGATCCTGCGCCGCCTCCGCGACACCGAGGGGGCGATGGCCAGCGCGGACGACGCGCGCCGCGACGCCGCGATGGAGCGCTACGGGCGGCTGGACGCGGAGTTCAACGCCCGCGGCGGCTACACGGCCGAGAGCGAGGCCGCCACGATCTGCTCCAGCCTCGGCCTGCCCGAGCGCGTCCTCGGCCAGGAGCTGGGCACCCTGTCGGGCGGTCAGCGCCGCCGGGTGGAGCTGGCCCGGATCCTTTTCTCCGGCGCCCAGACGCTCCTGCTGGACGAGCCCACGAACCACCTGGACGCCGACTCCGTCGGCTGGCTGCGCGACTTCCTGCGGGCGTGGAACGGCGGCCTCGTCGTCATCAGCCACGACGTGACGCTGCTCGACGCGACGGTGAACAAGGTGTTCCTGCTGGACGCCAACCGCGCCGTCCTGGACATCTACAACGTCGGCTGGAAGTCCTACCTGGAGCAGCGCGAGCTCGACGAGCGCCGTCGCAAGCGGGAGCGGGCCAACGCGGAGAAGAAGGCCTCCGCGCTGATGGCGCAGGCCGACAAGATGCGCGCCAAGGCCACCAAGGCCACCGCGGCGCAGAACATGGCCCGGCGGGCGGAGCGGCTGCTGTCCGGGCTGGAGGGCCCGCGCCAGCACGACCGGGTCGCCAAGCTGCGCTTCCCCGACCCGGCACCCTGCGGGCGGACCCCGCTGACGGCCGGCGGGCTGTCGAAGTCCTACGGCAGCCAGGAGATCTTCACCGACGTCGACCTCGCGATCGACCGGGGGAGCCGCGTCGTCGTCCTCGGCCTCAACGGCGCCGGCAAGACGACGCTGCTGCGGATGCTCGCGGGCCTGGAGCAGCCCGACACCGGGGAGGTGCGGGCCGGTCACGGGCTGCGGCTGGGGTACTACGCCCAGGAGCACGAGACCCTGGACGTCGACCGCACCGTGCTGGAGAACCTGCGCAGCGCCGCCCCGGACCTGACGGACACCCAGGTGCGCAGCGTGCTGGGCTCGTTCCTCTTCTCCGGCGACGACGTCGACAAGCCGGCACGGGTCCTGTCCGGTGGCGAGAAGACCCGGCTGGCCCTGGCCACCCTGGTGTCGTCCGCGGCCAACGTGCTCCTGCTCGACGAGCCGACCAACAACCTCGACCCCGCGAGCCGGGCCGAGGTGCTGGACGCGCTGCGCCGGTACGCCGGTGCCGTCGTCCTCGTCACGCACGACGAGGGCGCCGTGGAGGCCCTGTCGCCTGAACGGGTGGTGCTCCTGCCCGACGGGGAGGAAGATCTGTGGAACCGGGACTACCTGGAGCTGGTCGCCCTCGCGTGAGCGGCTCCCCGGACTCGGCGAGCTGATCGTCACCCGTCCGGTGGTCGCCGTCAGCCGTCCGGCGGTTACGCCTACTCCTCCGTTCGAGTGTCAGCGGGACCCGAGGACGACGAACATCGACAAGGCAGGTAACTTACGGCGTGCCGATCATCAGTTGGGCTCTGCGCGCCACATAGTGTGCTCTGGGCACGTACTGGTCTGGGCGAGCCTCCGGCGTGGCTAGGTGTCACGGCGGGTGGCGTCGTCCAGACTCGAGAGGCAGCATGGTCATGTCCAGAGGTCATGACCGCGGTCGGGCCGACATCGCCGAGGAGGATCAGTGGCCGACACCGTCAAGAAGGGCGCTCGTATTACGGGTGCCGATCGGAGCAAGCTGGCAGGCGAGCTCACCAAGAAGTACACCAGCGGGGCCAGCATCCGGGCTCTCGCCGAGGAGACGGGCCGTTCCTACGGCTTCATTCACCGCATCCTCACCGAGAACGACGTCACGCTGCGTAGCCGCGGCGGGGCGACCCGGGGCAAGGCCAAGCGCTGAGCAGTGCGTCCGTGGTGTCCGGTCCGGCCCCGGGCACCCACACGGCGCACTGACCCTCCTGCGCGCACCACCGCACCTCGCAGGTGCACCCGGAACACCCTGATCCAGTAGCGGTACCGTGGCCGTCAGCCTGCTGCCGACGGGAGGGCCCGATGCCGGATCGACCATCACCCTCGACGTCCGCCGTCCCGTCCGACGGCGGGCCCGAGCCGGGTGGTCCGGTGCTCCATGAGCCGGTCGAACCAGCTGAACAGCTCGAACCAGCCGAACTTCCCGCACCGCTGGCCGCGCTGCTGACGTCGGCGCAGGTGCTCCTGGAACGGCGCGGCCGCAGGGCCGACGTCGTCCTCGCCGCGCCCGAGCGGCGCAACGCGCAGACCCCGCTGACCTGGCGGGCCCTGGCGGCCGCCGGCGAGTGGCTTGCCGATCGGGCCGACGTCGTCGTGCTGCGGTCGCAGGGTCCGACGTTCTCCGCCGGCCTCGACCGGCGTGCCTTCACCACCGCCGGCATCCCCGGCGAGTTCTCGCTCCGCGAGCTCGCAGCCCTGGACGACGCCGCCCTCGACGCCCGGATCGCCGGGTTCCAGGAGGGCTTCGGCGTCTGGGCCGACGCGCCCTTCGTCAGCGTCGCCGCCGTCCAGGGCCAGGCCGTGGGCGCCGGCTTCCAGCTGGCCCTCGCCGCCGATCTGCGGCTCGCCGCGGACGACGCCCGCTTCTGCATGCGCGAGCCCGCGCTGGGTCTGGTGCCCGACCTGACCGGCACCCGACCGCTCGTCGCGGCCGTCGGGTACGCCCGGGCCGTGGAGATCTGCGTCACAGCGCGCTGGGTGGAGGCTGCCGAGGCGGAGCGGCTGGGCCTCGTGCAGTCCGTTGTCCCGGCCGGCGCGCTGGCCGCCGCGACGGACGCCCTGGTGGACGCCGTCCTGGCGAACGTGCCGCAGGCGGTGCGGGCGACCCGGCAGGTGCTGCGCGGCGCGGACCGGCGGACGCCGGACGGGCAGCGCGCCGTCGAGCGGGCCGCCCAGGTGCCGCTGCTGCGCGCGCTCGCCCGGGAGGCTGCCGGGCGTGAGGCCGCCGCCGGCGAGGCCGCCGGGCGCTGATCCTGTCGGTGCCCGCCGGCACACTGCGCGGCATGGGTCTGCGGGGCCCGGGCAGGAGGGCCGGCGGGAGGGCCGGCGGAGGCGAACGGCGGGAGGGACGGCGGAAGCGAACGGCGCCGGTCGGCGTTGTGGCAGGTCGGGCGTGAGCACGGGCGAGGAGTGGAGGACCGGGTGTCAGGGCATGCGGCATGGGCGGCGATGCGGTCGTTCTCGCGCGACGGCAGCGTCGCCGACCGACGGCTGAAGCCGGGCACCCGCCGTCGGGTCCTGGCGTACGCGCGCGGGTACCGGGGGCTGATCGCGGTGTTCCTGGCGCTCGTCGTCCTGGACGCCGGCTTCGTGGTGGCGACACCGCTGCTCCTGCGCGAGATCATCGACAACGGCGTGCGCCGCGGAGACCACGGTCTCGTCGTCCGGCTGGCCCTGCTCGTGGCCGGTCTGGCGGTGCTGGACACGGTCATCGGGCTGGCGCAGCGCTGGTGCTCCTCGCGGATCGGCGAGGGGCTCATCTACGAGCTGCGCACCCAGGTGTTCGGGCACGTGCTGAGGCAGCCGGTCGCCTTCTTCACCCGGGCGCAGACCGGCGCGCTCGTCTCGCGCCTCAACAGCGACGTCATCGGGGCCCAGCAGGCGTTCACCTCGACGCTGTCCGGGGTCGTCTCGAACCTGGTCTCGCTCGTGCTGGTGGCCGCCGCGATGCTCGTGCTGTCCTGGCCGATCACCGTGGCGGCGCTGCTCATGGTGCCGGTGTTCCTGCTGCCGGCCCGGCGGCAGGGGGTCCGGCTCCAGTCGCTGACCCGCGAGTCGATGCAGCTCAACGCGGAACTGGGCTCGCGGATGACCGAGCGGTTCAACGTCGCCGGCGCGCTGCTGGTGACGCTGTTCGGCCGTCCCGAGCTGGAGGACGCCGAGTTCTCCCGGCGCGCCGCGCGCGTGCGGGACATCGGGATCCGCATCGCGATGAACAACCGGTTCTTCTTCGCCGGGCTCACGCTCCTCGCCTCCCTGGCGACGGCCGTCGTCTACGGCGTCGGCGGGTGGCTCACCATCGACGGCACCCTCACCGTGGGCACCCTGCTGGCGCTGTCGGCGCTCCTGACCCGGCTCTACGGGCCGCTGACGGCGCTGTCGAACGTCCGGATCGACGTCATGACGGCGCTGGTCAGCTTCGAGCGCGTCTTCGAGGTCCTCGACCTGGTGCCCCTCGTCGCCGACCGGCCGGGCGCGGGCCGGCTGCCGTCCGGCCCCCTGTCGGTCGAGCTGGACGACGTCCACTTCCGGTACCCCTCCGCCGACGAGGTCTCGCTCGCCTCGCTGGAGCAGGTCGCGGTGGCCGACCGGGCCGCCGGTGAGGAGGTGCTCCACGGCGTGTCGCTGCAGGCCGCGGCCGGGGAGCTGGTCGCGCTGGTGGGGCCGAGCGGCGCGGGCAAGACCACCCTGACCGCGCTGGTGGCCCGGCTCTACGACCCGACGTCGGGCGCCGTCCGGCTGGGCGGCGTGGATCTGCGGGGCGTCACGCTGGAGTCGGTCCACGAGGCCGTCGGCGTGGTGACGCAGGAGGCGCACCTGTTCCACGACACGATCCGGTCCAACCTGTCCTACGCGCGCCCCGACGCGACCGAGGAGGAGATGGTGGCGGCGCTGCGCGCGGCCCACATCTGGGACCTGGTCGCCGCCCTGCCCGAGCGCCTCGACACGGTCGTCGGCGACCGGGGGCACCGGCTCTCCGGCGGCGAGAAGCAGCGGATCGCGCTGGCCCGGCTGCTGCTCAAGGCCCCGGGCGTCGTCGTCCTCGACGAGGCGACCGCCCACCTGGACTCGGAGTCGGAGCTGGCGGTGCAGCGCGCCCTGGACACCGCGCTCGCCGGTCGCACCGCGCTCGTCATCGCCCACCGGCTGTCGACGGTCCGCTCGGCCGACCGGATCGTCGTCGTCGACGGCGGGCGCATCGTGCAGCAGGGCCGCCACGAGGAGCTGCTCGCGCAGGGCGGGCTCTACGCCGACCTCTACCGGACCCAGTTCGCGGATCAGAGCGAGCGGGTCAGCCCGCCGTCCACGGCCAGCACCGTGCCGGTCACGTAGCTCGCGGCCGGCGACAGCAGGAACACCGCGGGCCGGGCGAACTCGAGCGGCTCGCCGAAGCGGCCCAGCGGAACGTCCGCCTCGGTGGGCCGCCTGGGCTCGTCGGCACGGCCGGCCGGCTCGACGGGCCGGCGCCGCTCGGACTCGATCCGACCAGGCAGGACGGCGTTCACCCGGACGTTCGCGCCGCCCAGCTCGTCCGCGAGGGACTTCGCCGTCATGGCCAGGGCGGGACGCATCGCGTTTGAGAGCGCGAGCCCTTCGATCGGCTCCCGCACCGACGTGGACAGGACCAGCACGATCGAACCGCCCTCGTGCGACACGTTGGACCCCACGGAGCGGGCCAGACGCAGCGGGCCCATGAACATCGACTCGAACCCCAGGCGCCACTGCCCGTCGTCCGTTCCCATGACGGTGCTCGGCGGCACGCCGCCCACCACGACCAGGGCGCCGTCCAGCCGCCCGTAGCGCGCGATGGCGGCGGCGACCAGGCACGTCTCCAGCCCGGGGTCGGTGAGGTCGCCGGAGACCGGGATCGCGCGGTCGCTGCCCCCGAGGGAGGCGGCGGTGGCACGCAGCGCCTCGTCGTCCGAGGCGTGGAGCACCAGGCGGGCGCCCTCGGCGGCGAGCTGCTCGGCGCAGGCACGCCCCAGCCCGCGCGCGGCGCCCGTGACGACGTACACGCGGTCGCTCAGGCCCAGATCCATCCGACCACCCTGCTCCGGTGACACCGGGACGGCGTCACGTGCTTCCCGGGCCGATCGCCGAGAAGCTACTGAACGTCACGGACGTTACACGGATGGTCTATCGAACGATGGCTGCGGCGACTTGAGCGGCACGCCGTTCAGCCTCCGGCGGCGTCCTCCCACTCCTCGTCCGTGGGGCCGTCGTGGCCGCCTCCGAGGCGCCACCGACCGGGGCGACGGCGCGGTGGGCCCGGTGCCGGCTCCGCTTCCGCGGGCGTCGGTTCGACCCGCGCCGCGTCGACCCGCGCCGCGTCGACCGCTGCTGGTTCGGCCGGCGCCGCTGTTCCGTCAGGAGGTGGCGCAGCAGCTGCCGCCGTCCGGCCCTTCGACCCGCGGACCACGCCGGCCCGACGGTCCCGGGCCTCCTGGAGCGCGTAGTAGGCCAGCAGCACGTACGCCGCCACGTCGCCGATCCACCACTGGACGGCGTAGGCCAGGTGCGGGCCGAGGTCCTCGTCGGGGCGGGGGAGCGGGGTCGGTGCCACGGCCGGTGCCGGGGTCTCGCCCGCGAGCACGCCGTAGGCGCCGCGGTAGACCGTCCCGCCCGCGCTCGCCGCCATCCGGCCCAGGTCGATGCGCAGCTCCTGGCCGGGCGGCGGCGTCCGGTCGAGCGGGGGCTCGCCGGGTCGGAGCCGGACGACGGCCGACACCGTCCCGCCCGGTGGTGCCGGGACGGAGTCCGGGACGACGAACCGCTCGCCGGCGGGGATCCAGCCGCGGTCCACCAGGAGGGCCGCCCCGGACGGCAGCCGCAGCGGGACCACCACCTCGAACCCGTACTCGGTGTTCAGCGGGCGGTTGCGCACCAGGATCCGGTGGTCGGTCTCGTACACGCCGTCGACGCGCACCTGGGTCCACTCGCGGTCGGCGGGCAACGGGCTGGCCGGGGTGGGCAGCACCCGGTCGAGCGTGACCGGCGTCGCGTCGTAGTTGGCGTTGATGAGGTCGATCCGGGCCGCCTTGCCCTGGTGCCGGTGCAGTTGCCAGCGCCCGAGGAAGAAGAACGCGACGGACAGCAGCACGACCGCCACCGCGATCCGCGCCCAGAAGGGCTCGCGCAGCAAGCCGAGCGCCGACCGCACGGTCCGCGCGTCGATCGGCTCCCGCGGCGCCTGGCGCGAGGGACCGGGCCGGCGGGCCGGCGTGGGCCGGTCGGGGGCGGGCCGCCGGACGGCGGGTGCCCGGCTCACGCCGGACGTCCCGGCGCGTCGTCGGCCCCGTCGCCGGCCTTGCCATCCGCCCTGTCATCGACCCCGTGATCCGCGCTGTCATCCGCCGGCAGTTCCGCCACCGGTCCGGTCTCGCGGAGGAAGCCGCGCAGCTGCAGGAAGGCGCCGAGGGACTCCCGGTGCTCGTCGCACGCCAGCCAGACCTTGCGCCGCTGCGGCGGGTGCAGCTTCGGATTGTTCCAGCGCAGCGCCCAACCGGCGGGGGCCCGGCATCCCCGGGCGCTGCAGACCCGGTCGCTCGTCACGTGCACGCGTCCAGTCTGGCAAGAAACCTGCCGGAAGACGGACGCCGGGCGGCCACGGGGGGATGCCGCCCGGCGTCCTCACGGCGCGCCTCTACGGGGGATGCGAGGCGCGCGCTCGCAGTATGGCACGCGGAGATGTCACATGATGACCGCATCCGTGCACCCGCACGCGTCCGGGAGAGCCTGCGGCTCAGCGGTCCCCCGCAGGGGGCGCGACCGAGGAGGAGATCACCTGACCGAGCAGGATCGGGGGGCGGTCGGGGGAGCCGGCGGGCTCGCCGGACCCTTCGCGGGACGTCTCGCCGGCGCCTGCTGCCGGCGCCGCGTCGGGCGCCCCAGGTGCCGACGTCGTCCGCGGTCGGGGCGCGCTCCCGGCCGGGGCGCCGCCGGAGGGTCGGCCACCGGCCACGCTGCCGGGCCCGGCGGGACCGGGTGCCACCGGGGAGGCGGCGGCCGCGCCGAGCCCGCGCCGTTCGACCGGCGCCGGACCGGCCTCGGCAGGGCGCCCGGAGGCGTTCGCGAGCAGCACCGCGACGTAGGGGAGGAACACGGCGCCGGCACCGAACACCCACCGCGCCGGGCCCGGGACCACGAACACCAGCACCACGCACGCCGTCCGGATCGCCATGGAGATCAGGTAGCGGTTCACCCGGCGGTCCAGGTCCTGCGAGCGCGAGGGCGCGGCGCCGGTGATGCGGTGCACCTCGGTGGGGACCTCGTCGCGGCGTGTCACCGGACCACGGTACGGCCGCCCGGGCCCGCTCGCACGACGGTCTTCGGGCGCTGACCGGGCGGCGGCCGAGCGGCGACCGGCCGGCGGTCGGGCGGCCGCCCGGTCTCACGTCAGGGTGAGGACCAGCTTGCCGGTCGAGGCGCGGGAGAGGAGGTCCTGATGGGCGCGAGCGGCGTCCTCGAGCGGGTAGCTGCCGCCCACCACGGGCCGCAGCCGCCCGGTCCGGACGAGCGAGAGCAGCTCCTCCATCGACTGGGCCAAACCGCCCGGCAGGCGCAGCGCGTGCACGAGCCAGAAGCCCGCCACGCTCCGCCCGGTGGCCATCAGCGCTCCGGTGGCCACCGGCGACGGCTCCGTCCGGGAGGCGTTCCCGTAGACGACCAGCCGTCCCCAGGGGCCCAGGGCGGCGAGCGAGCCGTCCGTGACGTGACCGCCCGTCATCTCCAGCACGATGTCGACGGCCTTGCCGCCGTTGGCCTGGCGCAGGAGGTCCTTGACCTCGGCGGCGGTCGTCGTCCCGGCGACGTCCACGGCGACGTCGGCGCCCAGGCTCAGCGCCAGCTCGCGCTTGGCGGCGGACGACGCGGTGGCCACGACCCGGCCGGCGCCCCACTGCTTGGCGAGCTGGACGGCGAGCGTGCCGACCCCGCCGGCGGCCGCGTGGACGACGACGGTCTCCCCGAGGGCGAGCCGGCCGCACGTCCGCAGCAGGTGCCACGCCGTCGTCCCCTGCAGGATGAGGGCCAGCGCCACGGCGTCCGGCACGTCGTCCGGCAGCGGGAACACGGTGCTGGGGTGGGCCAGCGCCTGGGCGGCGTACCCGCCCCCGCCGAGGGTCAGGGCGACGACGCGCCGCCCGTCCAGCGCCCCGCCGCGGACCCGCCCGACGACCTCCGACCCCGGCACGAGCGGCAGGGTCTGCGGGGACAGGTAGGAGTTCTCCGTCTGGTGGGTGTCGGCGTAGTTGACCCCGGCGGAGTCGACGTCGACGAGGACGAGACCCTCCTGCGGGGCGGGCGGCTCGACCTCGACCACGTGAAGGACCTCGGGGCCGCCGAATTCGGTGATCTGCACAGCGCGCACCCTGCGACGCTACCGCGTCACGGGGGGTGGAATCGGGAGGTCGGCCCCGAGTCCACTAGCGTTCCCCGCGGATCCCGCACCGCGCGTCCTCGACGACGGCGGTGGGGATGAAACTGACGTCATCACCGGGTGTGAACCGAACGGGAGGGTCCGGGATGGGCCGCAGCGTGCTCGTGACAGGCGGTAACCGGGGCATCGGGCTGGCGATCGCCCGGGCCCTGGCCGCGGACGGCGACGCGGTGGCGGTCACCTACCGCAGCGGCGAACCGCCCGAGGGCCTGTTCGGCGTGACCTGCGAGATGACCGACACCGCCTCGGTCGACGCGGCCTTTACCGCCGTGGAGGCCCAGCAGGGGCCGGTGGAGGTGCTCGTGGCGAACGCCGGCGTCACCCGCGACCAGTTGCTGATGCGGATGAGTGACGAGGACTTCACCGCCGTCCTGGACACGAACCTCACCGGTGCCTTCCGCTGCGCGCGGCGGGCGTCCAAGGGCATGATCCGGCTGCGGCGTGGCCGGATGGTCTTCATCTCCAGCGTCGTGGGGCTCTACGGCGGCCCCGGGCAGGCCAACTACGGTGCGTCGAAGGCGGGGCTCGTCGGGCTGGCCCGGTCGATCACCCGCGAGCTGGGCGGTCGCAACATCACCGCGAACGTCGTGGCGCCCGGCTTCATCGAGACCGACATGACGGCCCAGCTGCCCGAGGCCACCCGCGAGACGTACGTCAAGGCCATCCCGGCAGGCCGGTTCGCCACGCCCGACGAGGTGGCGGCCGCCGTCCGCTTCCTCGCGGCGGACGCGGCCGGCTACATCAGCGGCGCCGTCCTGCCGGTTGACGGTGGGTTGGGGATGGGGCACTGAGTCCGGGATCGGGTCACTGACCAGGAACGAGCTCCGGGCCTGGCAGGATGACGCGGGTGCGGCCGCGAGAACGCCGTCGTGACGATCATGGAAACATCGCAGGGGTTGGAGGACGACGCACGATGGGTCTGCTCGAGGGCAAGCGCGTACTGGTCACGGGGGTGCTGGTGGAATCGTCCATCGCCTTCCACGTGGCACGGCTGGCGCAGGAGCAGGGGGCGACCGTCGTCCTCACGTCGTTCGGCCGGCAGATGCGCCTCACCCAGGCGATCGCCCGGCGGCTGCCCAGCACGCCGGCGGTGGTCGAGCTGGACGTCACCGACGCCGACCACCTCGCCGGGCTGGCCGACGCCGTCCGCGAGCACGTCGACTCCCTCGACGCGGTGATGCACTCGATCGCCTTCGCTCCCCAGAGCGCGCTCGGCGGCAACTTCCTGACGACGCCCTGGGAGGACGTCGCCACGGCCGTCCACGTCTCGGCGTACTCGCTCAAGGCCCTGACGATGGCGGCGATGCCCCTGATGGAGGACCGCGGCGGCAGCGTCGTCGGCCTGACCTTCGACGCCTCCCGCGCGTGGCCGTTCTACGACTGGATGGGCGTGGCCAAGGCCGCCTTCGAGTCCACCGGCCGGTACCTCGCCCGTGACCTGGGGCCGAAGAACGTCCGGGTCAACATCGTCGCCGCCGGCCCGCTGCACACCACGGCCGCCAAGTCGATCCCGGGCTTCGGGGTCTTCGAGGAGGAGTGGCAGCGCCGCGCCCCGCTCGGCTGGGACCTGGAGGACGCCGAGCCCACCGCTCGGGCCTGCATCGCGCTCATGTCCGAGTGGTTCCCGGCGACCACCGGGGAGATCCTCCACGTGGACGGCGGGTTCCACGCCGTCGGCTGACCGTTCCGGCGGGCGCCGACCGCCCTGAGCAGGGCGGGGTAGGCTCCGGCCATGGTCGCGGAGCGTCGTTTGGTCCTGGTTCGTCACGCGAAGTCCGCGTACCCGCACGGCGTGCCCGACCATGACCGCCCGCTGGCCGGCAAGGGCCGCCGGAACGCCCAGGCGGCGGGTCGCTGGTTCGCCGACGAGGGCCCGCGGCTCGGCCTCGTGCTGTGCTCCGACGCCACCCGGGCGCGCCACACCTGGGAGATCGTCCGGGCGGAGCTGGTGGTCGCCGGCATGGACGCGCCGACACGGCTGGAACCCCGGCTCTACGGCGCCACGCCCGGCCAGGTCCTCGAGCTGGCCCGGCACCTGGCGCCGTCCGTGGCGTCGGTCGCGATGGTCGGCCACGAGCCGACGATGTCCGGCCTCGTCGACCTCCTCGCCGGCCCGGAGTCGGACGTCGACGCGCTCGCGGCCGCGGAGCGCAAGTTCGCGACCGGCGCGATCGCGGTCCTGCGGTTCAGCGGGGAGTGGACCGACCTCGAGCCCGGCACGGCGCGCCTGGAGACCTTCGTCAAACCCCGGGCCTGACCAGGCCGGCGTCGGTGTCGGCCCCGTCGGCGGCACTGTCGGCGTCGGCGTCGGCGCTGGCGTCGGCGGCGTCCGCCTCCTCGATCTCGGCGCGGGGGATGCCCAGCAGGTAGAGGACGGCGTCCAGGTACGGCACGGTCACCGAGGTGTCGGCCTGGGCCCGGACGACGGGCTTGGCGTTGAAGGCGATGCCGAGTCCGGCCGCGGCGAGCATGTCCAGGTCGTTGGCGCCGTCCCCGACGGCGACCGTCCGCGCGATCGGCAGGTTCTCCGCGGCGGCGAACCGGCGCAGGGCCGCCGCCTTGGCCGCCCGGTCCACGACCTCGCCGATCACGCGCCCGGTGAGCCGGCCGTCGGCCACCTCGAGCCGGTTGGCGTGCGCGTGGTGGATGCCCAGCTCGGCGGCCAGCGGCTCGACCACCTCGATGAACCCGCCGGACACCACGGCGAGGGTGAACCCCAGCCGGCGCAGGGTCCGGCAGAGGGTGCGGGCGCCCGGCGTGAGCCGGACGGCGGCCCGCACCTCCGCCAGGACACCGACCGGCAGCCCGGCCAGGCACGCGACCCGCTCGTGGAGGCTCGCCGCGAAGTCCAGCTCGCCGCGCATGGCCCGCTCGGTGACCGCGGCCACCTCGGCGCCGCGCCCGGCGTGCTCGGCCAGCAGCTCGATGACCTCGTCCTGGATGAGTGTCGAGTCGACGTCGAGGACGACGAGCCGCCGCCCGCGCCGGGCCAGCCCGGCCGGTGACACCGCGACGTCGACGCCGTGCACGCTGGCCGCCACGGCCAGCTCGCGGCGCAGCGCCTCGGCGTCACCGCCCGACACGTCGAACTCCACGGTCGTCACGGGCCACCGGGAGAGCCGCCGGACCCGGTCGATGTTCGCCCCGTGCGCGGCCAGGCACCCGGCGATCGAGGCCACCGTCACCGGCGACAACGGCCGGGCCAGCACGGTGACGTGCAGCCGGCCCGCCGGCCGGGGCGCGTTGTCCCCCCGGCCGGCGACGCAGCTCACGTGCACGCCCTGCGCCGTCGCGGCCGCATGGACGGCGGCCACCAGCGCGCCGTCGTCCGGCCCGGTGGTCACCAGGACCGACAGCACCAGCTCACCCCGGACGACGGCCTGCTCGACGTCCAGGACCTCGACCCCGGGCCGGGCGAGCGCCTCGAAGATCGCGTGCGTGACGCCGGGGTGGTCCGGACCGGTCACGGTGAGCAGGACGGACGCCGCATCGGCGTCCTGGGTCACGGCCGGGAGCCGGCGTTGCGCTCGTCGCGCCAGGCGACCCAGTCCTTGACCTTGCCGAGGTCGTAGCTCGGACCGCCGAGCCCGATGGTGAAGAAGGTCGCCCCGGCGGCGAGCAGCGCGTCGCCGCTCTCCTCCGGCGAGCCCTCGACGCCGGTCGAGCGCTCGATCGCGGCGGGGTCGCGGCCCTCGACCTCGCACCACTCGTCGAGGATGCGGCTCTTGCGCGCCACGGTCTCGACGTCGCCGAAGCCGTGCCAGATGTCGGCGTGGCGGGCCGTGTAGCGCAGGGTCTTCTTCTCGCCGCCGCCGCCGATCAGCACCGGGATGTGCCGGGTGGGAGCGGGGTTCAGCTTGGCGAGGCGCCCCTCGATGCGGGGCAGCGCCTCGGCGAGGTCCGCGAGGCGGCTGCCCGCCGTCCCGAAGTCGTAGCCGTACTCGTCGTAGTCACGCTCGAACCATCCCGCGCCCAGCCCGAGGATCAGGCGGCCGCCGCTGATGTGGTCGACGGTGCGTGCCATGTCGGCGAGCAGTTCGGGGTTGCGGTAGGAGTTGCAGGTCACCAGGGCGCCGATCTCCACCCGGGAGGTGGCCTCCGCCCAGGCACCGAGCATCGTCCAGCACTCGAAGTGGGCGCCGTCGGGCTCGCCGTACAGCGGGAAGAAGTGGTCCCAGTTGTAGACGACGTCCACCCCGGCGTCCTCCGCCGCCGCCACCGCGCGGCGGATCTCGGCGTACTCGGCGTGCTGCGGCTGGAGCTGGACACCGATCCGGACGGGGCGGACGGGCGTGGAGCCGGTGGGCTCGGGCGTGGTCTGGGTCACGCCTGCGAGTCTAGGGATTCGAGCGCGCTCGAACGCAACCGCAAGCGCCCGCGGCGCTGCGAGAGCCGTGCCGGTCGCGCCGTGATCATGGAGTTGCGATACCGGCCTGGCGGCCG